>Ga0194053_10001308_pt1 | contig 16183 bp, 8 predicted proteins | sample SepL228m_MetaG_FD_161684 | JGI IMG/M metagenome (GOLD analysis project Ga0194053, IMG submission 161684) | Anoxic zone freshwater microbial communities from boreal shield lake in IISD Experimental Lakes Area, Ontario, Canada - Sep2016-L227-8m | ecosystem: Environmental > Aquatic > Freshwater >... | reverse complement strand
GCCCTTGACTTCTATATGCGTTAATTCCTGGGGCGATGCCCCAGGCTGGTATGGGGTCGCGCCGTTGGCGCTGAGATAACAGCCGAAACTCTGTAACTTTCCCGTCCTGCGCCCAGCAACGGGAACCGCGGGCTTTCTGGCTTGAAATAGGCGGCGGAAAATATAGCTTCCGGGCAGTGCCGTAATGCGCCTCCCCCTCCCGGCGGAGCGCAACCTCGCCCCCCCATGAGAATGAAACTGATCCTAATCTCCGCACTGTCGGCAGGCTCCCTGGCCTTGGCAGCGGAGCCCAAACCACTCCCCCCCATCCCGACTCTGGAGGAGATGGCCGGGGAATGGATGGCGGCCCAGGAGGTTGCCAACCTGCCGGCGGTTCATAATGGGTATGATATTCTCCTGGTCAGGCCGGATCTGGTTTCATTCTCCTATCGGCCCGGTTACTCGGTCGGGCGCAATTTGAAGGACGAGCAAAGAATGTATCCGCTGATCGAGCTCTTTCTGGGCGGCAAAGAGTGGCAGGCCGCAGAGAGCCGCTGGTATCCCTACGCTGCCCTGCGGCGCAACCAGGACTGCGGCGGGTTGTCAGTGGAAACCGATGTCCGTTTGATCAATGAGGAGAATGCCGTGCTTTGCCGGATCCGCGTGAAAAATCCGGGCCAGGCTGATTCCAAGACCGACCTGCGCCTGGAGATGGGAGCAAGGCTTCATTCGGACGGCCTGACCGCCCTGAGAAACTACGAGGATATCTTGGATAAAAACCGGAAAAAGCCGTGGATTGTGGCGCTTGCTCCGGTCCAGAAGCCTGCTTGGGTCAACGGCGAGGGAAGCAAAGTCGTTTGGAATTGGCCGGTGAATCTCAAACCGGGTGCGGAGATGGTCATCGAGTTTGTCGGGGCCAATAACTTGGAAAAGGAGACCGACAAGCTCCTGGCCCGGGTCAAAGGCTGGAGAGGCGACTTCGACAAACCAATGCAGGAGGCCAAGGCCGCCTGGGAAAAGCGTTGGAGGGACGCGTTCACTCCCGCCAACAAGCATTACTCGGGCAGCCTGCCGCGCCTGGTCACCGACAACGCGGCGCTAAAGCGCAATTATTACATGGGGATTGTGACCCTGCTGGCTTTGGAACGGACCCGGTTTCCGGTTCATCCCCGCTGCTTCATCACCAGCGGCGAGCGCCCGGCCGGGCTCCAGTATTTCTGGGACACCTCCATGCAGTCGAAAGTCTGGGCGTTGCTGGAGCCCGAGGGCATGAAAGCGATGCTGCGGCTCTGGCTGCTTTGGGATGTGCGCATCGGCACCGCGATGGGTTTGGCCGGCTTTGATTCCCCGGAAGATGCCGCCAAGAAAAACATGGAACGCAAGCGGCCAGACACTTTGCAGGGGTATGCATTCAATGCCTGCGCCATGTTCAAGACCGTGCTCGATTATGTGCGGATCTCGGGGGATTTTGCCTTTCTGGACGAGAAACTGCCCTCGGGCAAAACGGTGATGGAGCGCTTGGATGCAATCGCGATGGACTGGAAAGGATTGGAGTTGCCCGATAGTCCCCTGGCTAATTACGGCGAGAATGCCAATCTGCTCGAGTGCGCGCCGGCTTACATTCACCGGGTCCCATCGGCCAATGCCCAGAATGTCTGGATGATGCGGCAGGTGGCCGATCTTTATGAGCTGCGCGGGAACAAACAAAGGGCGGAGGAATTGCGGGGCGAGGCGAAAAAGCTCCTGCCGGCGGTGCTGGCCCTCTACAATCCCGGCCAGGGGGTCTGGAGCACCCTCCACAAGGATGGCAAACGGGTGGAACTGCGGCATTGCGTCAATTACATCTATGTCGGCAACGCGTTGGCCGATGACCTTACCCCCACGCAGCGCTCGGAGATGACCCAGTTCGTCCAGCGTGAGCTGCTCATGCCCACCTGGATGCGGGCCATGAGCTTGAGAGATCCCGCCGCCGCCAGGAGCGACCGGCCCGATCATGGTCCTATGGGGGCTTACGATGGATGGACCGCTTTGACCGTCGGAGCCATGTGGCGGCTCGGTTCTCCTAAGGAGGCGTTTGATTTCTACTGTCGCACTGCGGCTGTGACCAAGGAAGGTCCCTTTGCCCAGGCTCGCGAGTTCTATGGCACCATGCGACTCCAGCCCGATGCGCCGGTGCGGATCGCAGCCCGGGGCGGGTCGTTGAAGGAATGCATCAGCGGGGTGGCTTTCAGCGATGTGGTGATAGGTGCGTTCTTTGGCTTCAGTCCGTCGCTGGATGGCAAGAACATGCTGGCTGATCCTAAAACTCCCCGGCCTTTCACGGGGACTCTGGATGGCATCCGCTGGGGCGGTAGCTATTACAGGCTCTCGGCTGATCAGAGTGGAGCGAAGATCGAGAAACAATCATTCTAAACACCAAAGCCATGCGAACAAAGATTGCCAAAACCGCCCTGGTTGTCAGTTTGCTGGGTTCCATGGCGATGGCCGCAGACCAGCCTAAGGCAGGTCTCCAGCCCGACTGGTTTTCCGCACCGGCACGAGGGTTTGTCAGCCAGCGGCCGACGATGAACTGCTGATGAAAAACACAATGAAATTGACCCTGATGCTCGGCCTTCTGGTCGGGTCGCTGACTGGGGCATCCGCCGCGCTTTCATTTGGAGCAATTGATGCCGAACCGCTGGCCAAAGTTCCGGCAAACGCCATGGTTTTGCATGATGGCTGGACCTTTGCGGAGGAAGCCAAGGTGGGTGATGACGGCAAAGGTTTTTCCACTGCCGGTTTCGAGGATGGCGCGTGGCGCTCTACGACTGTGCCAACAACCGTGCTGGGCGCGTTGGTGCGCCATGGCGTTTATCCCGACCCCTATGCAGGCGCGAATAACGACGCCATTCCTGATTCTTTTTCTGAAACCAGCCCCTGGCGCAAACCTTGGTGGTTCCGCCGGAACTTCTCTCTTCCCGAGACGTATGCGGGGCGGAGAGTGTGGTTGAACTTTGACGGGATCAATTATCGTGCGGCGGTGTGGGTGAATGGCGTTCAGATCGAGAGCGAGAAGAATATGGTGGGGATGTTCAGGCGGTTCCGCTTCGACATCAGCGCGCACGTCAAAACGGGCGCGGCCAACGCTCTGGCCGTGCGCATCTTTCCGGTGGATGTCCCCGGCAAAACCGGCTTCCGATCCCCTGGGACGGACGTGACATTCGCCAAAAACCTGACCCAACTCAGCACGCTCGGGTGGGATTGGGTGGCTCCTGCCCGTGACCGTAACATGGGAATTTGGCAACACGTCTGGATAGAGGCGACCGGTCCCGTGACGTTGCGTGATCCGGCTGTCATGACCGATGTCGAACTCCCCGGCGGCAAGAAGGCGTCGTTGCAACTGTGCTTCCAAATGCGCCATTCCGGAGAAAAACCGGTCGAATCCGAGGTCGTCGCAGAAATTGCGCCGATCGGTTTTTCCGGCAAGAACATTGTCCTGCGTCACAAGATCCAGCTTGAGGCTGGCGCAGTCAGGGATGTGGTTTTCGATGCGAATGAATTCCCGGAACTGAAAATTAAGGACCCGAAATTATGGTGGCCGCACGGCTATGGGGATCAGCCTTTATACCGCCTCTCCTTGTCAGTAAAGATTGACGGAAAACTTAGCCATCGTGCGGCAGAGGTCCAATTCGGCATTCGCAAACTCGGCTATATTTTCAGACCAAAAGAGTTTGCCGGCGTTCTGAATCCACCGCCGGATGGCACGCATCCCTACCAATATCCGAAGGAATTAACTGCCCGTATTTTTACCGTGAATGGCCGGCCCATCCGGGTGGAGGGCGGCGCCTTTGTGCCCGATTTCCTTCTGACTTGGAACGCCCAGCGCTACCGGGATGAAGTGCGCCTGATGACCGAGGGCAATCACACGTTGTCCCGGATTTGTGGAGTTGGCATTATTCCGCCGGACGCCTTTTTCGACGAGGCCGACCGGCGCGGCTTGCTCATCTGGCAGGACATGGCGCGCAGCTCATTTGGCTGCGCCTGGAAAATGAAAGAGGCCGATATCCCAAAGATCGACAAGGAACTCTACCTCTCCAACATGCGCGATGTCATCCTGCGCCTGCGCGGTCGGACCTCGCTTCTGGCATGGTGCGGCGTCAATGAGTGCAATATGCAGGAGGATATTGGTCGGGCACTCCAAGACGAAATTCTGCCCAAGCTCGATCCCAACCGTCCGTGGCTTCCCAGCACCGGCACCCTGCCCACCTGGGCGCGCGAGCCTTTGGGAACGACTAGCTTTGGCCCCTATTCGATGCAGCCCGTTGACGTATACTTCAAACTCTATGCGAACGATCCCAATTTCGTTTTCAAAAACGAAATCGGACTGGAACTTGTGCCCCGCTACAACAGCCTCGTTCGGGCCATTCCCCATCCCGATGAATTGGCCGATCCCTCGCCCTCCAAGAGCCAGGCATTGCGGGATCGCGGATATTCCGCCGATTCGGAGGTCGCGCGTACGGTCAATAGCACCATGGCGACACCAGGGGGCATTGCCGACTATTTGGCGATGGCGGAAGTTCTCGGCGCGCAAGCCGTGCGCTCGATCGTTGAGGCTGCCAACAAAAATCGCCCGCGGAATAACGGAACCCTGTTCTGGATGGCCAATGCCGCCTGGCTGGATCTCTGGTTCCAATTGTATGACTGGTATCTGCAACCAACGGCGGCCTATTATCGCCTGAAATCGGCGGCCCGTCCCCTGCATGTCCAATATGCTCCCGATGACCAGACCCTGCAAGTGGTGAGCACCCTGGCCGAAGCCAAAGAGGTCAAGGTGCGGGCGACGCTCTTTTCCATGCATGGCCGGCAAGAAGCGACGCAGGAGTATTCCGTCGCGGCCTTGGCTGATACCACGACTTCCCTTGGCAAGGCGCCGCGACCGATTGCCGACGGAAAACGGCACTTCCTAAGGCTGGAAATGCTCGACAAGAAGGACGTTGAACTGGAACGAGACACGACGTGGACCCAACATGCGGAATTAGCAAGCCTTCCGGCTGTCGAAGTCTCCGCAAAGGTGATCGAGAAGCGCCAGAAAGATGGTGAAGAGCGCATGAGAATTGCCGTGCGAAACGAAGGCGCAGTCCCGGCCGTCCATGTCTGGGTGGACGTAATCAAGGGGGCGCTTGGTGAACAAGTGCTGCCTGCCTACTGGAGTGACAATGCACTCACCCTGATGCCGGGAGAAGAAAGGGAACTAACCGCGACCTGCCGAAGTGCTGCACAGGGATCAGCCCCGCTGCGACTTATGATCGAAGGATTCAACGTGAATCCCCGCGAGATCGTCACCGTTTCTGGGGAGAAGGCCTCAACGCCTCGCATTGTCGTTAAGAAGCTGGATTACGCCGACGGTTCCCTGCGCATCGAATGCGCCTTCCCGGGGGCGAACGGGTCTCGATACGTCACCTGGCCGATGCCTTTGTTGATTGACGGCCAATGTCTGCGCTGCATCCGCGTGGCTGGCAACGAAAAAAATCAGTCCGCGATCAGGCTTGCCCTGCCGCTGAAGGCCGGGGAACATTCGATTCAACTGGGCGGGAAGATCATCGTCGTGCAGGGCCAAAACCGTGCGCTCAAACCATAAGGCCTCTGTCAGCCCATGAACGCTCCATGCGTGGCCCTGCTTGATGAAAACTGCAAGCAATTCGGGGATCGGTTTCCGCCTGCGGTTCCCAATTCCAGTCCCGCCGCATGGAGCCCGGATATGGTCAAGGAGCTGCCCTCCGATCTTGGCGGCATGCGCCTCAAGCAGATGCCCGAGTGGCTCACCAACAACACGCCACGTACGAGCGGGCGGCGCACCTTCGCCACATGGAAGCATTGGAAGGCGGAAAATCCGCTCCTGCCCTCGGGGCTTCTGGGGCCGGTGCGGGTGATGAGAACAGAGCCCTCACTCCCTGCAGGTGAGGTGCGCTAGCAAGTCGGCTGGAGCAAGCTTTCTCAGCTCAGAAGTCGAATTCCGTGCCTGGAATGCCCGTATGAGTCTTGGGAGTATCGCAAAAATTGTGACAAGACAAAAACGCGTAAATGGCTAAGTCTGATCCAGCTTTTTGGCCTCGGCCCCATTGCTTAAGAACTGGTGCCGCGACCACCAGGTGCCTGGATTGCCCCTCATCAACATGCATGCCACCGTCTGCCGAGGCGACCTGCTGTTCGAGTTGGAGTTGGATGCGGTTTCGAAGGGATTGTTGTGAGCCAGGCCTCCTGTAATCAGATCTGTTTCTCTTTCTTGAAAATGAAATTGGTCCGCTCTTCCCTTCCTGGCCCGAAGTTGAAGAGGGGATGCCATGTCCAGACGAACTCCTCCGCCTCGTTGCCGAGGTTCTCAATTTCATACTCAAGAAGGAGTTGGTCATGGTCTGTAAGGGAGATGCTCCGCGTGAGCCGCAAGGGTGTAACCGGCAAGCCGTGAGTGCCCGAGCCAGCGGCCCCTCCATTCTTGTCGCAATTTTTGTGACATGACGGGGCTGCGGGAAGAAGATACAAACACTGGACTCGATGCCCCCTCCTGATGAGCTGGGATTTCGAACTCGTTCCATTCCAACCAATGGGTGCCAATATGAGACCCATGCAACAGAGAAGACGACACATAACGAAGGTATTGGGATTGCTCATGGGCCTTACGCTATGCACCGGCTTTTGCCATGCGCAGGGGGGCGGGTTGGTGCCGGAGGCGTCCAAGGCCGATCCGTGGGTGGTTCCGCCCAAGACGCCGGAACAGACGCAGCAACGTGTCGCAGAGCTCAAAAAGCAGTACGCCCCCTATCTGCGTAGCCTCCCAGAGAAGCTTGAGGTGCGCCAACGCAAGGAGTTGACAGGCCCGTGGCGCTCGCAATTCGAGGTGGCCGATTCTCCAGATGGCAAGAGACCGGAAACGCCTGATTGGTTCAGCAAAAATTTCGCGGATGAATCATGGGAGGCTGCGACTGTGCCCGAGTGGCGCTGGGCTCAACGCAAGAATCAAAAAACGCAGAGGTGTCCTGTCAGTTGCATCCTGTGGTACCGGACTCAGTTCAAGGCAGCACCGGTCACGGGTCAACGCGCGTGGCTTTGCTTCGATGGCGTGGACTGGGAGGCTGAGGTCTGGCTCAATGGAGAGTTTCTGGGCCGCCACAAGGGCTACTACGAGCCGTTCCGCTTCGATGTCACCAGCCTGCTCAAAAAAGAAAATACCTTGGCGGTGCGCGTGATCGACGGCCCGGCTTTTGGCGAGCCCCACAGTTTCGAAGGGCCACTGGAGAACGTTCCCTGTGAACCGGCCTCTAATCAGCGCATTGTCCGGGATCGGGAGAAATCATGCGTTGGGATTCAACCCCAGGGCGAAATGTTCCTCGGCAGTGGTTATGGCATTCACCGCGAGGTTTATCTCGAAACCACCGGTGAGGCCTGCGTTACCAATATCCTTGCCCGCGGCTACCCGTCCGGCGAACAAGTCAGCGTGACCGTGGAGACCAATGCAACGGCGGGGAAGGAACTCGACGTGGAGGTGCAATTGCTCCCAGAGAACTTCAAGGGGGAGGTCTATAAGAAGACCGAACGCATGCGCATCGCGCAAGGGGGCGGGACTCAGAAGTTCACGGTTTCGGCGCCCGGAGCAAAATGGTGGTGGCCAACGGAACCGAATCTCTATCGCTGCAGGGTGATCCTGCGCGATGGCCAAAAGGTGGTCGATTCGCGCGATGTGCTGTTCGGGTTCCGTAGTTTCGGCTTGGTCTCCAAAGACAAGCCGCTGCCGGACCACCCTCAGGGCCGTTTTTTACTCAATGGACGCCCTCTGTTCCTGCGGGGCACCAACATTAGTGCGGCCTTTAACGGCTACTGGTATTGGAACGAGCCCGAGAACTTGCTGGCGGCCACCCTCATGCTTAAAGCCGCCAACTTTAACGCCGTACGCTCCTGTCAATACGTCTGTTTCCCGGAGGTGCGCGAACTTTTCGATCGCCTAGGCATTCTTTCGCAACAAGATCAGGGCCACGGGTCGGAAATCATTTATGACACATCCCCCACATTGGCCGAGACGGGCACGATTCTGGCCCGGACCTGTTACAATAACCCCGGGGTCGTTTTGCTTTCGTTCGCCAACGAGGTCCATCATGATGCCACCGCGGCTGTCGCCAATGCCTTGGCAGTGGATCCCGAGCGGATCATCATCCCCGCCAGCGGGGGCTCCTTTAACCTCAAGAACGCGCAGCTGCGGGGCAATGTCGTCGATGACATCCACCTCTATGAGGCATGGTATAAAAGCCCGTGCTTTCTCTATAAATCCGCCGAAAAGTTCGCTCCACGGACACCGGTGGCAACGATGGGCGAATATGGCGGCGAAGCTCTCGATGCTTACGAGACCATGCGCGACCATTACCCGAAAAACTGGCCGCCGACACCCGGGCCCGAGGAGGACAAGATCTGGGGCGCTAAACAGGTCCGTAAAGGGAGCTTGCAGCAATTGTTCGGTTTTCGCGGGGTAACCCCGACCAATCTCTTGGACCATATCAGGGCAAGCCAAGTCTATCAGGCCGACCTGCTGGCAGAGGCCACCAAAGGAATCCGGATTTCGCCTCGTACGTTTACTGGCTATTTCCAATACCATTTCCTGGACGGCATGCCGGCGCGCTGGCCCAAGTCGATCGTGAGCCATGATCTTCGGCCCAAGCTGGGATACTACGAGATGGCTCAGATAAACCAGCCGCTGGTGCCCCTTTATCGGTTAGTTGATCGAGGCCAGGCTCTGGAAATCTGGGTGGTCAACGATCTGCCCATGGCTATGGCTGGGGGAAAAGTGCGCTGGTCCGTTCGTTCCGGTGACAAGCACATCAAAGGCGAAGCTGCTGCCAAGGCTGCCAGCGGTGATGCGGTGAATGTGGCCAAGGTGGACCTAAGCTCTCTTCCCCCCGAACTGGACAAGCTCGCCATCGAGCTCTCGCTCTCGGATGCAACACAACGGACAATTTCCGAATACGGGCGTGAAATCTACCGGAATTTCGAGCTCCTCGACAAGGCCCAGTCAGCTTGGGACGTGACGGAAGTGGGCTTTTGGGCCCATGAAGCTATCAGTGTCAATGTGGCCCAAGGCAAACCTGTGACTGCCACGAGCGCCAGCGAGAGGGCTCCTGCGGCCTTTGCCGTGGACGGCAAGCTCGACACGGCATGGCAGGCTGGCACAGAGGCAGCGCCGCAAGCAGTGACAATCGATTTGGGTGACACCACGGCCTTATGCGGTGCCCGGATCGTCTGGGCGGGCGAGAAACCCGGCAAAGTGACGTTGGAGTTCTCCGACGATCAAGTAACCTGGAAACCGGCTTCAGGCGATTTCAAGGAAGCTTGGGAAGTAAAAGCCGACTCTCATAAGCCACAGTGCTTCCATTACTTCGCTCTTAAAGCCCAAAGCCGTTATGCGCGTGCTACCGTCACCGCCATGCCCGAGAGCCGACCGGTCGGACTGCAGGAACTCTCATTCTACATGAGAAAAAAGGATTGATGAAAAGGGCGCGAGAGCAGGATCCCCAAGGGTTTAAAGGTATGCATCTTGTGCGCATCGACCACCACAAGTGCCTCTAGTAGCCTGTAACAGCGGAGTTTTCGGAAGACGGCTGAAGTGGAATCTCTTGTTTGAGAAAGGAGCGTGGGCGTCCCTCCAATAGTGTTCGGCATCGTTTCTGCTCAGGGTTGGAAACCGCCACTTCGTAAGCTGTAGCCACGTCGCTGTGCGACGTCGGAGCGGGATGTGATTCCACGACGCGCCTCACTCTGTGTCGAGTGGCTCCTCCCGACGGCCCACAGGGCCGCGGCTACAGCCAAAGGTGACGCGCAATTTTCATGCCGAACACTATTGGCGTCCCGCCCGCCGCTGAGCGGCCAAGATGGCCACTCTCCTGTCCAAGCCCGAGCCGGCGCCGCTGGCACTGGAGCGAAACTTTCCTTGTTACAAGGCACTAGTTGGCTCCGTCTGAAAGGGAGAAGTCGGGCGTGCAGATGCAGACGGCATCAATGTCGGGGCTCATCTTCTCAAAAATTTTTCGGAAATCCTGGAACCGTGGCACATTCGGGAACTTCTCCGCCAGGGGGGGCTGTTCAAGGCAGTCAGGCCGGTAGTTGGCGGGTTTGCGTGGGAAAACTATGCGGACGCGAGGAGGTTGATGTCGCAATTATTGCGACATGACAGGCAGCGGACCAACCGCTTAAGTCGTTGCAAGGAAAGGGAATCGAGTATGCAACTAAAACTGAAAACAAAGACCACTTGCCTGATTCTCGGCACCCTGCTCGCCAGCGGCTTCGTGCTTAAGCCCGATGTCTGGGCCCAAACCGCTTCAACCCAGTCCGATGCGTTTGCCGCGCCAGCACGTGGCTTTGTCAGCAAGCGCCCCGCCGCGCGCTGGGAGAATGCGCTCCCGAGCGGCAACGGCACGATGGGCGCTCTGGTGATGGGTAATCCCTTTGACGAGACGCTTTTCCTGAGCCATGCGGGTCTTTACCTGCCTCGCAAGGACAATGACAACCCGGTCGCAATGGCCAAGCATCTGGACCGCATTCGCGAGTTGTGTCTGGCCGGCAAGTTCAAGGAAGCGGGCCTCATCAACGACCAGATCCGGGACTCGCCGGTGCGCATGTAGGTGATAGCGAATTGGCACAACGGGCTATCAACGTTCTGCAGCGCCAGTGGTCTACGGGGATGATGTCGTATCTCTGTTCTTTCGACGACACCAAAATGGCAGGCACCGACATCTCGGGCGGCTTCCCTTACCTGTGCGCCTCCACGTTGGTCTATTCCGACCTGGGCCTGATCCGCTTCTTCCCGGCGCGTCCGGCTCAATGGAAGAGCGGATCGATCAAGGGCTTGCGCCTGCGCGGGGCGATCACACTTACCGATCTGAGCTGGGATGAGAAAGGTGCCAAGGCAGTATTGGTCTCTGATAAGGATCAAACCATTAGCGTTGAAACACCCAATGGCCAGAAAGGGCCAATTTCGCTCGTCGCCGGAAAGTCAAAGGAACTCAATTTGTAGGAACTTAGGAAAGCGCATCCGCACAGCGCCTTGAAACTGAAAGATCATGAAAAAGAGTCACATGAAAATTGGAAAATGAGCCTCAAGGTTATGATCGAAGCAGCGGCAATTGTAATTCTTGGTTGCGGACAGAGACGAATTTTTAGCCCACGTTCTTTGCAGGGTTAACGTAAAGACATCCAACGGGGTGCCAAAGTTCGTTTTGGCGGGCGCCAAGACCAGCACCGGGGAGAGTGCGCTCCCCAGAATGGGAGTGAGAAGTCGAAGTGAGCGAGGCGTGGCGAATTTGCCCTTTCCTGAATTCAAAGTTTAATCTGTTCGGTCACAATTATTGTGACATGACAGGTTTCTGATTTCCGGCAATAAACCTCATCATTGACGTCATTCGTGCAGCCGCTTGGATGACGAGTATGAATCTTAACAAAACGCCGATGTATGCTTCGTAAGACCAGAACAGGAATTTTCCAACGCAGCGGGTTTGAAAGGTGGCGGAAATTGGGGGTAGCTATGGTGATGGGGCTGGGGATGCTCTTTCCGGCCTTTGCCGAGACTTCATCTTCCCCGGGGCGTGAAACGTTGCTGATGAATTTCGGCTGGAAGTTCCACAAAGGAACCCTCCAGGTGAACCATTGGTATAGCGGCACCAAGAGTGGGCGTTACGGGATCGAGCCGCTGGACAAGTCGGCGCAGAGCCAGGGAATCGGGCTGACTTACGATGACAGTTCCTGGCGCAACATTGATCTGCCGCATGATTTTACCGTCGAAGCGTTCGCTTCCGAGAAGGGGAACATGGGGCACGGTTATTTCCCGGCCGAAGTGGGCTGGTACCGTCGGCACTTCACCGTTCCGGCCTCTGATAAAGGCCGGCGGATTAGTGTCGAGTTTGAGGGGGCCTTTCAAACCACGACGGTTTATTGCAACAACTTCATCGTTGGCGTGAATCGCAGCGGCTATGCGCCCTTCCAGTTCGATATTACCGATTTCATCAATTACGGCGGGGAGAACGTCCTGAGCGTTTGCGTGGACGCAACGATGCCGGAAGGCTGGTGGTATGAGGGCGGGGGGATTTACCGGGATGTCCACTTGGTCAAGACCGCGCCGGTGCATATTCCATGGGGCGGGGTTCAAGTCCAAAGCTGGTTCAAGACCGACCCCGATGACGGCCCCAGTTTTCTTGCCGATGCGCCCGAGGGCCCTGCCAAGCTGCGGGTCCGGACTGCAGTGACCAATAAGGGATCGGGGCGCCGGGATGTGGTGGTGCGCGTGAAGGTGCTCGATCCAGCCGGGAGCCAAGTCGCTGAAGGACGCCAATCCATCCGGGTGGGGCCCTGGGGCGAGGTTCCTGCGGTGATTGAGACCCAGGTTGCCCAGCCCCGCTTGTGGTCGCTGGAGACCCCGCAACTCTACACGGCCGCGGTGGAACTGGAAACCGACGGCGCTGTTGTGGATCGGTCTGACGAAAGTTTCGGGGTCCGCACCCTCCGGTTTGATCCCCAGCAGGGATTCTTTCTCAATGGCAAGTCCGTCAAGATCAAGGGAGCGGCCAACCACCAGGATCACGCCGGCATCGGCATTGCCTTGCCCGACGCGGTGGTCGAATACCGGCTCAAGCGGCTCAAGGAATTCGGCTTTAATGGCTATCGGACGGCCCATCATCCGGGCGGACCGGTGACACGGGTAGCGGACCGGATCGGAATGCTGGTGTTAGCTGAGAACCGGAAGTTCAGCACCGGGGAACAGGGGTTGAAGGAGCTGCGAAGCCTTGTTCTTTCCTGCCGCAATTCTCCGAGCGTGGTGGCCTGGAACATCGGCAACGAGGAGCTGGCTTTCCAAGGAACCCCGCTGGGCGGGCAAGTGGCCGGGAGCATTCGCGACTGCATTCGCTCCATGGACGCCACCCGGCCGGTGACGATGGGGCAGAATGAAGACCACGAGAAACCCGATTCCGCGGCGACGGCCCTGGATATGGTCGGTTTTAACTATACGTGCAATTATCAGCCGGAGCTCTTGAAGAAAGTATTCGATCTTTTCAAGAACAAGCCGCTTTTGGAGACCGAGATGGCCAACACCTACACCAGTCGCGGAGTGTATGAGGACCAGGAACAGCAGGGGCGGCTGCTTTCGTATGAAAAGCCCAATTTCAACGTCGGCACGTTTACCATGACCGAGGTCAAGCGGCTCTTGGAGCGGCCGTTTATGTGTGGAGGCTTTATCTGGACTGGGTTCGATTACCGCGGGGAACCGGCTCCGTTTTACCCGGATCGGTGGGCATATCATAAAAAGCCTGGCAAGGTTCCGTGGCTTGTTTCCTGTCACTTCGGTGTTTTCGATCTTTGCGGGTTCCCCAAGGACGCGGCCTATTACTACCAATCGGCTTACGCTACGGAGCCGATGGTCCATCTCTTCCCGCATTGGAACTGGAAGGGCAAGGAAGGCCAGCCCATCGAGATCTGGGTTTACAGCAATTGCGAGGAAGTGGATCTGATCGTCAATGGCAAGAGCCAGGGGCGCAAGCCGATGCCCAAGCTGGGTTATCTTTCCTGGAGCGTTCCGTACGAGCCGGGCGCGATCGAAGCCGTTGGATACAAAAATGGGTCGCCGCTGGCCCGGGACCAACATGAGACCACCGGGGAACCCGTGGCCGTGGTCCTCACACCGGATCGGCCCACATTGAAGGCCGATCATGAAGACGTGGGCCTGGTCACGATGCAAGTCGTCGACGCCCAAGGCCGGCCCGTGCCCACCGCCTCCAACACCATCCGTTTCCGTTTGGAAGGCCCCGCTCGGTCGCTCGGCTCGGGCAATGGCGACGCGGCCACCCGCGAGCCGGACAAGGTTCCCGTTCGCAGTCTCTGGGCGGGCCTGGCTCAAGTTCTCCTGCAGACTTTGGATCAACCCGGCAAGGTCACGCTGATCGCGGAAAGCGACGGGTTGCGTCCTGCCAAACTGGAACTGACCGTTTCCCCCTCTCCGCGGCGGGCTTATCTGCCTTCGCCTGTGGAAGCCGACCGGGCCATGTGGTCGGATACCCAGGGAAGCGACAAAACGGCGGAGGCGAATAAGGCTGCTGGGGCGCCTGCGGTCCAGCAGGATGACTATTCATTTTACGAGAGCAACGCCGTGACCAACTCCAAGAAGAAAAAGTAGGCGCGCTACTCGTTTCCTAAATCGGTCGGTCCCTGACGACACACCCGAGTAAAAAAATGTAAGGTTCGGCTGCAGGCCAACAATACGTTTCAAACCTGCGATGGGGACTTAAAAAATGAAAAAAAGTATCCTGCGATATTGGTATATCATCAGCCTCCTGTGCCTTGGTGCCGCCACGGCATCGGCGACCTTACCGGAAAAAGACAACGTGCCCTGCGAGGTCGAGGGGGACGCGATCGTGCGGCACAACGGCGTCTTTTTCAATAATCGCCCATTATATAACAGCCAAGGCCGGCCAAGCGACCCCTACTATTGGGTGTTCGGCGGGGACCGGCCCCTGCTGCGCTTCGGCGGCGATCCGTGGCTCGACGGTACCTTTGTGGCCGGGTTTCAGCGCGCCGATGGCACGAGCAAGTGGCTTTTGGATTTCAAGTCCGTCGAGTTTCGTTATTACGGCGGGCGGAGCGAATGGCGGGCGAGCGACCCGGCGTTTCCGGGCGTCACGATCGAGCTGCACGAGCTGCCGCTGGGGCGGGGAACGGGGCTGGCCGCCCAGGCGCGCGTCCATGGTGCCGCCGCAGGTGATCGGCTCGTATGGATGCTTGGCTGCGCCCATTACAACCCCTATGTGAAAGGGATCGACGCGCTGGATGAAAACGGGCCGCGGGTCCGCCAGTACGGGTTTACCCCGGCTGAAGCCGAGGGCAATCGCGTCGAAATCCAGAACGGGGTGGTGCGGATCGAACCGCAGCACTATCCGCAGGGCAAGTTCCGCTACACGCTCGCCGCATGCAGTGCGCCGACCGATTACCATGTTGCCGATGCGGACCAATGGGCGACACCCGCGGGATTGCTGGCCAGTACCGGCAGCAAGCGCCCGATGGCCTGCGGCGTCACGCCGCTCAACGGGGAGACACCCGTCACCTGGATCTGCCGTGCATGGCAGAACACGGAAACCGAGGCAGCACCGCCCAAGGTGGCCGAGGAGTTCCACGCCGCCTGGGAGCGCGTCGAAGAGCTCAACCGGCGGGTCATTTGCCGCACCCCGGACGCGCGCTTGGACTTCATGATGCGCGCCATGTCATCGGTCATTGACGGCATCTGGCGCACCGAGGCCTATGGGGATGGAGGCACCTCTACTTTCCCGAACCCGCTGCTGGGCTGGCGCAACAACTATGGCGGCACCGTCTATGGCTGGCATGATCGGGTGCTCACTGCAGCCAAGCACTTCTTCGCCTCGCAGGTGACCAAGGAGACTTATCTGGACCACCCCGAACTGCGTGATCGCATCGAGAAGAATAAGGAACTCAGTCGCTATGACGGCAGCCTCTCCCATCCCGGCAAGGATCCGCGCTTCCACAGCAAAGGGCGCTTGATCCCGGACGAAAACTCGACCATGTATGACATGCAGTCGCAGTTCTTCGACCAGATGATTGAGGACTGGCGTTTTACCGCCGATCCGGAGATGGAAAAGACACTGCGCCCTGCCTTGGAGCTGCATCTGGATTACATCGCGCGCTGCTTTGATCCAGACGGCGACGGTGCCTACGAGAGTCTTCCCAACACGATGCTTACCGACACGGTCTGGTTCAACGGCGGCGGTACGCCCGAGGAAACCGCCTTTGCTTATCGAGGCCACCAAGCCGCCCGCGACATGGCGCGCCGGGCGGGAGATGAAGCGGCGGTGCGGCGCCACGAGGCCAAGCTGGCGCTGATCCGCAAGGGCTTCTTTGGAAAGCTCTGGGTTGATCACGCCGGGCATCCGGGCGCCTACCGGGAACAAGGCGGACATCAACGCTTGCATGAGGAGGAGTGGCTGCCTGGCATCGTCCTGACGCTCGACTGTCCCGGTCTGCTCAACTTCGAGCAAATGGCCTCCAGCCTGCATTTCACCGAGTATGGCCAGCAGCGTGAGCGGTTGCCGCGCGGCGGGGTGCGTGTATGGCCATCGAACTGGGTGCCCGCGGTCTGGTCCAACCGGCTGCTCTATTCCGGCGAGGAGTTCCATCTTGCCTTGGGCTATTG
>Ga0194053_10001307_pt1 | contig 16188 bp, 10 predicted proteins | sample SepL228m_MetaG_FD_161684 | JGI IMG/M metagenome (GOLD analysis project Ga0194053, IMG submission 161684) | Anoxic zone freshwater microbial communities from boreal shield lake in IISD Experimental Lakes Area, Ontario, Canada - Sep2016-L227-8m | ecosystem: Environmental > Aquatic > Freshwater >... | reverse complement strand
CTCGCCGAACTGCCGTTGCGATGGTGGGAGACCTTTTCCACCTGCCTGCCCGCCAACGCGTGGGCCTGGTTGGCAGTGGGTAGCCTGTGGCTGACGATCGCCCTGGGATTTGTGCTGCCGATTATTCTCGGTCGGCGCAGAACGGCCTGGACGCAGTCGCTCGCGGCAATCGCATTCGGAGGGTTGCTGTTGACGATCACCGGAGCGGCAGGCATCCACACGCGCACTGCTTTGGGCGTGGTTTGGTCGGGGGGCACGCCGTTGCTTCAGGTTCCCACGCATCATGCTCAGACACTCGCTCGGCTTCCTGCGGGCGAGGCGATCCATAGCCGTTATCGTCGCGGGAATTACTTTTTCGTTCGCACCAGCAGCGCTGGTTCGGGCTGGGTGGAAGAAACCCGGCTGCGGTTCATTTCCAGCCCTGGACATTAGCCAGCCACAATTGCGGCAATGCCGCAACCTGCAAGATCATCTGCCGGATTGACTACAACCAGTCACCGGATGACTTTCCCAGAACTGATGGCAATTTGCCTTCTGGGCGCTGCGCGCCTCAGTCCTCTCGGTTGGTCTTCTCCCCGGACGCAGTTGCTGGTGAGGACGTGGCTGGAACAAAGGCCAACGGAAGGGACGGCGCCGGAGTGGGTTGGGAGGAAATTCCTCCGTTTGTTGTCTCCCCGGATCCGCTTGTCGAGGAACCCGAAGACACCAGGACCGGCGACAAACTCGATTTAGCTGGATTCGGATTCACCACAACACGATAAAACCGAGCCCCGCCATCAACCATATCGTAGGCTGTCAAGCAGGCGCCACTCCCTTTCACTGGGGGCCCCAAATTGTACCAAATGTTTGTGTTCACTCGCGGTGCCCACTGAACTTGGTAAGGAGTATTGAGAACCGACGGCCATCTAATCGCCGCAGCGGGCTGGATGGAAAGCGCAGGTGGCCCTGTACACAGGAACTGGAGGTTGTCAATGTAATGACCCCACCCGGCCTGGGGATTCACGATATCCAAGTAGCCGACATTGACGTCAGGCACGCTCACCGCATGGAAGGCACCGTCAGTTGCTGCCGCCACATGGAAGCTGCTAAGCAGGACCCCGGCGGGACTGTACACGTTAAATGTGGTGCTCGCACCGCGGGAGCCGGCTCCGTTATACATGAAACCTATGCCGCTTGCTGGAGTGGAAAAGAACATCCGGATGATCCGCGCCCGGTGCCCGGAATCATGGTTGTAGAAATTGGACAAGCAATAAGGTGGTGATGGCGGGTTGATGTCCGCAAACACACTGTTGCCAGCCACCTCGACATTGACCTCGCTGCCTGCGTCTGTGAAACCCACAAAATTAACGCCCCTCGTGCCGTACTGGGTGGTCACGTCGCCCAATGCAGGAAGTCCCAAGTTATCAAATGCTATGCCTCCCCCACACGAACAGTTGGCGTCAAACTGGAGGTTGTCAATGTAATGACCCCACCCGGCCTGGGGATTCACGATGTCCAAATAGCCCACATTAACGTCAGGCACATTCACCGAGTGATAGGCATTGTCAGTTGCTGTCGCCACATGGAAGCTGTTAAGCAGGACCCCAGCGGGACTGTACACGTTAAATGTCGTGGTGGCGCCCAGGGAGCCGGCTCCGTCGTACATGAAACTTATGCTACTTACGGGAGTGGTGAACAGTATCCGCATGACCCGCGCCCGTTGCCCGGAATTGTGGTTGTAGAAATTTGACAGGCAATAAGGTGGTGACGGCGGGTGGAGGTCCGAAAACACGCTGTTGCCCGCCACCTCGATGTTGGTCAGTCCGCCTGCGTCCGTGAATCCTTGGAAAATAACACCACTTGAGGCGTACTGGTTCGTAACGTCATCCAATGGAAGAAGCCCCAAGTCATCAAATGCGACGAGTACATTTGCTCTCGAAACCGACCCCGTCAAGACCAAGACGACAGTCGCGAACAAACATGCAAGCCCAATACTTCTTGCTGACAATTTACTCATAGGAACTGATGGGAATTGGCTCTTTGGCGCGCCGCTCGCACTTTGCGCTGCGCGGCTGAGGCAGAATTGATTTTTGCTATCTTTCATTCGTTCCTATTATGCTGGACAAGGTGGAAGTTGTCAACAATCAGTGCATTCCGAGCAGCAATTCTCATTCGGATTGGAGCGCGAACATTCTTGTCCAATCCCGCTAGGATTTGACCCTCCTCTCCCGGAGGGATGGCCGACAATAGCCCTTATGGGGAGTTCCTCATAAGGGCTCTGAAGTTTGGACATTCTGCAGACTTAAGGAGAGCCAATCCCGAAGGGATTGCATCTCTCGCCGGGTCGCACCCAACAAGGCGCGGGTCACCGTCGCCGACACGGGCGCGGCATTACCGCGCACATAGACCAAAACCGATTTCGATCCAACCGGTCCACAAATCGCCTCGACCAGTTGCGAACCATTCAGTTCGGCAGCGGCCCACCGATCCACTCCTACCAGCCAGTCGCCGGGGGAACAGTGGAGACATGAATTGAAAGGAAAAGAATCTGGCCAATGTTAAATTATCTTTGTGAGTTTTGCGGTCTGGGGTTACGGCGAGCGGATGCGGTAAAAACGCCGCGGATTGTTCGTTGCCTGCGGGTCGGTGAAGCGGAACTGGCCGGGCGACATTTCCGTGACGCCGCCGAGCAGTGTCCAGTTGCTTGAGGACAATGATGCGTTGGTCGTGGCCAGCGCTGTGAAGGTTACGCCTGGCGTGTAGTTGAAGCCGAATTGAAACGCGCCGCTCGGCAGTTTTGTCGGGTTGCTCAAGATGATCGGTGACGCCGGCCCATTTGCCGGATTGTACAGCTCCGCGCTGGCAAGAAGGCCATTGGTGGCGGAACCGCCTGCAATCAGCACTTTTCCATTAGCCAGCAATGTTGCGGTATGAACGTACCGTGCGGTGTTCAGCACGGCGGTCGTCGTCGTCCACGTCCCGTTTGTCGGATTGTATAGCTGCGCGCTGGAAAAGAAGATGGAGAGACCACCGGAAAAATTACGGTAGTTGCCACCCGCGATCAGCACCTGCCCATCGGTCAACAACGTCGCCGGACAACCATGGTAATCATCGAATCCGGCGCCGGACGAGCCGGTATCGGTCCATGTCCCAGTGGCCGGATTATAAAGCTCGGCGGTGGACGTATATTGAGTTGAGTCGACCTGGCCGCCCATGACCAGCACTTTCCCGTTTTTCAGCACTATCGCCGTGTGGTAAGCGCGCGTGGTATGCATCAAGTTGTTGTTCGTCGTCCATGTCCCGCTGGCCGGATCGTACAGCTCCGCACTGGAAAGATAAACATTGTAGGGAGAGACAAAACCCTGTCCTCCGGTTACCAGCACCTTCCCATTGGGCAGCAATGTTGCCGTGTGTGCAGAGCGCCCGGTGTGCATCGCGCCGGGTGTCGGCGTCCATGCCCCGCTGGCCGGATCGTACAGCTCTGCGCTGGAAAGATAGCTGCCGCTATAGCCGCCCGCGATCAGCACCTTCCCGTTGTTCAACAATGTCGCCGTGTAATCCGATCGGGCCGTCGTCATCGCGCCGGTATTCGTCCACGTTCCGGTAACGGGATTGTACAGTTCCGCGCTGGAAAGAACGATGTTGACGTTGCCGCGACCACCGACGACCATCACCTGTCCGTTGGTCAGCAAGGTCGCGGTGTGAGTAGTGCGCGCGATATTCATCGCGTTGATCTCCGTCCAGGTTCCGGTGGTCGGATTGTACAGTTCCGTGCTGGAATAGGCGTTAGGATAACCGGGAGAGCCGCCCGCCACGAGTACTTGCCCATTGGTCAGCAACGTCGCCGTGTGACCAGAGCGTACGGTCTTCATCGGATCGGTGATGGCGAAAGAATCGGCCCCCGCCGATTGAATAATAGACGAACTGAGCGCCAGAGCGGTCAGTGCCAGAGCGAGTGGAAGAGTGTTGTTGTTGCTTGGAGTTTTCATAGGATTGGATTGTTCTGAATTGTCATAGAGTGGGGAACCTCCGGAGTTTGATCCTTCGTGGTTGCTTGGTTTTCGGTCGTTTCGGGTTTTGATCCTCGCTTTTCAGGCGGCGCGCTGTGGCCGCAGCTTCAACCGCACCGTCTGTTCGGAGCGGGCCAGGCTGTAGGAGAGTGTACTGCGCCGTCTCATGTATCAATGTCAAGACCCCTTTCCTATTGCCCTTTCCGCCCCTGTTTCGACAACAAGTTCGACAGCCTCGCCCCGGTCCCCCGCTGCAGGCGAAAGAACATGGGCGTCGTTGCCGGCGTGAGCGTAATGCTGAAGGCCTGTCCATTTTGGACCGGCGTGCCGGGGACAGTTTGCCAGAAAGCGGGAACGAGCGAAGACTTTTGCTGCGGTATCCAACCGCCTTCAGCCGTGGTCCAACTCAACGTGACCTGGTTGGCGGCCGGTCCGCGCCCGACGGCAAGCACCGGGTGTTGGACAGTAACGATGGGCACGGTGGCGCCGGTTGAAGCGATGGCGATGACGTGCGGCCCGGTGGTGAAGGTGATCCAGATGGCGACCTGGCCGGCGTCGTTGTGACCGCGGGGCAAACCGTCATCGCCGCTCGAACCGGTGGTGACGAAAAAGTCGCTGACGGTGCGATTTCCCGTTGGAGTGGAGATGATTTGTCCAGTGCGGAGCACAAGATCGAGGCTGCCCGCTGGCTGCGAGAGCCAGAGCGCCTTGTTGTTTGTGGTGCCAACGCCGGTGCCCTGCAGTTTGGTGATGAACATCAGCCGGCCCAGGGGAGTCATTGCCGGTTTGTAGGCGTCGTTGCTGAGGATAGAGTCGTCACCGTTGAGCTTGAACTTGACGCCCGCCGGCAGGCCGGGCGTCTGCGCGTTGTTCACGGCCAGAGCCGAGAAGTTGCCACCCTGACCAGTAACCATGGTGTAACCCTCCAGCTTGATGATGTTCTGACCGTTGGTGCGGAGTTGATCGGTGCTGGGCGCGGTCACCAACGCTGCGATGCGACCGCTCCCGCTCATGACGCTGTAGTCCGGGATCGCGTTGACACGCAGGTCCGGCAAACCAGTCACGGGCGCGGGCCAGCCAAAGGCGAAAGCCAGCGGGCCGTCCACATTGGCAAACAACGCTCCGCCATTGCCCGCAGACGAATTTACACTTTGAAACACCAGCACCGGGCCGTTCCCTCCCGCACCGGCGAGGCGGATGCTGTAAGGCGTTCCGCCGTTGGGGACGGGCACGATCTCGGGTTCATAATACAAAACGGCCAGTTCATTCAGACCGGGCCGTTCCCAGACGCCCTCGCCATAAAACACGGACGTTGCATTCACGGCCACCTGCCCAAAGAACGCCAAATGACCCGAGGTGCCGAGGCGCAGTTGTGAAAACGAGGACCATCCTCGGGTTGGCTGGCCCCCAGCGGTAAAGAAGTTGGGCACGCCGATGGGCGCCTGCAATCGCCGCGCGAGAAATTGTAACGACGTGGGCGGGCCGACCCACAAACTGTCGCCTCCGCTGCTGGCGTTGCCTGGCAGCGTGACGTTCACGCTCATGCCGACTTCGCTGTCATTGCTGAAAACCTTGTCGGCAGCGACGCTCACATCGCTGGTCCAGCGCATGTCAATGCCGTTGGTGGGCGTGCCATCACTGATGGCCACAAGCTTCAATCCGCCCGCCTCCTCGGCCCACAGGCAATCTTTCCGCCAGGTGTCTATATTCGGCCCCTCGATCCCGGTGCAGAGGATGTAACCTTGATCCGATTCAATGAGGGGAACGGAATTAAGAATGGCAATGATTGAGCCAGCCACTCCCGGCGTGCTCTGCCCGCTCTTCACCGCCAATCGCCAGTTGCTTGCGCCGCCTTGCAGCACGGCCCGGGTGGCGCTGGCACTCACTGACACCGCCACCGCCACGCCGCCGCCGGCATTGATCCGCGGTGACAGATTAAAACTGCCGACCGCCCCGCCTAGCGCGGGAACATTTTCCCCCGTCTGCAAAATGGTGGTGTAGGTGGTTTGACCGAGACTGGGATTGCCGACCAGCATCGCTGCCAGTCCCAGGAAATAAAGTGCCGGAACATGTTTTTGTATCATGGTGTGAAAGCTCGAAATATCTTACTGAAACTAACTGTTAACTGCCAAGAATTTGGTTTTGGGCGCTCCCCCTTGTACTTGGCGCTGCGCGGGTGAGCGAAACGGCGCGACGTCGAGAAACGACTGGCGGATTTGCGTGCTGGTCATCACTTCAATTCAAAATCAAAAATGCAAAACTCAAAACCCCGAATTGCCGCGACAAGGCGCGAAGATTAGCCGGAACGTCCGGGGCATGGCAGGGTGGTTTCAAGAAATCGTAGCCGCCGACGGCAGTCGGCGCTAACACTCCGATAATCGAGCAAAAGTGCGCCGACTGCCGTCGGTGGCTACGATTTTGCAGGTTCTTGAATCCGCCCTGGGGGCAGGGCGAGTTGAAATGTTCCGGCGTGACAGTGCTCGCTGCATTCGAAATCGGGACTTTAATGTTGCTGCAACCGATAAAACGCCTTGGGCTGCGGCGGCAGGTTGTTGGTGTAACCAAACTGTCCCCCCGCCGGAGCGGTGATCGTGGTCAGGTTCGTCCACGGTCCGTTCGCAGCAATCGCCCGCTGGACGTCATACTGGGTGCCGACGACTCCCGACAATTTGAGGACCACCGACCCATTCGACACTTTGATCGTCTGCATGCGCACGACGGGTTGCGAATCAGGCCGGAGGAGAAACAGGCCGCCAGGATTGCCTGCACCAGTGGTGGAGAAACGCTGCGCCATCCAGCCGGCGGAACTCATGGTGCGCCGCCGTCCGGCATCAGGATTACCGATGGGCGCCCAATAATCGTCCTCGCCGGTGGGCGGGCTTAAGGATAGAGGGGCAGTAAGTGCGCCCGTGAAACTCAGGGCCTGACCGGCGCGCACGAGCAAATCGAACGTGACCGAGTCTCCAGTCTTGCGCCCCAGCCACCAGGCCGTGTTGTTGGTGCTGGTCACGCCGGGGCCGGTCAGATTTGATCTGAAGACAAACAATCCACCGTTTTCCAGAGTGAAGCTATGGTTGGGTCCGACCAGCACATTGGCGGGCAGACCGGGGAGAGCGTCCCCTTCGGTGACGAGCCTTTGCCAGTGGTTTGCGTTGAAGAAGGCCATCACGTTTCGCTGGGTTGGAGGCTGGCTGAAGACGCCGGGGCCGCGCGTAAAGAGCACGCCCTGGGCGTCCATCTGCACGTTGCCAAGCGCGCTATTCGGAATGGAACCGAAATTATTGAACCAGTCGAAGTCGCCGCCGCCTGTGGCTTGCGGGTCAGAGAGAATTTGGGGAGATCCGCCGATTGACTGAACGCCTACCCAATACTCGGAACCTGTTGCGTTCAGATTGACGCGCACCCCGGTCGCCCCATATAAACCCGTCCGGTTGGCCGCCCCGGGCGAAACGTAAAGCCCCCAGCCTGATCTCGATGGATCGGGAGTAAATATCTTGTTCGGCGTCCCCCCCATATAGCCACCGTCATCAAGATGAATCAGGTGGTAAGTGGCTGGAATGCCGTTATCCACCCACCAACTCATGCTTCCGACCTCATAGCCTCCACGCGACAACTTCGCATTGATTACCGCCCGCCCGTCTGCCGCCATCTGGCTTAAGGAATAACTATAGAATCCAGTCAACGCCGGAACGTTGGGCAACGTCACATCGGGACCGATGATTTGCTGGTTTGTCCCAGGTTGAGTGCGATAAATACGCGCGCCATTGCGAAAGGCCAGCCGATCCGGCCCGTAGAGCTGCAAGAGTTGCGGCAGGTCTGAAGACGAACTCACCGGTCCGCCCAGAAATAACGTGGGACCCAAGGCTTCAGGGGTGCCAACGTGGATTTCGCCCCTCGCCGAGGCCGGGAATACTCTCGGCCAATACACCACGGCCAGTTGGTTTCCGTCACCCGGCAAAACCTGCTCGATATTTTCGTAGTAAGATAGACCGCCCAACGGCTTGGGCCGTTCGCCAGGGCGAACATAGAAATATCCATAACGGTAACTGGTGGGAGTAGGCGGGTCAGGAGTGAGAGTGCCCTGGTAAATAACGGTGCCGTCCTCGAGGATGCCTTTGACCGAGAATACCTCGTGCAGTTCACCATTGAAGTCAGGATGCGGCTGGCCATTCTGCCAGAGCAGTTCGATTGAGGCGGCCTTTGCCGGGCCGGCGGCCATCCCGAGCGCAAGGGCTGTTGCCGCTGGCAACCAGCGCCCAAGGCCAGCCCCGAAACGGGCCGCCACCGCGCCGATGAATCTGAGAGATTTGTGTTTCATAAAGATTTTAGGGAGAGATGAAAAGCATCGCGCCCGGCATTAGCGGCACGCTCACGAATCCTGCGATGTCATTTACCAACCGGTTCACGGGGACTTGTTCTTTCATGGTGAATCAGAGTGTGAGTTGCTCAAAGGCATCAAGCGAAACGCCGCGACGAGCGGGGAACCGCTTCAGCGCCACCGCTAATTATGAATCAGTTGAAAAAACTTCCGGTCCGAGTTCATGGGGTTTTCCACATATAGATTCGTGACTCCCGGAATCAGCGTCCACGCTGCATCGGTGAGATTTGTTTTAGTGTAAAGACCGTAGCCGATGAATTCCGATGGCCATGCGACGGCGAATGTTTGTCCTGAAACGCCGGCGGTCAACGAAGGCCCTGTCGGGTCGGGAGATGAAATCGTGCTTAAAACCACGTTGCCGGGGTTGTAAATTGGAACCATCCGTTTGTTCTGGCCGAGTAAAAAGAAATAGTTCTGAAAACGGAACTGGCCTCTGCGAGAGCTTGCCGTTAGGACGACGTTGCTGCTGCCGACGGCGGGCGAGTAGCCGTCACTGAACCGCAAACCAATCGTGCCATCAAGGGTGGCCGCGCCGATGACTTTGACTTGCGATTGATTGGTGCCAGGCGACGTGCCGCCAATGTCAAACTCCATGCTGCCGCCGATGGATTGAATATAGTTGCCGGAAAGGGTCAGGATATTGTTGGTCGCGCCGGGCCGAACCACTCCGCCGACGGTGATGGAGGGCGCTTGAATTGTCCCGAAACCAGTGATCGAGCCAACGGGCACAATGAGCGGTTGAGTGCTTTGGACTTTGCCGCCGGCCACCGCGATGCTGCCAACCGGATTCGTAAGGGTCGTGCCTAAAAGCAATGTGCCTGACCGTCCTTCCACCAGACCATCATTGAGGAAGGAGATGCCAATGGTCGTTGTTCCCGACCCAGCCGATTTGCGCACGATACCCTGATTAATGATGGTCGCTGGCGGACTAATCTGGCTGATATACGCATCGCCTTGCGCATCGAACACGGCTCCGGAAGCGTTCTGTAGTGTTCCGCCCCCCGCGAAGTTGATATTGGCTCCCGACCAATTCACCAGGCCGGCATTGGTCAAGGTGCCACTGATGTTCTTTAACCCACTGCCCGACACGTTCAGCGTGGCATTGCTGCCCACGCTGAAAAAAGTGCCGGAACCAATCGCGCCGCTGAGCCACGCCATGGTGCCGGATTCCAGGGTGCCGGTTCCACCAAGCGTCGCGCCATCAAGCACAAGATTTTGCGAATTGAAACTGCCGGCGAGCGATGGAGAACTGCTGCCGCTCAGCCGATTCGTGCCCGCCCCAATAAAGACGCTCCCATTTCCAATCGCAATATCGCCAAGACTGATGGTCCCCACATGGGCGTCCACCGTGCCGCTATTGATGAAGGAAATACCGCTGCTGCCGGCAATGGTCGTCGCGCCCGTGCCGCCGGACTTGCGAAACACACCCTGATTGATAAAGATTGAAGGGCTATACGCACCCAGTGTGACATCCCCCTGGCTATCCAGCAACGCGCCCGGACCGTTGTGCAAAATCCCGCTGCTGAAGTAGATAGTGGCTCCCGACCAATTCACCGTGCCCGCGTTGGTCAATGAGCCATTGATGTTTTTTGAGCCACTGCCCGACACGTTCAGCGTGGCATTGCTGCCCACGCTGAAAAAAGTGCCGGAACTAATCGTGCCGCTGAGCCACGCCATGGTGCCTGATTCCAGGGTGCCGGCTCCACCAAGCGTTGCGCCATCAAACACAAGATTTTGCGAACTGAAACTGCCGGCGAGCGACGGATAACTGCTGCCGTTCAGCCAATTCGTGCCCGCCCCAATAAAGACGCTCCCATTTCCAATGGCAATACCGCCAAGACTGATGGTCCCCACCTGGGCATCCACCGTGCCACTATTGATGAAGGAAATGTTGCCGCCAATGGTCGTCGTGCCCGTGCCGCCGGACTTGCGAAACACACCCTGATTGATAAAGATTGAAGGGCTATACGCACCCAGTGTGACATCCCCCTGGCTATCCAGCAACGCGCCCGGACCGTTGTGCAAAATCCCGATGTTGAAGTAGATAGTGGCTCCCGACCAATTCACCGTGCCCGCATTGGTCAATGAGCCATTGATGTTTTTTGAGCCACTGCCCGACACGTTCAGCGTGGCATTGCTGCCCACGCTGAAAAAAGTGCCGGAACTAATCGTCCCGCTGAGCCACGCCATGGTGCCTGATTCCAGGGTGCCGGTTCCACCAAGCGTTGCGCCATCAAACACAAGATTTTGCGAACTGAAACTGCCGGCCAGCGACGGATAACTGCTGCCGTTCAGCCAATTCGTGCCCGCCCCAATAAAGACGCTCCCATTTCCAATGGCAATACCGCCAAGACTGATGGTCCCCACCTGGGCATCCACCGTGCCACTATTGATGAAGGAAATGTTGCCGCCAATGGTCGTCGTGCCCGTGCCGCTGGACTTGCGAAACACACCCTGATTGATAAAGATTGAAGGGCTATACGCACCCAGTGTGACATCCCCCTGGCTATCCAGCAACGCGCCCGAACCGTTGTGCAAAATCCCGCCGCTGAAGGTGATATTGGCTCCCGACCAATTCACCGTGCCCGCGTTGGTCAATGCGCCATTGATGCTTTTTGCCACGGCACCTGAGATGTTGAGGATGCCGTTGCTGGCAACATTAAGCGCGCCGATGCCGATGGTGCCGCTCGTCCAGTTCATCACTCCGCCAACTGTGAGGTTCGGACTGTTGAGCGTGCCGGCGAAATTCAACAACCCATGGTTGTTGATCGTCCCCAGAGTCACGTTCAGCGAACCGGAAGCTTGGGAGGCGGTTTGGGTGCCGCTGTTCCCGCCCAGAACCAGCGAAGCAATCGTCGGACTGATGTTCACTGTAACGGTGTAAGTGCCCTCATTGGTAATGATCGCCGTGTCGCTGACGCCGGGCAACTGATTGGGATTCCAGTTGGCGGCGACGTTCCAGTTGCCGCCGGCAGTGTTGGTCCAGACGATACCGGCGGCAGACGACTTCCCACGCGCAGCAATGAGAAGAATTATCGAGAGAAACAAATAAAGCGGCTTCATCACAATCATAAACTCAGTTAAAGTTAAGCTAGAATTGCACGAATGCCTGAAACACTCAAGCTTTAATCCTTGAAGCGATAGGTCGCCGCCATGCCGCAATCATTGGCCAGGATTCTCGTGCATACCGTCTTCTCCACCAAAGACCGCCGTCCCTCGCTGCGCGACACCGCGCTACGGAAGGCATTGCACCACTATCTGGGAGGCATTCTCAAGTGTGGGATTGACTGCCGTGAAGGGGGACAAACCATACAACCCTTTCAGGGTAAAATGGGAGACGCCAAGGGCGTCATTCATACCAGCCCAGGGCAACGCCCTGGGTTCATCAGCCCTAAACCCCATCAGCGCTGAAAGCGCGATTCATCCTTCGTCCTACCAGCCGCCAGCCTCAGGCATAAAGAACGTTTGTTTGAATTGAGCCGGCCCAACCAATCCGGAACTTTATGAAGCAGACCCTTGGCCTGCAACAAAATACCTGTTGGACGATGAACCCAGGGCGTTGCCCTGGGCTGGTATGAAGCAGGCCTTTGGCCTGAGATAAAAAACATCCGTCCCATCCGTGCTATCCGTGAAATCCGTGGTCATATTCCCGCTCTGAGGGGAACGAGAAGAGAACCACGGATTACACGGATTACACGGATAAAAAACATCTGTCCCATCCGTGTCATCCGTGAAATCCGTGGTCATATTCCCGCTCTGAGGGGAACGAGAGGAGAACCACGGATTTCACGGATTACACGGATAAAGAAGGGGTTGCGGTGCCAGGGGAGTCCACCCGGCAGTTGGCCGCGAAAGAGGTTCTCGACCATGACGAAACCCGTTCCCAGCCGTGTCATCCACGCCCGGCTGGTGCGGTCGTTCACAAACCATTTCTGCACGGTAACGTCCCCGTGGCGCTGTTGCTCACATTGCTCGCGGATCCTGGAGCACTCCGGCACGGCGTCGGCAGAGGCGAGTTGGACGGCTTCCCAAAAAACACGACTCCTCAGGGAATTCCAGGAAATGTGCAGGGCGGCTGTCAGGGCGCTCTCGAGGCTGCCAGCGCGGCGGAGTGACCCATTTCCAGCTTCCGCACCAGGGCATGAACTGGCCCGGCATTGGCCGCAGCCCCAACATACACGGCGGCCGAGTCACTCACGATGGCGAAGCCTCTGCAATATTCCGGAGGCGGTGCCGCTAACGACCCATCAGCCGCCTTGTTGACCGAACCCGATGCTTTTGAGGCTGGCTTCGAGCTTGAAATCGCCTGGCAGTCATCGCTCACCGTCCAACTACCCGCTTCTCCCGTCGCGCTGTGCCGCACGATCCAATCAGAGCCGGCGCGGGAGGCCCGGCGCACGATCCACTGCCAGTTTATCGTGCCGTTGGCCGCGGCATCAAAGCTCCGTCCGACTGCGTAAAGGTTGCCCCGGCCATCCACCCCAAGACCGTGCGCCCGCGAGTCAAACCCGCACTGATGGTCCGGCATCTCAAATTCGTCCACCGTCTGCCAGCGGAATCCTTTGTCGCCATCAACCACGCCTTTGCGCACAAGCCAGCGCTCGCCTGACTCCGATCTGGTCCTCGACCACAGTCCACGAGGCACCCCGGTCGCTGCTTTTGCGGATCAGGGCATGCATCCGGCCTTGGGCGTCGGCGCTGGAAAGTGCGGCATAGAGGTTGCCGGCCGGATCCTTGGTCAAGGCGTCCACGGCGCCGTAAAGCGTGGACAGATAGCCAGCCACGGTTTGCCAGGTCTGGCCAACGATGTTGGGAGCCAGGAGAGCGACTGTGCCCGCCAGGACCAGTCGCGGAAAGAGGATGGTTTTTATTTTCATGTTTTATGCTGATGATTGGTCGCAGATGATTAAGGGCGTTTCGCTCGGTCGGTTGGCTTACGGCTGGGCGGTGCGGTAGAAGGCGGCGCCGGGCGGCGGGGAGATTTCGTGATATTCGATGCGGCCGGAGGCGGGCGCGGTGTTGGTGACGAGGTCGGACCACGGGCCGGTGACGCTGGGGGCGCGTTGCAGACGATAGGTGATCTCCGGGGCGCCATTGAAGCTCAGAAGGTAGCCGCCGCTGCGGTCCGGCGCGAGGGCGAGCGTTGGGCCAAGGCCCACGCCGGTGAAGATGTAGGCCGCGCCGGAACCTGAGGCGTTGTTGTTACTCTGGTTGCCGTTCATCCCGGTAGCACTGCTTGCCTCACCACCCGCTCCGACCACCACCGTATCTCCTGACACCGCCACCGACCCGAAGCCGTCACCCGCGCCGGTGTTGGAGGCTTTGAGATACGCCTGCTGCGTCCAGGTTGTTCCGTTGCGCACGAAGACGTAGGCGGCGCCAGAGCCAGGGGCGTTGGTGTCGCCCTGATTGCCATTCACGCCGGTAGCGTTGCTGGAGTCGCCACCCCCCACCACCACGGTGTCGCCCGACACCGCCACCGACCCACCGAAACTCCCACCAGTGTTGGAGGCTTTGAGATAGGCTTGCTGACTCCAATTCGTTCCGTTGCGCACGAACACGTAGGCCGCGCCGGAGCCAGGGGCGCTGGTGTCGCCCTGATTGCCATTCACGCCGGTAGCGTTGCTGGAGTCACCACCCCCGACCACCACCGTGTCTCCTGACACCGCTACCACCCCGAAGCAGGCACCTGCCTCGGTATTGGAGGCCTTGAGATATGCCTGCTGCGTCCAGGTTGTTCCGTTGCGCACGAAGACGTAGGCGGCACCAGCCCATAAAGCGGTATTGTCGCTCTGGTTGCCGTTCACCCCGGTCGCACTGCTGTCCTCAAAGGGTGCCCCAACCACCACCGTGTCGCCCGACACCGCCACCGAGTTGCCGAACAGGTCACCTGCGCCTTCGCCCGGTAAAGCCCGGTCCGTGTTGGAGGCTTTAAGATAGGCCTGCTGGGTCCAGGTTGTCCCGTTACGCACGAAGACGTAGGCGGCACCGGATGTCAAGGCGCTGTTGTCGCTCTGGTCGCCGTCCACTCCGGTGGCACTGCTGTCCTCTTGTCGCGCCCCAATCACCACCGTGTCGCCCGACACCGACACCGACCAGCCGAACAGGTCACCTGCCTCGGTGTTGGAGGCTTTGAGATAGGCTTGCTGGGTCCAGGTTGTTCCGTCGCGCACGAAGACGTAGGCGGCGCCGGATTGCCAGGCGTCGATGTTGCTCTGGTCTCCGTCCACCCCGGTAGCGCTGCTGGACTCACCAGACGCCCCAACCACCACCGTGTCCCCTGACACCGACACCGACGTGCCAAACCTGCCATAGTCCCCAGTGTTGGAGGCTTTAAGATAGGCCTGCTGGGTCCAGGTTGTTCCACTGCGCACGAACACGTAGGCCGCGCCGGCGTTGTACTGGCTATTATTGCTCTGGTCGCCGTCCACCCCGGTGGCATTGCTGTCCTCACCAGACGCCCCAACCACCACCGTGTCGCCCGACACTGCCACACTGCCGAAGCCGTCACCGGACCCGGTGTTGGAGGCTTTCAGATAGGCTTGCTGGGCGATGGGGTCAATGGTCAGCGGGTAGCGTGCGCCGCGTTCGTCAATGGCGAGGCGGAGGCTTTCCGTAGCCGCTGACGTCAGTCGGCGCAGATTTCCTTCCTCGCTAGAATGCGCGGACTCACGTCCGCGGCTACCCAATGGGTTTTCTTCCACCGCCTCAAACCGGGCCGGGAGTTTTCGCCCGTCGGCATCGAGCACGGTCAGCTCCGAATAGGTCAGGGCCGCCGCGCCTTGGGCGTCCACGAAACGCACGCCACGTCCGTCCGCCTGCACTTCCGGGCGCAGTCCGCCGCGCACGGTCAGGAGGAAGTTGAGTGTTCCGGGTTGTCCGCCTTCACTGCGTTTCGGCGCGGTCGCGCCGGAGCGCGAAGCAGAGGCGGAAGAGTTGAGCAAAGGCGCGGCGGCGTCCTGGAGTGCGCCGGCTCGCTCATCCGCCGTAGCGCAGACTTTCAAGTCTGCTGTTTCGCAGGTTTCCCAACCTGCGGACCGTGCGACGTCGAACGGCCTGCCGATTAGAAAATCGGCGATACAGCAGGTTGGGAAACCTGCGCTACGAAGCAGCGGCCGTTCGCGCACGGTGAAGCCGTGTTCCAAACCGCGCCGGTCGTTCACGAACCATTCCTGCACGGTGGCGTCCCCGTGGCGCTGTTGGTCATATTGCTGGCGGATGCTCGACCACTCCGGCGCGCTCAGGCCCTCGGGCACGGCGTCGGCGGAGGCGAGCGTTTGGGTGCGGACGGGACTGGCGCAGGCCGGCGTGACCAGCAGCGCGGCGGCCAGGAGGGGGAACCAGGTAGAGATTTTCATAGAGGTTCGGACGATAGGTTTAGTGGTGGTTGACCGCAGTTGATTAAGGGCGTTTGGCTCGGTCGGTTGGCTTACGGCGGTTTAGCTCACTGACCTGGGGGCAGAACGGAATGGAACCCGAGGTAGCCGTTGGGGGCCATCGACGATCCGACGGTGTAGCGGTTCGCCGCCCGGCAGTAGAACGCGTCGGCGCCCCAACGGCCGCCTCGAACCGCGTGGCCCGAGCCGGCAGCAGGGCCACGCGGGTCAGTTTGCGTTCTGGCCGAATACGCCCCCCCATCCCAATAGTCCCAACACCACTGCCACACATTCCCCGCCATGTCATACAGCCCATACCCGTTAGCCGCAAAAGAACCCACCGGACTCGTGTAAGGCTCATCGTCAATGGCGAAGGTTGCGTTGTATCCGTTCGGTCCCAAATCGTAACTATAGTCGCCGGTTTTTCCGTAGTAGTTGGCCTGGC
>Ga0194053_10001304_pt1 | contig 16235 bp, 14 predicted proteins | sample SepL228m_MetaG_FD_161684 | JGI IMG/M metagenome (GOLD analysis project Ga0194053, IMG submission 161684) | Anoxic zone freshwater microbial communities from boreal shield lake in IISD Experimental Lakes Area, Ontario, Canada - Sep2016-L227-8m | ecosystem: Environmental > Aquatic > Freshwater >... | reverse complement strand
GCCAGGCATTGGTACGCGGGGGATACAGGCTATCGTTGTCGTCCGCATACATTTTGAGCGACAAGTCCATTTGCCTGAGGTTGTTGCCACATTTGATGCGGTTGGCCGCCTCTTTGGCGCGCGCCAAGGCCGGCAAGAGCATGCTCGCCAAAATCGCGATGATGGCGATGACCACCAGCAGCTCAATGAGCGTGAATCCAAGAGTAACCATCCGCTGGGACGATTGCCCCGGCGAGACTGCGGCCTGGCCTCTGCGGTTCCTTAACGATTCACGGCAATTAATCCGGTTCATCAAACTGCTTTTCCCTTTCTCTCGAATATTTTGGCCTTCACGGCGTCAACCCTTTACGCTTATGACGCGCAAACAATGGTTGTTGATGGCGCTGGCCGTCCTGCTGGGCGGCGGTTCGTTTTATCTCAACAAAGACTGGTTTGCCAAGGACGATATTCAAATTTTCCATCGCTCGCGTCCCGCCCGCTTTGGCTCCATTCGCCGCGGCAAGCGCCCGAACACCGCTAACGTCGATCCGATCTTTTTCTCAATCGACCGGAAGCTTAAGCTCACGGCGCTCAAAGTAATCCCCGTTCACGAGATCGAAACCAACAAGTATCCGCATCCGATCTGGCACCTGGTGTCCGATTCCAATTCGGTGCCGATCACTGACCTTGTCTATGGCATGAGAATCCCAGGCATGCGCCCCAGCGTGAAAGGGGCCACAGCCGATCCGTTGGAGCCCGGCGTTAAATACCGGCTCTTGATCGAAGCCGGTCAGCTTAAGGCCAAGCATGACTTTGAGCCGGTGCCGCGCACACCGTGACCACCGCTTGCCCGCGCCCGCGGGCGAGCTTCGCAAAACCTCAACAGCCGCCATCCCGCGGCGACGCAGCCCAGCGCTTGCGCGCCTGATTCCATGCCAATGTCCTGACCCAGACGCTTCAACCCCCTCTTTGGTTACGGAACGATGCTGCCTGAACCCACCATCCGGCCAAACCCCGAATCGCACTTGGTCTTTCGTGCTTCACGTTTCCCGTTTTCCGCCCCAATTCTTCCTTTACCACGCGACAACCCCAGTCCTACATTCGCAGGTCATAATGACAGCCGACCACCGACACTCGGCGGAGACGGGTCGCCTCAAACGCGCCGGCTCTTGGTCCTGGAAGGAATCGCCATGACTGAAACAAGGAACGCGCCAACAGCGGACTCCAATCCCACACCAGCCGAGGCCACCCGCTCAGGCTTCATCGGCAAATTCACAGTGTTATTTGGCGCGGTGCGCGAACTCTGGATTCTTTTTGCCATTGTGCTGCTCAGCAATCTGGCTTACCGCCTGGTAAACTTCACCTTGAGGCTTTGGCTCTCGTCGGATTTGGGGTTCAACGACGTGCAGTCAGGCGTTGTGGTGTTGGTATGGTCTGCCGGACTGACGCTCTGCATCGTGCTGGTCGGGTCATTGACCGATGCGCTCGGGTTGCGCAAAACCTTCCTGCTGGGGTTCGCTCTTTGCGTCCTCTCGCGGGTGTTCCTGACGTTCACCACGGTCAAATGGGTGGCGCTGGGAGGCGGCCTGACGCTGCTGGCGATCGGGGAAGGGATGGGGGCGCCAGTGACAAACGCGGCTCTGCGGCGCTACACCACGACCGCGCAGCGCTCCATCGCCTTCTCCATCTTCTATGCGATCATGAACGCGGGCTTTCTCATCGGCGTCCTGATCTTCGATGCGCTCCGCGCCGGACTGGGGGAGCATGGCCATTTCACTATCCCCGGGCTCGGAATGGAGTTAAGCACTTACCGGACAACGTTCCTGGCCAGTTTGGCGCTTTCGGTTCCGAGCCTGTTGCTCGTCTATTTCTGGCTGCGTGAAGGCGTCGAGGTTACCGACCACGGCGTGGTCATCACCCCCGAGACGCCCAAATATCCAGGGAAAAATGCCCTGGTGGCACTGAAGCTTAACATCGGCGATACTGCGCGCAAGACCGTGCGGATATTCGCCGGGCTCTGGCACCATCCCGGCTTCTACAAGTTCCTCGCTTTCCTGTCCCTGGCGGCGTTCATCAAGATGATTTTCCTGCACATGGACTACACCTATCCGACGTTTGCCATTCGGGAATTGGGCGAGGGCGCGCCCGTGGGGCATCTCTATGGGCTGAACAATATCCTCATCGTTTTCCTGGCGCCGCTGGTGGGTGTTTTGACCCAACGACTGCCCGCCTACCGCATGGTGATCTTCGGGAGCTTTATCGCCGCATCATCGGTCTTCATCATGACAGTGCCGTCGCATTGGTTTCAGCCGCTGGCCAACGGATGGCTTGGTCATTCCATCGCGCATGTCTGGCTGGGCGTCAACGGCGCAGTCAACCCGTATTACGTGATGATCTTCCTGTTTGTGATGCTCCTCTCGGTCGGGGAAGCCTTTTACTCACCGCGACTTTATGAATACACGGCCGCCATCGCCCCAAAGGGGCAGGAGGCATCGTATATGGCCATGTCGTCATTGCCGTTTTTCCTGGCCAAACTGGGAGTAGGTCCGCTCTCCGGGCTGCTGCTGTCCCGGTTCTGTCCCGAAACAGGACCGCGCCACCCGGAGACGATGTGGCTAATCATCGGCTTGAGCACCATGATCGCGCCCGTGGGCCTGTTCGTCTTCCAACGCTACATCCGCGTCCACGAAGCCGGACGCCAGGAATGAGCAAGACCGTGGAAATCCGCTTGATTGCGAGGTCTTAGCCGGTAGCTTGAGATGCTTATGAGTTGGAAATTGAAGCAAACCCTGTTGTGCGGTGTTCTAATCTGCGCTGCCAGCAGCCTGGCTCAGCCCGCCAGCCAACCCGACCCGTTGCGGGAATTCAGAAGGCGCGCCACCCGGTTCAATGCCGTCATCACCCTGCCGCAGTTTGAGCAGACGACCAACGGTGTGCGAGCCGCAGTCCGGCAGACCATCGCAGTCGGCAACGCGGCCCTGGACCGCCTGGGATCGCTCAAACCGCGCGAGGTCACCTTCGATAACACCGTCCGCGCGCTGGATGACATCGGCTACCAAATCAGCCTCACGGACGACCGCCTCTCGGTCATCAAGGAAACCAGCACCGTCGCCGCTCTGCGCGACACAGCTACCGAGGCCCTCAAAACGCTGGAAGAGTGGACGGTCGGCATCGATTACCGCGAGGATGTCTATAAGGCATTGAAAACCTACGCGGACACCAAGCCGTGGCTTAAGGGTGAGGATGCCAAACTGCTCGCCGAAACCATGCGGGACTTTCGCCGCGCGGGACTCGAACTGCCCAAGGCCCAGCGCGACGAGGTGGAACGTCTGCGCAAACAGCTTTCCGGGCTGACCACCGATTTCGATTCCAATGTCACGAAGGCCCAAAAGGCGGTCAAATTTACCAAAACCGAACTGGAAGGCGTGCCGGCCAGTTTCCTGGAGCAAATCAAGACCGGGGATGACCAATACACCGTGATGGCCAACATCACATGGCATTACATCAGCGTGATGGAGAACGCGAAACTCGAGGAAACGCGAAAAAAACTGCTGGTGGAGTATGACAACCTGGCCCGCGCCGGGAACATTCCCTTGCTCGAGAAAATCCTCCCGTTGCGCGATGACATTGCCAAAGCGCTCGGCTACAAGTCTTGGGCCGATTACCGGACGGAAGTCAAGATGGCCAAGACAGCCGCCTGGGCCACTGATTTTCTCGAAAAGCTCAAGACCGGGCTGCAGCCCAAATTCGACGCCGAACTGGCCGAATTCCGGACCATCAAGATCAAGGAGACCGGCAACACAAATGCCCAAATCCAAATCTGGGATTGGCGCTACTTCAGCAACCAGTTGAAAAAGGAAAAATATACCGTGGACGCCGAGCAACTCCGCGTTTATTTCCCTTACCAACATGTTCTGGATGGGATGTTCACCATCTACCAACGTCTCTTCGGACTGAAGTTCGAGCGCATCGAACCACCTTACAAGTGGATCGGTGATCTGCAACTTTACACGGTTTCAGACGCCAAGTCCGACGAACCGCTGGGGCTCTTTTACCTCGATATGTTCCCCCGCGAAGGCAAGTACAATCACTTCGCCCAGTTCCGCCTCATCGAGGGGAAACTCCTGACCACTGGAAAATATCAACGCCCGACCGTCGCCCTGATCTGCAATTTCCCGTCGCCCACCAAGGACAAGCCATCGCTCCTCTCGCATAGCGACGTGGAAACGCTCTTCCACGAGTTCGGCCACGCAATGCATTCGATGATGACGCGCTCCAAATATGGCCGCTTCTCCGGCACGAGCGTGCCCGGGGATTTCGTCGAAGCGCCCTCGCAGATGCTCGAGAACTGGGTTTGGGACAAGAAGGTGCTGGATAGCTTCGCCGCAGACTACCGGGACGGCGCCAAGAAAATCCCGGCGGAGATTCTGGCGAAGCTGCAGGAAGCCAAGCTGGCGACCGAGGGGACGCGCTACCGCCGCCAAATCGCTTTTGCCCTGATGGACCTGGCGCTGCACACGCAAATCCACCAGAGCAATGCCAAAGAGGCGCTGCCGCTCTCCAACAAGGTGCTCAGCGAAGCGTTTCTGCCAATGGCGCCGGATACCGCGTTCGTGGCCTACTTCGGTCACCTGATGGGTTACGACGCCGGCTATTACGGGTATGCGTGGGCGGACGCGATTGCGGCAGATATGGCTACTGTGTTCGCGCACGCCCCGGAGGGCTACCTCGACCAAGCCGTCGGCCGGCAGTTGCGGACGGAGATTTACGAACCGGGCGACTCGCGCGACGTCAATGTTTCCATCGAGAAATTCCTCGGCCGCAAACGCTCGCTCGACCCGTTCCTCAAGAAAATCGGGATTGGGCAGAAGCAAGGCTCCCAATCCAGGTAGGTGCGTTCGGGAGGGGAGTTTCCCGCTCAACCAGCTTTGAGGAAAGAGCGGGCATCGAAAAGACATTGCTTTTCGACCGCTCTGGCCAGCCGCCGCAGATACTGTTTGCGCCCGAGGGTGCTGCCGCCCAGTTGAAAGGTAATCGGCGTCAGCATCTGGATGTCAAAGAGCAGAAAACCCTGTTGGCGCAGATGTTCGACCAGGTGGAACAGGCCCACTTTGGACGCGTTGCTGACACGGTGGAACATGGATTCGCCCGCAAAAAGCCCGCCAATCGCGACACCGTAAATGCCCCCCACCAGCCGCTCCCCTTCCCAGCACTCAATGCTGTGCGCGTGGCCTTGATGATGCAGCTCGGTGTAGGCGTCAATGAACTCACGAGTGATCCAAGTGCTCCGGCGTCCGAGGGCCGGCGCGGCGCAGCCGTCCATCACCTGCTGAAACGCGTGGTCAAAAGTGATTCCAAACACCCCTTTGCGAATCGTTTTCGCCAGACTGTGCGAAACGTGAAATCGGTCCAGCTCGAAAATGGCGCGCGGCTCAGGTGACCACCAAGTGATCGGGTCAACGGTCCAGGGAAATATCCCCGAGCGATAGGCCAGAAGCAACCGCGGCACCGACAAATCGCCGCCAACCGCAACCAGCCCCTCAGCGTCCGCAAAACGCGGGTTTGGAAACCCAAGGCGGTGGTTAAGGATAACGACAGGCATGCTCTCGTCAAAACATCGCAGCATCAAAACGTACGGCAATTTCCAACACATCACGCATCACGCATCACGCATCACGCCTCCCCTCCCCTCCCACCGCTTCAAGCAACTGCTCCTGAAAAAAGCCCGCCATTTCCATAGCCCAGAAATCTGGCGCAGTCTTGGCGTTCAAACCCGCCAGCTTTCCCTCGGGCGAGCCGAGGGAAATCCAGCTTCCGACGCGAATGTCGTTGAGAACCTGGAGGAGCCATTCAGCCTCCGAGCGCGAGATGGAGAGGTGGCAGCCGGTTTCCGTCTCCTGGACTCGCCCCGGGTCCGCCAACAGGGATTGCACCTGCTTCCTATTCTCCGCGCGCTGCTCCGCGAGGGCCTCATCGAGCAAGCGTTGGGTTCCCTCGCGGTCCGGCACGCGGCCGAACTTGCTGAGCGGTTGGTGAGCGGGCGGAATGCGCGGATACAGGTTTAGGACTTCCCGCCACAGGCGCTTCTCGCGCTGGCTGAGATGGAACACCAGCTTGGTTTTGGTTGTTCGGATGAGTCTCATTCGTCCCGCTCCATGGTCGCGTGCAGGCTGTACTTCTGGAGCTGATGTGCGTAATGCTCGGCTTTCTCCATGCTTTCCCGCACCAATACGCTCTTGCCCTGCTCATGGACTTGCAACATGTGGAACTCCGCCTTCTTCCGGGGCCAGCCAAACACGACCTGGAAGACGTGCGTCACATACTGCATGTAATTCACCGGGTCGTTCCAGCATATCACCAAATAGCCGGGATCCAAGCCGGACTTTGGCTTGTCTTCGGTTGCCTGGACGACGGCAGGCGCGATTTCTGGAGTGGCAATTCCTGCCATAAAACTAAAGTAAAAGAAGAACTCGATGTTGTCGAGCCAGCCAAGGATTTCGTTTTCCGGCCATCGAGCCGGCGACGGGGATGGGCAACCGACGCCGAATTGGACCAGCGGGGAGTCAGATACTGCTGGCTCACCGCCCGTTCCCCAGAATAATTTCCCATTGCCCCACCGCGCCGGGTAGTCAACCCTCCGTCCTATGTTCGAGTTACTCAATATCGACGCGAGTTCGCGAGCGCGCCTGGGCCGGTTGACCACGCCGCACGGCGTCGTGGAGACGCCGGTCTTCATGTCCGTTGGCACGCAAGGCAGCGTGAAGGCGCTCGACCCGCGCGAGTTGCGCGAAATGGGGACGCAGATCATCCTCGGGAATACCTATCACCTCAACATTCGCCCCGGTCTGGACATCATCCGCGCCGCAGGCGGACTCCACCGGTTCATCAATTGGCCGGCGCCGATCCTCACCGACAGCGGCGGGTTCCAAGTGTTCAGCCTGGCGACGATCCGCAAGATTCAGGCGCACGGCGTCGAGTTCCGCTCGCACCTGGACGGTTCACTGTTGTTTCTGGGACCAAAGGAAGCGATGGCAATCCAAGGTGTCCTCGGGTCAGACATCGCGATGGTGTTCGACGATTGCCCGCCGCATACAAGCACCCCGCGCGAGCTGCGCGCCGCTGTCGAGCGGACGATACGCTGGGCCGGCGAATGCCGGGAACAGCCCCGGGCCGATGGACAAATGGTGTTCGGCATCGTGCAGGGCGGGGCCAACGCGGCGTTGCGCGAGGAGTGCGCGAAGGCGCTGGTGGCGCTGAAGTTCGACGGCTACGCCATCGGCGGCGTCAGCGTGGGAGAGCCGGAGCCGGAGATGATGCGGGCGGTCGAGATGACCGAGCCGTTCCTGCCGGCGAACCAGCCGCGTTACGCGATGGGCCTGGGCACGCCGGCGCAAATGGTCGAACTGGTCGCGCGCGGAGTGGATATGTTCGATTGCGTGCTGCCGACGCGGGTGGCGCGCAATGGCACGGCGTTCACGCGCAAAGGCAGCATCAGCATCAAGGCGGGGGCTTGCAAGGCGGACTTCCGGCCAATCGAAGAGAACTGCGATTGCTTTGCCTGCCAGCATTTCACCCGGGCGTATTTACGGCACCTGCTCAATGTCGGGGAAATTCTCGGCCTGCGAATGTTGAGCGTCCACAACACGCGGATGTATTTGAGGACGATGGCGGAGATGCGCGCGGCGATTGCCGCCGGAACTTTTGCGGAGTTCCGACTCGAGTTCGTGGCGAACTATGTGCCAACAAAGAAGGTGTTGCTCGCCCGCGCCGCAGATGCGGAGCGATAAAAAATCAGGCGGGCCGTTTCCGGCCCGCCTGTTCATGAATCGGTTTGTAACGCGGTGGTTACGGTTTCACATCGTCCGACTTGGCATCGTCGGCGGCATCGAAGGCATGCTGAAGGGCGACGAGGTCTTCGCCCGGCTTCAAGGCATCGAGCACGGCCTGCTCGGCCTTAAGCTGCTCGTTCGAGTAGTTGGCCGCCTTGATGGATAGACCGATGCGCCGGTCGCTGCGGTCGATCTTGATGACGCGCGCGGTAACTTCCTGCTCCACCTTGAGCACGTTCTTGATCTTATCGATGCGTTCCTCGCTGATCTGCGAGATATGCACCAGCCCGTCGATTTCATGCTGCAAGCCGATGAAAGCACCGAAACTGGCAAGCTTGGTGACCTTGCCGGTGACCAGATCGCCAACTTTGTAGAGCTGGTCGATGCCTTCCCACGGGTCGGTCGAGAGCTGTTTCATGCCGACGGCAATGCGCTGGTTGGCCTTGTCCACTTCCAACACAATGGCTTCGACATCGTCGCCCTTCTTGATCACCTCGGAAGGATGATTGATCTTGCGCGTCCAAGACATGTCCGAGACGTGGATCATTCCGTCCAGGCCTTCCTCCAATTCGATGAAGGCGCCATAGCTAGTAAGATTGCGAATCTTGCCTTTGACATGGGTGCCGGCCGGATATTTCTCCAAGGCCTTCTCCCACGGGTTGGTTTCGAGCTGCCGCAAGCCGAGCGAAATCTTCTGCTCCTCGCGATTGATGCCCAGGACGACGGCCTCGATCTCCTGATCGGGCTTGAGGACGTCCGAAGGTTTGGCGATGCGCTTGGTCCAGGAAAGTTCGGTGACATGCACCAAGCCTTCCACGCCAGGCTCGAGTTCGACAAACGCGCCGTAAGGGACGAGATTGACAACCTTGCCTTTGACTTTCGCGCCCACAGGATACTTCTGTTCGATGGTATCCCAGGGGTTGGCCAGCTTCTGCTTGAGGCCGAGGCTGACGCGTTCCTTCTCGCGATTGATGTCGAGTACGACAACGTCGATATCCTGACCGACCTTGAGAACCTCGGAGGGGTGTCCGACGCGGCCCCAGCTCATGTCCGTGATATGGAGGAGACCGTCGATGCCGTTGAGATCGATGAAGGCGCCGAAATCGGTGATGTTCTTGACCGTGCCCTTGCGGATGTCGCCCGGGGTCATCTCGCTGAGGAGCTTCTGACGACGTTCGGTGCGCTCCTGCTCGATCAGTTCGCGGCGCGAGAGAACAATGTTCTGCCGCTCCTGGTTGATCTTAACGACTTTGAAATCGTAAGTGTTGCCGACGTATTGGGCGAGATTCTTCGGGGTGAGAACGTCGATCTGCGAGGCAGGGAGAAATGCTTCGACGCCGATGTTGACGAGCAAGCCGCCTTTGACGATCGCTTTGACTTTGCCCGAGATTGTGCCGCCTTCGTTGCAGATGGTGAGAATGCGTTCCCAGTTCTGCTTGAACTCAGCCTTTTCCTTCGAGAGGACAACCATGCCCTCTTTGTCTTCGAGTTTCTCGATCAGAACATCAATTTGATCGCCAACTTTGACGGTCTTGATGTCTTCAAACTCGTTTGCGGAGATGACGCCCTCACTCTTGTAACCGATGTCCACGAGAACTTCCTTCGGGCGGACTTCGATGATGTTACCTTTGACGATATTGCCAGCAGCAAAGGGCAGGGAGCCCGCTTGCTTCATGGCCTCTTCCATTGTCAGCATAAACAATTACGACTAACTTTTCACGAACCGATGGGAGGCTTGGTCAGCGCAGGGCCTTCCGAGACTCCATTGCCTAACGGACCAGACGTTGCAACGGCAACGGAGGTAGAGGGTTAGGTTTTTCGTTAACTTCTCTTTCTCAGCCTTAATGAACATCCGTACACACGGTGCTCAGGCGCCTCAAATATAGGATCTCCACGAAAGGATGCAAGCGGAAATCTATGGCGAAATGCGATTTGTGCGCATCTCAGTAAACCAGTCGGCGGGCCGGCGGAATGGACCGAGTATCTTGACTGACTTGGCTTGGAGGAAGTTCCAAAGGCGGCAGCCGTGTGAGGTTACTTGAGAGGTTTTTCGAGCGGAGATACCATCGAAGAATGGAGCGCGAACATTTTTGTCCGCAACGCGGGGGTGAACCGGGTGTTTCCCGGCCAGAAGTCCCGATAAAAGCGGGCAGTTTAACCTGAACCGCGCAGCGCTCAGCACAAACAGGCTCGCAAAAAGCAAATTCTTATTATTTTATTTTAATGTTGACACCATCTCCACGTTCTGTCAGAAAATAGACAATTGAATGTTCAATTGCCGGCAAATTTAATCACGTCTCGTAGAAATTTATGAAAAAGATCATCAGCGTTGTGCTTAGTGCGGCTTTTTTGTTTACCTCCGTTTCCTTCGCGAAGGAGGCGTCGAAAAATAATCCGTTCAAAGAAGTCTTACTCTCTGTTCCCGCCGCGGAACTGCCTGCTAAGACCGCTAGTTTGGTTCTTCAGGCCAAGAAAGGTGATCGGGCCATCACGACTGCCGATGCAGTCGCGGCTGCGGTCGGAATCAATCCTGCTGCCGCTCCGGCAATCGTAGGCGCGGTCGCGCGAGCGCTACCGGATATGGCGTCGGTGGCCGCTGGTGCTGCTGCCACAGAGCAGCCCAAGCAAGCTGCGGCCATCGCCAAGGCAGCAGCGGCGGCGGCCCCGTCCAAAATTCGCCAGATCGTGATAGTGGTGTGTCGCGTGGTCCCCAATGAATTCCGCATGATTGCGGTCGCTGTTTCCGAAGCGGCGCCTGACTCGAACAAGGACATCTTGCGGGCAATCGCCACCGCCATTCCCGATCTTAAGCCCTTTATCGAACAGACCTTGGCTGCCTACGGCGGGAATGTCTTTTCGGTCGCTGATGCTTTGAACCAAGCCGTCAGGTTGGCGCAGGCCAGAACTTCGTCTGACACTGCCTTGACGAAAAACTCCGGCTCAGCTCCAGCAGGGTTATCCCCCAACTCCGTAATTCCGCTCGCTCGCGGGCCGACCCCCGGCAATCCTTATGTAGATCTGACTACCACGCCAACTGTTACCACTCCCGCTGATAGTGTCGTGGTTCCGCCCGGCGGGCGAGATTACGCCGCCCCGTAGAGTTTCTGTTCAACAATCCGTCCGGACCCGTCTCGTTCGCGAGACGGGTCTTTCTTTTGGACGGACGGCCTTCCAAAATTCCAGAACACGGCATACGCCGGATTTCAACCTGTTACCAATTTGAACACCATTTTGCAGTTGGTACCCTGTAGGGAAACGGCGATGGGCTTGAAGTGGATCGCCCAAGGGCTGCGGATGGGCAGTTGTACCCCGGAAGTGACGCGTGGCGTTCACGAAAGCAACCTCGATGGCAACGTCAGACCAGCCCTCTGGGCAGCCAAGCGAAGATGACTCGCTGGCCGGCGAGTTGATTGCATGGGGAGTTACGCCCGCAACCACCGCCGATACCGTTCAAAATGCCTCCTCGGAACATACCCGGGCGCAGCTTGAAGTCTTTGACTGGATCGTCGCCCGCCGGCCACGCGCGCTTTTACCAACGCGAGCAACCGGTCGTGCGCAATCATGTCGAAGTAGCTTTTGAGGTCGGTGTCCACCACCCAGTCGTGGTCCGCCTTGAGCAGCGTGTCCACGCGCCACAGTCCGTCCTTGGCCCCTCGCCCCGGTCGGAAGCCGTAGCTGTGCTCGGCAAACTCCGCCTCGAAGATCGGTTCCAGAACGTGCCGCAGCGCGCCTTGCACGATACGATCTCTCACCGCCGGGATGCCCCAGCGGTCGCTTTTCTTTGCTGCCGGGCTTGGGTATCCAAGCCCGCCCAACCGGTTGTGGACGATACGTTCCCTCGCTCATCTGCTCGGCCAGCCAGACTGGTCGTTCTCGTTCCGTTGCTCTCCACCCCGCATTGCTGCGTCGCAGTTACAGTTCGATACCGCACGATTCTTCACCGCACAGAGGCGGACTCTCACCGCCCTATGATTCATTACGAGTTATCGTAAGGACTAACGACGGGTGGGGTCCGAGGTTGGGCGACGATAGACGAACCACCAGAACCACAGCGTTCCCAAAGCACCGCACACGGCGGCGCCGATGAAATTGGCGTGGGGGCTGATGCTCCAAAGGCACGCCCCCAGGAACGATCCGCTGGTCACAACACAATCGCGGATGAGATAATAGGCGCCGTAAGTCCGGGCGCGCAGTTCCGGGGCCGCCTCGCCAATGATCAGAGACTTGCGCGCCGGTTCGCCGAATTCTTTCAAGCCGCGAATGACGAAGGCGAACACCAGCCAGCCGAAATTGTTCGCCCATAGCAAGGTTAGTGGAAACAGGGTGAAGAAAAGGAACGTGGCGAGGACGAACGGTCGGCGGCCGTATTTGTCTGCGAGATGCGCGACGGGAATGTAGCAGAGCATCGCGGTGACCATCTCGATGGCGACCAGGATGCCAAACTGTTTGGCGTTGAGCCCGCGATTGTCGATGGCCCACAGGATGATGAAGGCGTAGGGGATGCGCTCGCAAAAGCGGATTAAGATGTCGCTCACCAGCAACTCGCGCATGGCCGGGGTGAACCTTGCGAGAACGCCACGGAAGTTCACTCGGTTCGACTCAGGCGCCGGGGTCAGACTGGTGTCGCCGGGGTCCATCATGAAGTATTGGAAGGCCATGGTGAGCAAGCCCAGCAGGAGGCAAATCAGCAGGGCGTAATTGACACCCTGGGACCAGCCAAAGCGCGTGATGAGCCAGCCGCCGGCCAGGGGGCCGAGCATCATCGGCATGCGGCGGACCATTGATTGAACGCCGATGCCCATGGTATGCTGCCGGGCCTTGAGGGAGGTGGCGACGACGGTGAAGGTGGTTGGCAAAGACAGGGCGCTCCAGGCGAGGAAGAGGAACGACCCGATCAGCAGCGCAAGCCAATGGTGCCAGAGCAGGACTAGAGTGTAACCGGCGAAGGACAGGGCGCTGAAGAGCATCAGGGATCGGCGCTGACCCCAGCGGTCGGTCAGCCAGCCGCCGGGGTAGGCGTAAACGGCGCCGAGCAAGGTTTGGAGGGCGTCGAAGCAGCCGATTATAAGAATGCTCGCGCCGAGGGTTTGGAGGTATTTGGGCGCGAATCCGAGCCAGAGTTTCTCACCCGTGCCCGCCAGAATAAGCGCCACCAGCAGCAACGTCGTGTTGCGCTTGAGCGCGAGGAACTCCGCCAAGGTGCGCCATTTCATGGTTGAAAATCTAACTGCGAGGGCGCATGATAGCCGCTATGAGCGTATCGGGCAAACCTATCGTCGGCATCATCATGGGCAGCGATACCGACTGGCCAACAATGAAAAGTGCGGCGGATGTGTGCAGCGAATTCAAGATTGCGCATGAAGTGCAGGTCATCTCCGCGCATCGCACGCCGCAGGATCTGGAGCAGTACGCCAGCAGCGCACATCGGCGCGGTCTGCGCGTCATTATCGCGGGCGCGGGCGGCGCGGCGCATTTGCCCGGCGTTACCGCGGCGTTCACACCGCTGCCTGTGATCGGTGTGCCGATGGAGAGCAAATCGTTGAAGGGGCTGGATTCGCTGCTATCGATTGTTCAAATGCCCAGCGGCATTCCGGTGGCGACGGTGGCCATTGGCGGCGCGCGCAACGCGGGATTGTTGGCGGTGCAAATCCTCGCGGTTGGTGATCGGAAGTTGCAGAAGAGTTTTCTGAACTTCAAGGCACGACTTGCGGCAGAGTCGCGGGCAAAGAATCGCAATCTTGGCCGTTAGAGCCTTGCAGTCTTAAAGCATTGAAACCTTGAAACGTCACATCTGCGCCAGCGCGCGGTCGATGCGTTGCAGCGCGCGGTCTTTGCCCAGGATGGCGAGCAAATGATAGAGGCTTGGCCCGGCGGAGTTGCCGCAGCAAGCCAGGCGGGTCGGATGAACGAGGACGCCGGTTTTCACACCAAGCTCCTTCGCCGTTGCGGCCAGTGTGGTTCCGACGCGGTCATGGTCGAACGGCTCGAGGGTGGCAAGTGCATCGCGCAGTTTTGCCAGGCGCGGCTTGTTCTCGGGAGTCAAATCCCGTTTCGCCGTTTCCGGGTCATATTCGATCTCTTCCTTGAAATAGAAGCCGGCGTAAGGCACGAGTTCTCCGAAGAGCTTGAACTTGCCTTTGCAGGTATCGAGCGCGGCTTTGACGTAATCGACCGGGAACTTGTTGGTGTCCAGACCTGCGTGGGCGAGGGCATGAATCGAGAGTTCGTAAAAGCGCTCGTCGTTCATTTCGCGGATGTATTCGCCGTTGAGCCAAATCAGCTTGGTCAGGTCGAACCGGGCGTTGTGACGGAGGATTTGGGGCAGGTCGAAGACCTCCACGACCTCCGCGATGGGCATTTTCTCGCGATTGTTTTTGGGCGACCAGCCCAGCAGGCAGAGGTAGTTTACCAGCGCTTCCGGCGCGTAACCTTCCTCCGTGTAGGTGTTGAGGGAAGCGCCTTTGTCCCGTTTGCTCATCTTGGTGCCGTCGCTGTTCAGGATGAGGGGGATGTGCGCGTATTTGGGAGGCTCGACGCCAAACGCCCGGAACAACGCGATGTGCTTGGCGGTGTTGCTCAGGTGATCTTCGCCGCGAATGACATGCGTGATCCGCATTTCCAAATCGTCCACCACGTTAACCAGGTGAAACACCGGCTGCCCGTCCGACCGGACGAGGATGAAATCAGGGTCAAGCTGCTCACGGTCGGTCAACTCGCGCCGCACATCGCCGACCACCACGTCGGGAATGATGATCGGCTCGCGCGGCATTTTGAATTTGACGGCGCCTTCGTGCTCGTAGGCGAGGCCCCGCGAGAGGAGGGCTTCGACCCGGCGCTGGTAGTTCTCTTTGCGTTGACTTTGAAAGTAGGGTCCGCAGTCACCTTTGCTCGATCCGGTGGCATCGCCGCTAACGGGACCTTCGTCCCAATCCAAGCCAAGCCAGCGCAAGCCATCGAGGATGACATTGACGGCCGCCTGGGTATTGCGCGCCGCGTCGGTATCTTCGACCCTCAAAATGAACGTGCCGCCGGTGTGCCGGGCGTAGAGCCAGTTAAACAGCGCCGTGCGGGCGCCGCCGATGTGCAAAAAGCCAGTCGGACTCGGAGCAAAACGAACGCGAATTTTCATGGTGACTTGAAAGGTAACCGTTGAGGACAGGAATTACACGCAGATTTCCGACAAATACGCGCTTTTAATGCATTCAAGGTTTTGGTTTGACCTGCAGTGTCGAAATGACTTCGCGCACGCTGTCGGTTTCCATCGCCAGCAGCATGGCTTTGCTGATGTGCTCGGAGGATGAAACCGCGCCGGAGAGCGTCACCACGCCCGCCGTGGTGTTGACGGAGATGTTCAGGCCGGAGAGATCGCGGCTGGCAATCAATTTGGTTTTGATGGTGGCGGTGGTCCGCGCGTCCGCCGTGGCATCGACAATGGCCTGGCCGGCCTCGCGGGCTTTGCGGCGGACTACCTGGCCCGTGCGGGCCAACTCATCTTTGATGTCCTCAGAGCGCAAGTCGAGGACACGCAAATCCTGCACCGAATCGCGGGCGGACTTGGCTGCACTGCCGACTTTTTCTGCGGCGGCCTGCATCCGGGGGCCGCCTTGATTGGTGCTGTAGAACCAAACCACTGCGGCGCCGACGCCAATGCCCAAAAGGAGTGCGATAAGAATTCTCATGTGGATTGGGGGGTTATTCGTTATGTGGAATTTTGATGGTGCTGCCACCGATGAACTCGCGGACCACCGTGTCACCCGGAATGATGTCGTAACCGCTGACCTGGTCTCGACTCAGGCCGACGATTGACTCGAGCAGATTGCGGACACGATCATAGCGAATGCGCGCGTCCAGGAAGCCGGCATAGGATTGAAAATCCGCGGATGCCGGCAAGTGGCCGCCGGGGCCGCAGAAGAAAGGTTTGAGGGCAGGCAGATCGAAGGGGAACCCGCCGTTGACGGCATGGTCGGCCAAGCCGCTTAACGGGACAATACTGAACAATTCACCGGAGCGCACGTAATGCCAATGCAGGAGGGTAAGGAGGGGGCTGTGATTGCGGTGCTGCGCATCCCGGAGCATACGGCGCATCAGACGCACGTCTGTGAATTTGGTCCGCCGCCCGGTGCTGCCATCGCCTTCATACAGGACGTTCTGGGTCTCGATATAGAGCCGGAACTGGGCGGAGGCGGGGATGCCCTCGGTGATGGGCGGGTACAATCCATGCAGGCAATCGAGCAGGAGAACCTGGTCTTTTTCGAGCTTGATAGATTTGGTGGCGATGCGGCGGCCCTCCTTAAAGCTGTAAACCGGTTTCTCGATGGTCTCGCCGTCGAGCAACCCTCTGAGGTGGCGATTGAGCAGTTGGATGTCCAGCGCTTCGGGCGTCTCGTAATTGCGGTCGTTGATCCAGTCGGTGGGATGCTCGACCAA
>Ga0194053_10001303_pt1 | contig 16239 bp, 13 predicted proteins | sample SepL228m_MetaG_FD_161684 | JGI IMG/M metagenome (GOLD analysis project Ga0194053, IMG submission 161684) | Anoxic zone freshwater microbial communities from boreal shield lake in IISD Experimental Lakes Area, Ontario, Canada - Sep2016-L227-8m | ecosystem: Environmental > Aquatic > Freshwater >... | reverse complement strand
CCCAAACCCTGTGCACCAATACCCAGCGCATTGACTTTTTCATAAAGTTCCAGGCGTAATTCTTCCAAAGCGTTATTGGCACCACGGGCAATGAGTTCTTGAATATCAATAGATTCCATACAAGCTTGTTTGGCAAGAAGCATGGCCTTTTCTGCGGTGCCGCCAATACCTATGCCCAATATGCCTGGAGGACACCAGCCCGCGCCCATCGCCGGTACGGTTTTTAACACCCAGTCAACAATGCTGTCCGAGGGATTGAGCATGGCAAACTTGGCCTTGGCCTCGGAACCGCCGCCCTTGGCCGCTATAATAACGTCAACCGTATTACCCGTTACAAGTTCCGTATGCACAACGGCTGGTGTGTTGTCTCCCGTATTGATGCGTTTTCCGGCAGGATCTTTCAGTATCGACGCACGCAAAATATTATCAGGATCAAGATAAGCGCGTCGAACGCCTTCGTTGACCATCTCGGTAACGCTGATATCGGCCGCCCACTGCACATCCATGCCGATTTTTAAGAAAACAGTGACTATCCCCGTGTCCTGACATAGCGGCCGATGGCCCTCTGCGCACATTCTTGAATTGATTAATATTTGCGCCATGGCATCCTTGGCCGCAGGACTTTGTTCTTTTTGATAGGCCGCATATAAAGCCTGGATAAAATCCAGCGGATGATAGTAGGAAATAAATTGCAGTGAATCAGCAATACTTTGGATAAAGTCGTCTTGGCGAATAAGTGTCATTGAATTTTTCCTGTGTGCGGTCAAGGCTGATTAAGGGTAAGTTCAGTCCCCCTCTTTGAAAAAGAGGGGTTAGGGGAGATTTTATTAGATAAATCCCCCTTTTTCAAAGGGGGAGGTGAATACTTATGATTAAGCAGGTAAGAAGATTAACTGCGCACCACGAAGCCTGTCCCTTCGGCTTCGCTCAGGACAGGCTTCGCGGTGTTATATTTTAGTTAATGCGAAGGTTTACTCGTCCAACTCTTCAGCAAGAAGCTTGGACTTTTTACCATAATTAGGTGCAATGCTGATCAGTAGCGTGAGCAAAGTCGCAACATAAGGAACGGCTTGTACAGACAATACCGCTACCCATAATTTACCGCTTAAATTATCAAAATGCTCTACAGAACTCATGGCAAAAATACCCGAACTTAACAATATCAGCAAAAATAACTCCTGTCTGATAGCGATTAATCCGGTAAACAAAGGCCCTTGTTTTTCATACTTGGGTGTCCGCATAAACGGCTTGCCGGAAGTAAACAAGCCTTGCACAGTACCTCGGGCGACGGTATGGGTTAACGATAATCCGGTTAATGACGCACCCAATGATTGCCACACAGAACACGGAACACGCGCCTGATATAGCCATAAACCACGCAGAATTTTAAAGCTGAACAATCCGACGGTGGGTAATAAAAACACATTGGCAGGCAGTTCGCTGTGTATCGGATCACTCAGTATTATTGCCGTTAAAACCAAACTGGCGGTGGTAAACAACAAAGCCAAGGCATCGGAAAACCACGGCAACCAACCGGCAATAAAATAATAGCGCTGAGCCGCTGTCAATGGTGATTTTTGGGTGGGTAAAAAACTGCGCCAATGGCCCTTGATAATTTGCATGGCACCATAAACCCAGCGAAAACGTTGCGTCATATAACCAGACAGGGTATCAGGCATCAAGCCTTTACCAAACGAATCCTTCACATAAACAGAGTCATAGCCTGCTTCATACAAACGCAACCCCAGTTCGCTGTCTTCACAAATACACCATTCCGCCCAATTACCCACTTCCAATAAAGCGGATTTTCTAATCATGGTCATCGTGCCATGCTGAATAATGGCGTTGTATTCGTTTCTTTGCACCATGCCGATATTAAAAAAGCCGGCGTATTCCCAGTAACAAAAGGATTTAAAAGAACTTTGATCGCGGTCACGATAATCCTGCGGCGACTGCACAAAGCCGACGTTTTCATTATCAAAATACGGCACCATACAGTTAAGCCAATCCGGAGATAGAATATAGTCACTGTCAATGACCGCAATAATTTCAGCATCGCTGGCCGTTTGTTCAAGCGCATGATTGATGGCACCTGCCTTAAAGCCTGGCCAGTTTTCCAGATGGAAAAACCGGAACATAGGCCCCAGCCGTTCACAATCATCACGCACAGGCTCCCATACCGCCGGATCTTTGGTGTTATTATCCATCACCAACACCTCAAGATTGGGATAATCTACTTTCGCCAAAGCCTCAAGCGTTTTGCGCACCATCATGGGTGGCTCGTTATGGATGGGCAAATGCAATGAAACTTTGGGATATTTAAACTCAGCCGAGGGTTTTAGAGGCTGAAAGGTTCTGGCGGTCTTTTTATGCCAGATCACTTCTGCAATTTCAAGACTTTCTATCAGCAAGATAACAACCGCCATTATCTGCATCAACAACATAACGCCCCAAAATACCATACTGAGGTTGGTTTGGTATTGCTGGGCACCAATGGAGGCAGACCAAAAAATCACAGAAACCGCAAGATTGGCACACACGCCAAAAAATAAAATGCCGGGAAGTTTTAACGTGCTTCGGGTAAACAAGAAAAAACCCATTAGCACCACACTAAAAGCAGCCGCGCCAGTCGCCCAGTTTTTCCAACCGGGCATGGTTATAACATCGGCGTCCATCGGGTATTTAGGTTGTCGATCGGCATTAAAAATGCCCCAATAAGCGCCCGCAGAGCCTTCTATAGACTTTTTCCAAGGTTGATCAAAGGCTTCGACGATATAATAAGTGACTTTTTCAGCGTCAGCCCGATTAAGAAATTCACGCAGGAATTTTGCCTGATTGGATATTGATGCTTCCGCATGTTTAAACGGTTGACCATCTGAAGGCCAGCCGACTTCAGTGATAATAACGGGTTTATTCGGGTAAGCTTGCTGAACGGCATGGAAACGGTCAAAAACATAATCAACGGCGTCATCTGCGGCAATGCCTTCCCAATAAGGTAAAATATGCACCGCTATAAAATCAACTTCAGCAACCAGATCCGGGTTTTTCAACCAGACATCCCATGTTTCTGAAGTACTGACAGGTCGCCAGCTGCTTTTTTTAACTTCCCGGATATAATCGATCAAGGCCGCTTTGGTAATATCAGCACGCAACAAAACTTCGTTGCCCACCATCATCCGAATAATTTTAGGATTATCCTGGCGACCCACCTCAATCAAGGTTTCGATTTCCTGGCGATTTTTTTCCAGATCGCCGTCAATCCACGCACCTAAGGTTGTATTTAAATTATGCTTGGCCGCAAGTGCAGGAATCTTGTCCTGGCCTTTAAGTACGCTGTAAGTTCGAATGGCATGAACCTTATCTGACAATAAAGCCAAATCGCTATCCATATCGGCTTCACTGGGGTAGGTCGTGCCGTTTTGGGTATCTTCCTTGCGCATGGGGTCGTAGGTAACCCCCAGCGTCGTCTTGGTCCATGGCTCTAATTGCAAGGGGTTATTAATATAACTCCAAATACTGAAATTAATAACAACGAGCAATGCGACTACTAATAGAACAGCTATCTTTCTTTTCATCTGGGTATTGGAATTATCGCCTGAAGCGAATATCGAGTGTTTGATTGAGGATTGTTATTGGGGTCTAACAGTTTGACTTAAGTAATCCCGCTTAAAATAACGACTGTATCGTTCAACAACTTATTGGTCAGACATTGCTTATAACAACATAAATCCGACTGAAGCCGCTCAAACAGAAGACTATTTATCATTGGAAATCACCTTTTTCCCGAACTTTACAAGAAATTAAAATAATGACACATAATATCTTACACGCGTTATAACATTAACAATAAATTATTTAACCAGTCAGACCCAGACCATCGTTGTACTTTAGGTAAATTCACGGATTTAATTTTTTACAGACTGTGAATCTGTGGCAACAGTCTGTTCTTGGACGGCATGGAATATCGCTTAATTAAAACAAACCACCGGCTTGAATGGCCTTTTTTCCGGATAAAAACTTAACCAGTTTAACCGCATGTTCATCCCCTTTTATTATTTCCAAGGGATGGCCATGCAACTTGATACTGGTTCCCGGCTCAGGAATGGTTTCCATAAATTCAATAATAAGCCCGTTAAGTGTCTTTGGCCCGTGGGTGGGTAAAGACCATTGCATAACGCGGTTTAATTCTCTAACCGTAATAGTGGCATCAACCAGATAACTACCGTCGCTTTGTTTTCTGGCGGTCACATCGTCCGTGATCAGTTCGCCGACTATTTCTTGCAACAAATCGTCCAGGGTTACCAATCCCTGCACATCACCGTATTCATCGACAACCAGACCTATGCGAATCTTTTCACTTTTAAACCTAAGCATTTGGGTATGCACAGGGGTATTTTCAGGAATGAATGACGGCTGGGTCAGCAGATTTATAACGGTTTGTTTATCAAAATCAGCCTGATTAACCAGTGTCAGTACCTTTCTTAAGTGTAAAAAACCCACTACCCGATCTATACTTTTTTTATAAACGGCTAATTGCGTGTGGGGACTGACTTTTATTTTTTCAATGATATCTTCAATAGAGGCTTCAAGGTCAACACCCACAATTTCATTACGGGGCGTCATAATATCTTCAACGGTCGCAGACTCAAGATCCAGTATACCCAGCAGCATTTTTTGATAACGTGCCGGAATTGAGCTTTCAGCTTCAGTAATAATGCTTTTTAATTCTTCTTTGTTCAATCCGTGATGACTGCTTTTATTGACATCAACACCCACCATTCGCAGTAACAAATTAACCAATAGATTAACCACCCAAACGACTGGATAAAATATTTTCAGTAACGGGGTATAAATCCAGGCCGCCGGAAAAGCAAGCAGTTCAGGCTTAATTGCCGCCAGCGTCTTGGGCGTCACCTCAGAGAAAACAAGCATAACCAGTGTCAAAATTCCGATAGCAATCGCTATGGCGGATTCATCACTGGCGTAAAATTTAATAGCGATGACTGTTGCTATGGATGCCGCAAAATTATTAACAAAATTATTAAACAGTAAAATCAAACCCAGAAAACGATCCGGCCTTTGCAGTAATTTATGTGTTTTTATCGCTCCGGGGTGTTTAAGCTTAACTAAATATCTTAAACGATAGCGGTTTAAGGACATTAAAGAAGTTTCTGATCCGGCAAAAAAAGCAGACAGAATCAGCATAAAGGCAAGTATGCCAAACAGCATACCAAGGGGCATATCGTTCAAAGAAATGGTACTCTCAGGTTATGAAAACAGCTCTAGTGTCCATGATGAGAATTTTTTGTCAAGCCTGAATGTAAAATAGTGGAGCACTTAAGAGCGATAGATAACAATTTAAACAGAGCATAAACAAACTAATACACCGCCTGTGTTGTTATTTGCGACAGGATTAAGAAATAATTTTATCAGTATTGACAGGGGAAATTATTTTTACATTTCATCCAACTTTAAACCCCATGAAGCGCACCGAAGGACTGCTAATGTTGGACGTTGCCTGGCCGCTTAAAAATGCACACCGGCTTTCAACTATAAAAGCCGCTAATATTTTAAGCTAACTACTGTTACTCGATCTTCAAGTTTTTAACTCTTGATTTTGGGGAATTCAGCGATAACAAGCATTAGGCGTAGGCCGGAATAAGACCACTCAAGCGTAGCGCGTGGTGGCGTTTCCGGCACGCTCGTAGAGCATATGCCGGAAACGCTTGTTCTCGCTTACGCTTGAAAAGTCTTATTCCGGCCTACATCTATTAGTCGTTGTGTTGCAGGTGTCTGGCACCCAATGGCCACGTTGTTTCCAGGGAATCTCCCAACCAGGTTATTGATTAAATAGAGTGATAACAAATTTGTAATTTGACAAGTCAAATTTAACTCGTACTATGGGCTTGGCTGTTTTACATTCACCCATTGTACTTTACGGGTGCCCGTCGTTTTGCCAAGGATTAACCATGCAAGCATTTAAACAAACCCTGACTTTTTTTCTTTTTATCACGATTTTTTCGGTTTACAGCCCTGTATTTGCTGAAACCGAGTCAACAAACCATGATACGCATCATGCAGAAAACAGCATGGATTGGCCAGGCGTTTATCGCGGCTTTATACCCTGTGATGATTGCAACGGCATTAAAACATCGCTTGCGTTGAACCAAAACAACACTTACATCTTGATTACCCAATACGTTGGCAAGTCAGAAAGAGAAATTGTGGAAAAAGGCAAATTTGCGCCCGGCAATACACCTAATACCCTTGTTTTAACGCCACGCAACAGCACAACTACACGGCAATATTTAGTCGGTGAAAATATGTTCATTCAGCTCGATGACAATGGCAATCGTATTACTGGCAAACTTGCAGATCGTTATATTTTGCGTAGAACTGATTTAAAACAATCAACACCTTCACACGCAGGACATTAAGCTTCAACTTTTTAAACACAACCCAATTCTTGTGCCGCTATAGCCCTCAGGTTTCGTCTTTGCCAACCCACTTCCTTACCGCAGGTGACTGGTAATTGGCATAGCGATCCAGCAGCACATCTGGATTTGTCTCCACAATCAACAGATCATGCTGGTCTTTTTTAACAAACTGCTCTGCCAAAACATGATCCAAAAATACGATCAACGAATCGTAATAGCCTTCAACATTAAGCAAGCCGCACGGCTTATTGTGAAAGCCAAGCTGGGCCCACGTCCAAATCTCAAATAATTCCTCAAGCGTTCCTATACCGCCAGGGAGCGCAATGAAGCCGTCCGAAAGCTCGGCCATCAGCATTTTCCGCTCATGCATTGATTCGGTAACATGCAATTGGGTCAAATTTTTGTGCGCCACTTCTTTATGCGCCAAGGCTTTCGGTATTACACCGATGGCTTGACCGCCGAGCTTCAATACTTCATCCGCCACCTTGCCCATGATGCCAATACCGGCACCGCCGTAAACCAATCTAATATTACGACTGACCAGTGCTTTGGCGAGTGTGCAACCGGCTGCACCATAAGCCTCAAGTCGACCGGAACTGGAACCGCAATAGATACAGATGCTGTTGATGGATTTCATGATTGCTTATCTGTTAAATGATATCGCCACTATTAATTTTAAATTGTACACCCAATCGATAATTATACCGTTGTAACCAGGTAGATAGTGAAACTCTGCATTGGAAATAGCGCATTACCGAAAAGCACGCTTAGAATATCCAGTCATCAAGTTGCAAAATATTGGAATAATATAACCTATACTATTTCGATAATATCGCAGCAACAGAAATCTTATAAGCGTTTGTTTGATAAGCAACTAATGAAACAGGACAACGGGAACCGGCATTAGCTGCCGGATCACGCAGAGTTGCAAAAATAGCGACTCCCTGCATTTCTCTAAAAAGATGCCAAGACATTTAAATAATCCAACTAAAAAACAGGGTTGTTGAGCACACCTTATCGTGGTTAAATAATTACCGCCGCTTGGCAAAGGTTTTAGAAATATTAAAGTGGACTTTAAAAATATGCTTAAAATTGCCATGATCAGAATAACGCATTGCAAAATGCACAAGACCTTTTTCCAAACCGTTTTTAATGGGGATACAATTAAAGCCGACCGCCCCGGATTAATGCCATGAGTGCAGGTATCACGCTCGTTACAGGAGCCACCGGCCATCTTGGCGCTAACCTGGTTCGACGGCTACTTGACCAAGGCGAGCAAGTGCGGGTAATGATGCACTCCGAGCGCGACAATGGTGCTCTGGACGGCCTCGACGTGGAGCGAGTGTTTGCCGACCTGCGCAACTCCGAGGCGGTGTCCGCCGCAGTACGCTGCTGCACCCGTGTTTACCATTGCGCCGCTCTGGTTTCGACTATTGATGGCAACGTAGCCCATAAGCGTGACATATTCGATACCAACGTTCATGGCACAATGCATGTCCTTCAGGCTGCAAAGCTGCACGGCATCGACAAGGTAGTCGTGTCGGGTTCGTTGAGCGCCACTGGCTATGAACCTGACCGTTCCAGTCACGAAGATATGCCGTTTAATCCCTTCCAACGCCATCTGCCCTATGGCTTTACCAAGCATCTCACCGAGCATGAATGCCTCAAGGCTCATGCTAACGGCCTTAATGTGGTCGTCGCCACCTCCTGCGCCATCATTGGCCCCCACGATTACGTACCCTCACGCATGGGGCGCGTACTAATTGATTACGCTAACGGCCATCTGCGAGCCTATATTCCCGGTGGCTTCGAGTTCGTATCCAGTCGCGATGTCGCCGAAGGCCATATTTTAGCGATGCGACATGGACGTTCCGGACAGAAGTATATTTTTAGCACCGCCTACGCCAGCGTGGACGATCTGATGGCGCTGTTCAGGGAAGTCACCGGCCGTCCATTGCCCCGGCTACGCCTGTCGCCGTTTCTGATGGCTGCACTGGCCGAAGTGGCCGACAAAACCTGGTTCCGGGCCTTCCCCAACCTGCCCCGGCGCTTTACACCGGGTGCGGTGCGCCTGCTTCAGATGCACCGGCGGGCTGACCACGACAAAGCGAAACAAGAATTAGGTTACCAACCCACCCAATTGATCCAAGCAGTAAGGGAAGCCTATGAAGATTTCGTACGCAGGGGCTTGATCGTGCCTGCCAAATAAACAGTTATCCCAACCTTAGCCACAAACAAGAGCGTTAAACATGAACAACACGCAGACGAAATCACCGCCCCCAGGCTTTGCTGAAGACAAGAATCCCCGGCAAAAAGCCCGCGCCTCCGGAATGGATCCAGATTGCTGGTATGTAGTGGAATATGACAATGCTGTTAAAAAAGGCCAAGTGAAAGAAGTGACCTTTTGGAATACCTCCATTGCCCTTTACCGTGGCGATGATGGCAAACTCGCTGCCTTGCAGAACCGTTGCCCGCACCGCCAGCTCAAGCTCACCCATGGTGCGGTAGATCAGTGCAACCTACGTTGCGCCTACCATGGCTGGTCCTTCAACAGTGAAGGCCGACTGGAGGACTACTCACATGACAGCTTTGGCAAACCGCTCATTAAAAGACAGTTGCGAACCTACCCCGTGCAAGTCCGCTATGGCCTGATCTGGCTTTTTCCCGGCGCTCCGGAACTGGCCGATGAGCGCAAAATCCCGGAGATACCCGAACTTACCGGGGATAATCCTTGGGCCAATTTTATCTCGGATTTAACCTGGCGCACCCACCATTCCATGGTGATGGACAATATCTGCGATTTTTCGCATGCCTTCCTGCACCGTAAATACAAGCCCTTCACGGGTGCTAAACTGACCCACCACGAGGCCGATGAGAATAGGGTTTACCTGACTTACGATGCCTACATGGCCGGTGGCCGTATTTCCGGGATTTTTGTTGACCGTAACCGGGTCAATACCCGTTCCATCGAGCTGTGCTACGAATATCCTTATCAATGGACCAACACGGGCGACAGCATCAAAAACTGGTCGTTTATGCTGCCCATTGACGAGCAAACCACTCGGGTATTTTTCCTGTTTTATTTCGATGCCCTTGTTATTCCGTTAATTTCCATAAAAACGCCGAAATGGTTAACCCAAATGGTGATGAATATCGCCAAGCCCTTGGTATTTAAGCCCATACTCGAAGAGGACGGCGTCGCGCTGGAAGCAGAAATGTTGGCCTACGAAAGCTACTGGGATGCCCCGCCTATCGAACTCAACCCGGTGGTGCCGATGTTTCAGCGGCTTACCGCACGCAAGTGGGAAAACTATTTGGAGCGTACCGGAAACCCTCAAACTGCTAACGCAGATTAATTAACCGAATCGCCCACCCATGAAAATCACCCAACGCGCCGCCAAACTTGCCGAATGCTTTGCCCGAAACCCTTGGCGGGTTTTAGGGGTCGCCTTGGCACTATCGATTCTGGCTGGCTGGGCTACGATGCAACTTCCGGTTCACACCTCGAGGCAAGCATTGCTTCCCCAAGATACGCCGGTAGCGGTGCGCTTTAACGATTTCTTGAAAAACTTCGGTGCCGCCTCGGATCTGATGGTGGTCTTGGAGGGTGCTCCCCGCAACGAACTGGAGTCCTTTGCCAGCGAGCTGGCCGCCAAGCTCCGGGTAGAGCCCGAGATCGACCAGGCGACTGCCCGTCTCGATATGACATTTTTCCTGGATCACTCCTACCTGCTAATGCCGTCCGAGGGTCTGGATAAACTTGCTGCGTTGGCAAACCAGCCCGTTCCGGACGGCGGACTGGAAGAAAACCTGCGCAAAGCGTTGAGTTGGAGCAAAGACCACCCACCGCTGGGCGGGACGGACACTGACCTGCAAACCGCCGAAGCCGGCTTAAATCTGGTGGCGTTTTTCCTGGAAGAGTGGCAGCGCTGGTTGTCCGTCGAAACAGCGCCCGCCGCCATGGACTGGAACCGTTTACTGGCTAATAACGGAGCGGGGGGCATGGCCGACGGCTACTTTTCCTCGCGCGACGGGCGGATGCTGTTTTTGTTTGTCCACCCGAAAAACCATTCCGAAGATTTCGAGGTTCTTGGCCCCTTCGTCGACAAGGTCAAGCTGGTGACGGCAACCTTGGCCGAACAAGCCAAAACTGCGGGCCACACTCCGCCTACCATCGGTCTGACCGGGTTGCAGGCTATCGAGTACGAGGAATACGTCAACATCCGCAAGGATATCACCTTGGTGATATTCACCTCCGCTGGCCTAATCGCCGGGTTAATCCTGCTGGTGGTGCGCAGCGTGCGCTGGGCTGTGTTGATATTCATCCCGATGGGGCTTGGAGTGCTGTGGAGTTTGGGCCTGGCTCTGGTCACCGTCGGCCATCTGACCATTATCACCGCTGCCTTTATCGCCATCCTGTTCGGCTTGGGTGCCGATTATGGTATATTCACCTCCTCGCGCATCGCCGAGGAACGCCGGACTGGAAAACCTTTGGAGGAAGCCATCGGGGCTGGCATCGGCTCATCTTTTATAGCGGTGCTAACAGCAGGCGGTGCCTCGTTACTAATCTTTAGCGCCCTGGCCACAGTCAATTTCCCTGGCTTTTCTGAACTGGGCGTGGTGGCGGCCAAAGGCGTACTGATGATTTTAATCAGTACCTGGATGGTTCAGCCTGCGCTTTACGCTTTATTGCCGCCCAAGCTGAAAGACAGTCCCTCGCCAGACACGCCACCCATTTCCGCAGAACCAGGGAAACACAGCGGCAAGTTCCCCAAGCCCGTTGCGATAACCCTCGTGATGCTGGCTATAGGTGCCGCAGTCTTCGGTGGCGTGAAGGGCCTCGCTATCCCCTTCGACTACGACCTGTTGGCCATGTTGCCCAAAAATTCCGAAGCCGCCTATTACCAACACCGCATGTCGGCAGAAAGCGACTACCAGGCAGAAGTTGTTATTTTCACCGCCAAGAACATGGCAGAGGCCCGGCGAATCACCAGCGAAGCGGGCAAGCTCAAAACGATTGCCCAGACGCAGTCGCTGACCAATCTGTTTCCTGTGGACGCCGATAGTCGTCTCCATAAAGCCCTGAACATTGGCGAGTCGCTCGCCCGAACCGGCTACGCCAAGCAGGTCGTCGAACTCGACCGTACAGGTTTGTCCGTAAAATCATTCGGGTTATTACAGTCCATGCTGAAAAACAGCGCAGCCATCATCGACGAAGCTCAGGAACAGGCATTTTCGGCCGGACACTCCAAACTGGTCGAGAGTTTGGAGAAAGTGCGCGGGCAGCTTTCGGCCATTTCGGACATACTGGCTGCCGACGGCGAACAAGGTCGAATGCGTAGCGAAAGCTTCTTGCGTGCCTTGCTATCCGGTGCGAATACCGGACTCAACATCATCGGTTCCTGGCGGCTGGCCCGCCCCCTCACTCCGGAAGAATTGCCGCCTGCCTTGCGCGAACGCTTCTTTGGCTCTGACGGCAGCATCGCGGTCTATGCCTTCCCGGCAAAAACCGTGTACAATCCCGACAACCTCGACGCCCTGATCAAAGATGTCTATAACGTCTCGCCGGAAGTAACCGGCTTTCCGACTACGCATCAGGTGTTTTCCAAAGTCGTAGTGGAAAGCTTCACGCACGGCACACAGTTGGCTCTGGTATTGTGCCTGCTCTGGATTATGGCGGCGACGCGCAGCGTGCGCGGTTTCGCGCTGGCGGCTTTACCCTTGCTGATCGGCGGCGGCTGGATGTTGGGGCTGATGGATTTGGGTGGCATTCGTTTCAATTACGCCAATATGGTTGCCTTACCCTTGGTGATTGCCTTGGCGGTGGATTATGGCGTATGGTTCAGCTATCGCTGGGGTGAATTAAAAGGCCACACTCCTTTGCAAGTGAGCCTGGCCGCCGGCAAGGTGATTGTGCTGGCCGCAGGCACCGAATTGGCCGGCCTGGGTGCGATCACGCTGGCCAGCTACCGGGGCGTATCTTCCCTGGGTGTGAGTATCACCATCGGACTAATGTGCTGCCTGATCGCAACCCTCGTCGTGGCTCCGGCCATTGGACAATTGCTAGATTCCAAGTGAAAACCCTAATGCGAAAAACCTGCCTCATTATTATTGCCAGTCTGTTAATCACCTTTGCCATCAATGCCGCACCCACTCCCGAAATGATCGTGGTGTGCTATCCAGGCGGCTCTGTCAATGTCAAGGACGCCAACGGGGCGATGAGTTCCATGCTGCGGGTGGTGGAGCGTGTTGGGCAGTGGCAAGAGAACAGCTTCAACAGCCTGTTTACCGCCAAAGCGGACGAATGCAGAAAGCAGATGGCCGAAAAGCATCCCAAATTCGCCATCACTTCTTTGGGCCTCTATTTGGAATTGCGCAGCCAACATAACTTGATCCCAGTCGTCCAACCCAAGATAAAAGGCCTTACCAGCGAACGTTATCGGGTAATGGCACAGAAGGACAAATATAAGAGCCTGGACGAGTTGAAAGGGAAAACCTTGGGCGGTACGGTATTGGAAGAACCGGACTTCATCGGCAAGATCGTTTTTGCCGGAAAATACGACCCCGTCAGTTTCTTTGTCCTAAAAACGTCCAACCAGGCTATCCGCGCCTTGCGCTCTTTGGACAAAGGAGAGCTGGACGCCGTCATTTTGAACGAGCAACAGTTCGGCGGGCTCGCTTCGCTTCAGATGAAGACGCCTCTTGAAACGGTCTTCACGTCCGAGGAAATCCCGCTGATGGGCGTGGTGGCGAACAGCGCCACCACGACAGAGGAAGAACGCGCCGGTTTCGGCAAAGCGCTGGAAGGGATGTGTACCGACACCGAGGGCAAAAAACTATGCGAACTGTTCGGGGTGGAAACCTTCGCCACCGTAGACCCGGCTGTTTTTGAGCCTATGGTCAAACTATGGGCTGGGGGGAAATAAGATTTTGCGCACGGCACGACTTCTTTCCACCCTTTTGCTGCCGGCATTGCTGGCGGGCTGCGCCGGGATTCAGCAGCCCCCCGCACAAGCTGACCGGCTTTCTGACTGTCCCAAACAGACGGCCGCTTCGTTAGTCGCGGAACAGAACCAACTCGGCCATTTAAGCGACAGCCATACCCTGGCTTGTGCGCTGACGGTTCTAGGCGACAGTCAAGACCCGGCGGTGGGCCGCACATCATTAGGCAGTCGTTTATGCTTACAGCTTGCCGAACGCGATACCAACCAGGAAAAACGCGAGAAGCTGGCCACCCAAGGCGTAGGTTTTGCCGAAACTGCCCTGGCTAATGGTGGCGACAGTGACGGGGCAGTGCATTACTATCTGGCGGCCAACCTTGGACTGGCGGTGCGCGAACACATCACGCAGGCAATGGGGAACCTTGGTCGGCTGGAAAGTGAAATGAAACAAGCACTGGCCTTGAGCCCGGACATTGATAATGGCGGGCCGCTGCGCCTTTTGGGAGCGCTTTATCTTAAAGCCCCGGCATGGCCCAATGGCATCGGTGACCGCGACAAGGCGCTGGAACTGCTGGAAAAGGCCGTCAAGGAGCATCCAAAGCATCCGCTCAATCACCTGTTTTATGCTCAGGCACTCTGGGATGAAGGCGACGAGGCCACCCTAACCCAGGTAAAAGCTGAATTCGCGTTAGGGGAAAAGTTGTTGACCGAGGGCAATTGGGGCTACAGCAAAGAACCCTGGAAAAAGGAATTCGATGCGTTTCAACAGGAGTTGAAGTAGCAAAGCCAGATTCGCCAACAACCCTTGGCGCAAGCCCTTCTGAAAGTGTGTTGATATTTGGGGGCAGAATGGTAGAAAGCCCTTGTCTTTGTATAGCCCAAGGCGCTTTACATGGCACAAATAATTTCATCGTCAGCATCTGCAAAGGCATCGAGAATCTGGCATTTGTCCAAAAGCAGACGTAGAATCGACAATAAATAGTGTTGCATGACAGGCAAAAAATCGGCTATCAAGAGACCGTCGGTTAATGTAAATAGACGGCAGGTCATTTACCTATTGCAACCATTCACTGCAAACAAAAAACTGATTTTCTTTTTCAGTTAACGTATGAAATGTTAGCGTGCCGGTCAGTTATTGGCACTTGGCAATGCTGATTTAAGCCAAAATGTTGATTAAGTTCAGTCAAGTTTACATCACATCTATTTCGCGTCCTTCGTAGTGGAAATGGCATCTAAATTTTGCCATTTTTACAATATAGGAGTGTTTAAATTTTCCAGTAAGTAACCTTTATTAGATTGATATTATGACACACTATTTTTTACTGGAAAATTCAAAGCTGATGAGTGGCAAATATTGAAAGCCCTTTTCAATCTCACAACACATTTCTAAATTCAGAGTCTAGATACTTTAACGAGCACCCTTTTTTTAAAGAGATGCCCTTAACGTTCATCGAATGCCGATAACGCAGTAACCTGAGAGGGTGATATTTCAAAAATGGTGTGTAGACGGGTTAACTCTATCAAAGATTGTACAGCCGAACTCGTCACTAAAACCAAGCGCCCGGATTTTAATTGCATCCCTTTAAATGCAGAAATAAGCACTGCACAAGCGCTGGAATCAATAAAAGAAACTTTCGCCATATCAATAACAAGTTTACCCTGCCCTTCATCAATCAAGGATTTTAAGCGTTCACGCACATCTGAACAATCTGCCATAGCAAAGCGACCTGATAATTCTACGATGTTAATGTCGTTATGTTTTTGTTCAAGTAAGATCATTAATAATTCCTGTTTCTAGTGTATAATTTTTTCTGTTGTAAAATATGTATTACTTGGAATACCGTTTTAAAAATGTTTGATTAAAGTTAAAACATTACTATGTGATTTCACCATAAACTCTTCAGAATATCCGTTGTCGCTGTTTGGTTTGTAAAATTTGTTTGTTTGGCTATACTCTACGACTTTATAATAATACTCATCCAGACACGAATTAATAATCCACCATCCACGACCGCTTTCTGCATCAAATTCCGGCAAAACAGGATCCGGCAAAGTCTGCATTGATAGGCCGTAATCTGTTATGTCAATACGCAAACTATCTTTTTCCTGATTCCATTCAACAATAATATCGTGGCCGTCCTGATTGCTATAAGCGTGTAAAATAACGTTATTCACCGCCTCAACTACGGCACGGTGAACATCAAGAGCGTAACATTCGCTCCCGGTTGCATAGAGACAAAGCGCTTTAATGGCCTCGCCCAATGGCGATACGCAATTAACCGCACTGGTAATTTTCAATGTAACTACGTTAATTGTCTGTTTATTTGTGATAATCACTAAAATCACCTGCTTGCATTAATGACATATATTTTACCTTAAAACACCAAAGTGGTTATCGATTTAGCTAATCCAGGCTTTACTTGAAATGAGAGCTTGAAAGGATTTTAATAAGCAAAGCGCGTTATTTCTGAAGTTAAAATGAGCAGCATAAAAAGAATCACTCATTAATTTTTCTTCTTCAGAAGCATCGGCAGGTATATTTAATTGGGTCGGTCCCAGTAAGCCGGAGGGTGTTTGATCGGCAAGTCTTTCCCATTCTTCGATGCGTTTTTCCGCAGCTTCAAGGCTTACCGGTAAAGAACCCATGAAACTGAGATCACCACTGATAACAGCAAGAATACGTGGCAAATAACGCAGTACAGGCGCACTCACATTCCATTCGCCTACCGGGAATTCAGTCCGTTGCGGTGAACCAAAATCGTTTAAGTCTATTTTATGGCACCCTTCATTTTCCAGTTTACAGTTTAAAAAAAGCCTCTTAAGTGTTGTGATATGCATTTAGAAAATTCACACCTAAGGAG
>Ga0194053_10001302_pt1 | contig 16251 bp, 22 predicted proteins | sample SepL228m_MetaG_FD_161684 | JGI IMG/M metagenome (GOLD analysis project Ga0194053, IMG submission 161684) | Anoxic zone freshwater microbial communities from boreal shield lake in IISD Experimental Lakes Area, Ontario, Canada - Sep2016-L227-8m | ecosystem: Environmental > Aquatic > Freshwater >... | reverse complement strand
TCCAAGGATTAAACTGACCCCTCGAGAGCGTGACGCGGCCGAGGGGATCCTCCGCAACGAGACCAGCGCGGTGACCGCCAAACGTCTCGGGATCAGCCGCCGCACGCTCGACGTTCACCGGTCCCGCCTGCTGCAGCGTCTCCATGTCAAGCGCACCTCGCAAGCGCGGCCGATTTTGAACGAAATGCTCAGATAAGCACTTCGCTGACAAATCCGATAGCGCATGCCGCGTGGATGTTAGTCGTTCTCCATTGGGCTCCCAGGAATTCCGCCCGGTCCCCGTGCATTCAACTAAACAATCCGCCCCGGAATCAGATGCAAGATTCTTGTGAGAAAAATCGGACGGAGATCCGGCCCCTGTGTCCGCTCTCCAACTGCTAGGGCACCGGGGGCGATGCCACTCCCTTTATTTTTTTGGGAGATTCGAAAAAAAGAACGGCATGAGCTCCGGGCGGGTCTGGTAGCTGGAGATGACCGGGTTTTTTAGGATTTGCTGGAATATGGAAGGATCGACGGACTGTTTTCCGGAGGCGAGCAGTCGGCCTGCTTTCTCGTAATCGCCGTTCTGCAAGGCCATGCCGCAGAGTCCGAAAATCCAACTGGAGGGTTCGGCATTGCGGGCGTCGAGGGCTTCCAACTCGGCGCGGGCCTGGTCTAGGCGTCCCATCTGGATGAGGAGGAGGAGGCGTTCATTGGAGAGCAAATAGTGGACCGAGGGGGTGGCAGTCGCGCTATCCATGTCCTCCAGGGCGAGGTCGAGTTCGCCGCTGGCCCGGTGCAGGTTGGCGCGGCGGTAAAAAAGCCACTCGGAAGGAGCGGCCGCGATTCCCTGAGAGTAAGTTTCCATGGCGGCCCGGTTGTCCCCTGCGTCCTCCTTGAGCATGCCCTCGAGTTCCCAGGCCAACGGGGAGGCGGCTTGTGCGAGATCTACTCCGGCCAGCAGTTGCTTGGCGCGGTCTTTTTCGCCGGATAGGAAGGCGCGGATCGCTTTCTTGATGATCTTGTCCGGGCTATCGGGAGTTGCCTCCTGCGGAGGGAGCCCACCCGGGACGGCCGCATACACCGGAGGCTTCTCGTCGTCGTGCCGCAAAGAAAACACGACCGTGATTCCCGCAAGCGCGAGAAAAATGAGGGTGGCAGCGAGAGTCACGACGTTGTGCTCGTGGCTAAATCTCGGATCTTCCAAATAGTGAACTGTGGGCATGGGCTCACTCAGCTCCTGGATGAGCGGTTTCGATTCCTCCGGCGGGGGAGGCTCAGCCGACGGGAAAGTGAGGCAGTGTCCGAACTTCCGGATTGCGGGCGGGGACGGAGAGGCCGCTTTACGCTTTTTTTTCGGTGGTAGCACTGCCAGGTTTCCTTTCTCGTGATGCCGAGAGTTACCGGAAGCCCGGGAGCTGGTTTGACGCTTCGAAAATCGCCGTTTTGTCGAGGTAAAGGATCTTCGCGGAATTGCGTGCCTCCGCTCGAGTGTCCGGATTGACGGCTGATCTCAAGGATCCAGATCCTCCGGTGTTTTCAATTTTTTGTCTGGGTTTTTCTTCCTTGTCCATGGGGCCACGAAATCTTTAATGCGATGCAGCAAGAGGCATTCCGTCCGCCGGATGTCAGGCCGGATCCTTCACCGATCCCAAAAACCACTCGTAGGCATTGCGGATGCCGTCGTGCAGCGAGATCGTCGGCTTCCATCCGAGGGAGAAAAGTTTTCGCATGTCGAGCAGCTTGCGCGGCGTGCCGTCGGGTTTTGTCGGATCGAATGCCAGTTCTCCCCTGTAGCCGACCACATCGCAGACCGTTTGCGCCAGCTCGCGGATCGTCACATCCTCGCCGCAGCCGATGTTGACGATCTCGGGCGAATCGTAGTGTGCGAGAAGAAAGATGCACGCGTCCGCCAGATCGTCCACATGGAGAAATTCCCGGCGCGGGTTGCCGGTCCCCCAGATCGGCACCTGCGCCGAGCCGGAAACCTTCGCCTCATGGACCTTCCGGATCAGCGCCGGCAGAACGTGCGAAGTGCGCAGGTCGAAGTTGTCATAGGGGCCGTAGAGGTTCGTCGGCATCGCGGAGATGAAGTTTTTTCCGTATTCTGCGGCGTAGGCTTGGCACAGCTTGATGCCTGCAATCTTGGCCAGAGCGTAGGCATCGTTCGTGGGTTCGAGCGGCCCCGTGAGAAGTGCGCTCTCCGGGATCGGCTGGGGTGCCAGCTTCGGGTAAATGCAGGAACTGCCGAGAAAAAGGAGCTTGCGCACGCCATGCCCGGCCGCCGAGCAGATCACGTTGTTCTGGATCGTCAGATTCTCGACCAGAAACTCGACCGGATTCTCAGAGTTTGCCACGATCCCTCCCACGCGCGCGGCGGCATCGACTACCACCTCCGGGCGCTCGGAATCAAAGAATGCCCTCACGGCCCGCGCATCGAGGAGGTCGAGTTCGGCGCGCGTCCGCAGGAGCAGGTGATGAAAGCCCTTCGCCTTCAAACTCCGGACGATCCCGCTTCCCACCATCCCCCGGTGACCGGCGACGAATATTTTTGTGTCCCTGTTCATGATCTGGCTCCAGACGTAGAGGAAGCGACGCGGAAATGGAAGTCCGGTTGTAGGCGGTCCTCCGCCACTGTGATCGGCCGCGAAGAAAATCCTCCCGCAACTATTCGCTGGATGAGCGGTTGCATAATCGATGAAAGCAACTCTCACATTGATCACGGCACTTGCGCTCGCGACTGCCGCAACAAACACCATGGCACAAACCCCAGCCCCGTCGCCGGCTCAAAGCGGGGAATGCCAAAAAGGGAAACACCAAAAGCACGACGGGAACGGCCCATTTGCTTCGCTCAATTTGACGCCGGACCAGAAGGCCAAAATCGATGTTCTCCGCACCGATCTCCGCACAAAAGTGGAAACTATCCGCTCGAATGCGGCGCTGACTCCCGAGCAGAAAAAGGAGCAGATCAAATCCTTGCGCGAGGCGAACCGGACACAGGTGGAAGCGATTCTGACGCCGGATCAACTGGCCCAACTCCAAAAGGCCAAAGCCGGGCACAAGGAACAAGGTGGGCACAAGGAGCACCACAAACACGGCGGCGACGCGGCTCCGCAGGCCAGCCCGACCCCCTGATCGCCAACTGCCCCGCATTTCCGGCAAACTAAAAAATCGGGCGGCACTTTCGGGTGCCGTTCGCATTTCCGGAGGTTTCCAGCGTTTGATTCCGGAAAATAAGTGGTGGCATTTTTGCGGGGTGGCGGTGAATGTTCGTGCGTGAATCTGCGTTCCTTGGTTCTGGTGCTCGACAGCGCGGGGGTCGGTCACGCGCCCGACGCGGACGCCTACGGTGATGAAGGCGCGAACACGCTCGGCCACATCCTGCAGGTGAGTCCGGAATTGAGACTTCCCCACCTTCGCCGGATCGGCCTCGACTCCGCGCTTGCCCTCTCGGCCGGTGAGCCAGCCGCCACTCCCGAAACCGGCTCCGTCGGCGTGATGAGCGAACTTTCCGCGGGCAAGGACACCACGACGGGACACTGGGAACTTGCCGGGGTCGTGCTCAAGGAACCGTTCCGGACATTCGAATCGTTTCCCGCGGAAATGGTGAAAGCCATCGAAGCGGCGGCAGGCGTGCGGTTCATTGGAAATGTCACGGCCAGCGGAACCGATATCCTCGCCCGCCTTGGCGAGCAGCACGTGCGCACCGGAAACCCGATTCTTTACACCTCCGCCGATTCGGTCCTGCAGATTGCGGCCCACGAGCAGGTGGTTCCGCTCCCTCGACTCTACGAAATCTGCAAGGCCGCCCGCGAGCATGCGGAGGGGGTGGGCAGGGTGATCGCGAGACCCTTCAGCGGAACAAACGGGGCCTGGACGCGAACTGCGAACCGGCACGATTTTTCCCTCACCCCGCCACGCACGGTCCTGAATGCCCTTGAGGAATCCGGCATTCCGGTCACAGGAATCGGAAAAATCTCGGATATCTTCGCCGGCAGCGGGATCCGCGAGTCGTATCCAACCACCTCAAACCGTCACGGGATGGAGGTGATTCAAAAGCTTTGGGATACAGGAAAAGGGGGATTGTATTTTGCCAACCTCGTGGACTTCGACATGCTGTTCGGCCACCGGCGGGACGTGGGCGGTTACGCCTCCGCACTCGAGGAATTCGACCTGTGGCTCGGGGGATTTATGAAAACCATCCGGGAGGGGGATCTGGTGATCATCACTGCCGATCACGGAAATGATCCGACATGGAGCGGCACGGACCACACTCGGGAGAAGGTGCCCGTCTTCGAACTCCACGCGGGAATGAACAACGTCCTCGGAGACATCCGAGGATTCGGTTACGTGGCGTCGCGGATTACCGGGTATTTTCAGCCCGGCAACGACTCGAGGGCGGCCGCGAGCGCCGGATACCGGTAGGGGTAGCCGAACTTGCTGGCCACGCCCGGCAGCACGCGCGAACTGTCGAGCAGCACGTGCGAAAGCTCGCCCAGAGCAGCTTTTAGGACGATCGAGGGCACTGGAAAAATCGCGGGCCGTCGGACGCTTGCCGCCACCGATTTCGTGAACTCCGCATTTGTCAGCGGTTCGGGCGTCACCGCGTTGACCGGTCCGGCGACGGCATCGTGATGGATCGCCCAGAGAATCATGCCGGCCGCGTCTTCGACATGGATGCAGCTCATCCATTGTTTGCCGGTCCCGAGCCTGCCTCCAAGACCCATTCGGAAAACCGGCCGGATCAGGCCCATAGCCCCGCCGTTCCCAATGACAAATCCGATCCGGAGCAGAACGACCCGCACGCCGGCAAGCACCGCCTCCGAAGCGGCTGTCTCCCAAGCCTGGCAGGTCTCCGCCAAAAATCCCCGCCCACGCGGCGAGGCCTCGTCAACGACGCGATCCCCGGTATTCCCATAGAATCCGATCGCGGAGGCATTGATGAGCGTTCGGACGGTCGATTTGCCGGACGTGATTGCTTCGACGGTCCGGCGGGTTCCCTGCACACGGCTCTCAAGGATCCTTTGTTTGCGCGCAGTAGTCCATAGACCGAGGATCGGCTCGCCGCCGAGGTTGACGACCGCATCCAAACCTTTCACATCGCCCGCCCCGCGAAAAATGCGGAATCCCGGGCGCTCTTGCCGGGAAAAGCAGACAACCTCGTCGCCCTGGCTCGCGGCCAGATCGCGCAGGCTGCGTCCTACAAATCCGGACGCTCCGACAATTCCCAAGCGTAGAGATGACATGCAGCCATTCTAGCGCATAACGGGACGCATGGGATGACATTTTTCCTCCGGCAAAGGACTGGGGGCCAAAACAGGATGAGGATCCTCATGATTTTTTGCTTGCGGCCCATCTCGAGTTTTGCTAGGCAAACTTCCGGATGAAAATCTGGGCGATATCCGAAGCATATCGCAGGCTGCGTCTGAAATTGGCGCGATGCGGTGTGTGTGGCGCTTTGGCGGTAGCTGGACTTGCTTTCGCCCCGGATTCTCAAGCGGTCACGGTTTTGTTCAGCCCGGCGAGTTTCTTTGGCGATCAGTCCAGCGGGCCGTTCGTCGCGACTGCCACCTTGCCGGGCACTGCATCAGACGAATACTCGCTGTCCGCGACCATTCTCGCCAACCTGAGATTGGGGGCGCCCCTCGGACCGGCGAATAGCACAAGCAACGCCACGAGCTACCTCGATCTTTATGTCAACGGTGTCCAGGCAACCACCCAACCCACAGGCGGAGGCTCAGTAACCTTCAATGACTCCGGAAATGTGTCTTCGTTGTGGGCAAGTGGAGAGCAGCAGTTTACGCTCGATTTTTTCGCGCCGAACATTTTTTCCGGCGGCTCTTCATTGAGGATCGAAATGACATTGATCGGACCGGGGGCGGACTGGCTTTTTGGCTTGTCTAATCCGGGCCACGCGGACCTCAGCGTGCAGGCCGATCTGGTGGTGCCCGAACCGTCAACCGTCATCCTTTTGTGTTTGGGAGTGTGCGGTCTACTGCCTGGCTTCCGATTATGCCGGAGACAGCCCCATTCCTGCCGACCTGCCGGCACGGTTTGAATAAACTCAAGCGCTCGTCACGGTAGCGCCCGGCATGTGATGCTCGACAAGCCGGCCTTGGAGAAGCCATCATCCCCCGCATGCCAGAGATAAGCCTCCGCTCGATTTCCCAGCTGAGACAGGATTGCCGGACGGGTCCGCTGAACTGCCGGATCCGCGGGCAGGTGGACGAGTTGAACAAAAAAGAGTCGGCAAACGGGAAGCCCTTCTGGGAACTCAAACTTCGGGATTCCTCCGATGCCCTGACCCTGCGGGCCTGGACGGATACCGCGGCATTTGATTCCTGCGAGGAGACGGATCGTGGAGCCTGCGTGGATATCGAGGGGGAGTTCCTCATCAACGGGGCGTTCGGCCTCGATGGCCGTCGCTGGCGGATGCGGCGGCTCAAAGCGGATGAATCCAAAGAACTTTTTGCGGGAACACCGGAGGAGACCGCCGCTGTGGAACGAGATTATTCGTATCTCCAGGATGTTGTCGATGGAATGGTGGACCCGCGTCTGAAGTCGCTCTGCGGGGTCTTCCTCTCCGAGCACGGCGAGAGATTTCAAAGAGCGGCAGCGGCGAGATTCAACCACCACGCCCATCGGGGCGGCTTGCTCCGGCACACCGCGCAGATGATGCGCGCGGCAGCCGCTCTGTGCGAAGTCTATTCCCACCTGAACAGGGACCTTCTGCTGGCGGGAGTTCTTTTCCACGATTCCGGAAAGCTCTGGGAAATGTGCCCGCCGGAACTCGGTTTCGAGATGCCCCGCGAAATCCGCGGCGAACTCCTCGGCCATATCAGCATCGGGGTCGAACTGATCAATTCCCTCTGGAGAAAACTTCCGCTCGAGGAATGGAAAGCGCTCGCGCCCGCTTCCGAGGATGTCCGGCTGCACCTGCTTCATCTGGTGGCCGCCCATCACGGCGAGCTCCAGTTCGGTTCGCCGGTCGAACCTAAAACCCCCGAGGCGATCCTGTTGCACTTTGTGGACAACATCGACGCACGCCTCGAAATGTTCGCGGCCGCCTATGTCAAACAGCCGGAAATCGCGCCCGGAATTCACGAGCGCGTGAAAGCTCTGAACGCCTCGCCTGTCCGTCCGCTGGCCCGGGTCGAGCCGCAGGACGAGGTGCAGAACAGTTCGGGCGTTTAAATTGTCCTCAGGCGGAGTCGAACCGCCATCTGAGCTTTAGGAGAGCCCTGCTCTATCCACTTGAGCTATGAGGACGTTGGAAATGAAGTATTTACGTGTTTTTGAAGCGCAAAAACATGGAAAGTTCTACCAAAAGTTCTACTTTGTGTTCCCATGTCCGCAGACGTGTACCATTGCTGGGAACCCATGTAAAGCATCGCCATATCCGGGCAAGCGAACTCTCGCCCTTGAGTCGCTTTTGATTGCCTCGAAGAGGCTGGCAGGGATGCAGCCTGCGGTCAAACCAATACCATCACAGTCGCCCGCAAAACCTGATCGAGAATGATCCATCCGATCATCGTGATCTTGCTGAAGAAGACCACGAACTGGTCCCCACTGTAGAACTCGGGGTCTGCGAAGTCATCCATTTTGCTGGCCGCGGCAGACGCTTTCTTCAGGTGTCCGTCCTCGGACCCTGCGATGGCTTCCAGAAGCTCCTTGTTGAACACTTCCGGGGACTCAATCTCTGTGGTGTTTTCCATAGTAGTTATTTCTCCTTGGTGTTGGGTTAGGAACCGTGATCAGCGTCCACCTGGATGCCGACATGGGTCTGGAGGTTGGTGGTGAATGTCACGACCTGGATCGGCGAGAGCGCCGAGGAGTCAACACCGTTGTTGCCGCCGGTAGCCGGCGAGCCGGAACCAACAGAACTGAGGGTGACTGGACCGTTGTGACGCGTGACAAACCCGATGATGGGCGCACCTGCGACTCCTTCGACCGGAGCGACCCAGAGCTTGATGTTGCCGGTCTCGCCGTCATAGGTGACGGGAGCGTCGACAACGAAGCCGTTGGCGTCTGCGGATTTGAAGTGCGGGGTTTGGATTTCGAACTGCCCGGCGCTAGAGAGCCCGGGGAGTTTGCCTGCTTCGACGACGTCGTAGTCGATGGAGTCGTTCAGAGAGATGTACGGGGTGGCACCGACCGCTGCGGCCGGAACTCCCAACACCCACTCGTATTGCGACGCCGCCGCATTCCACGCCAGACTGATCACCTGACCAGAGAGGATGGTAACGCCGGAAGCGACAGGAGCGCCTTGCGAGAGCGTAAAGGGCTCCTGAGGGTTGAACCCCCGGAGTACGCGGACGCGAGGTTTAACACGCTTGTATGTGCCGATTTGTGGCATATGTGTGTCTCCTTGTTTCGTTTCTCACTCATTGGGTGTCTCCGTGTCCGGTATCCCGGTCAGAGCTCAGGGTCACGCGAACGGTTCAGTCTTACTCAAGGCACTCGTGCCACCCGTCAGGGTCGCGCGGTGTCTCAGGCTTGGCCGAGGCCGCTTTGGCAACTCCCGCTCCTTGCGAAGCAGGGGCTGCTGAAAGGGTTGCGATACGCGAGGCGATTTTCAGCGCCACCGACGGATCGGCTTTGACGGCGGCGGCTACACCGGCCGCAACAGCCCTCCCTGCCGTGCTATATATACTTGAGCGGGGCTACCTGTAGCTCCCCTGCCCCGGCGATTTCCGCCGGGGCACCAACCGCAACACCAACCCGGAGACGATCATGCCCCGCAAGGGATATTACTCACCGCCTCTGCGGAGGGATCTGGTCAAGCGCCTATATTTCGCAGCCAAGGATCTGCGGGTCCCCATGACGGTCCTCAACGACCGGCTCATGGAGGACTCGCTTTCCCGCATCTGCGAGGCACCGGCAAAGATCATCCCCCTCCACAGAGACACCAACCAGGACACGGCGACCGCCGCTGCCTGAACAACCAATCCGGCACATCACCAGCCCGGCCATCACGGTCGGGCTTTTTTTGTGCCCACAACGAAAGGAAACTATGGCACTCAAACTCATTGCCAATTACTCGAAGCGCCTCGGCCTGCCGGGGTATTCGAGCCACCAGTTCTCGGTCAGCGTCGAGACCGAGATCAGCAACATCAACGACGTCGCGGGCGAAAGCACCCGCCTCTACGAACTCCTCCAGCAGAACGTGGACGAGGAGATCCAGCGCACAGGCTTTGTCCCGGACGAGGGATACGGCATCAGCGAGCAAGGGGCTCGCAATGGAAACCGCAACGGGCACAGCGCCCCCACAAACGGCAATGGCCACTCCAATGGCCACGTCGCCAACGGCGATGCCTGGGCCTGCAGCGAGAAGCAGCAGGAACTCATCGTCAAGCTCGTGGACGAGCACCAGCTCGACAAGGGGCAGGTCGATGACACCAGCCGGGAAATGTTCGGCGTCGGGGTCCGGGAGCTGAACAAGCTCCAGGCCAGCGGTCTCATTGACCGCATCCTCGACGAGCACGGCGGACGCAAGCCCAACCGCGCCCGCAGCGCACCGCCCCGCCGCTCCTATGCGAACGGAGGTGCCCGGTGATCGCGTTCGCGCCGGCAAGGAAGCCGGTGGTCTCCGATCCGACGGAGCACCTGACCAGCGTTGTCTCCGCCTCCCGGCTCAACTGCTTCCACTCCTGCCGCCTGAAGTTCTACTTCCGGTATGTGTTGGAGCTGGTCAAGCCCAGCACCGCAGCGCTCTTCGTGGGCAAGGCGGTCCACGCGGTCTTGCAGGCGTGGAGCACGGCCCGCTGGCGGGGGCAGGAGCATGATGCTTCGGCCCTGCGCGAAGGGTTCCTCATGAACTGGATCACAGGACAGGAGGACGCGCCGGTCGCATGGGAGGCCGGAGAGGAGGACGAGCAGCAGGAGAAGGCGTGGGGGCTCGTGGACATGTATTTGCGGGACACCCCGATCCCGGCTGAGGAAAAGCCCGAAGCGGTGGAGGTCCGTGTCGAAGCGGATCTTGCCAAACACGGATTGCCCACCCTCGTCGGGATCATTGATCTCGTGCGTCCGGGTGGGCGGATCGTTGACTTTAAAACCAGCGCCGCGACCCCGAATGCCGAACAGGTCGTCCACCGGAACGAAACCCAGCTCACCGCCTATGGCATCCTCTACAGGGAAGCCACGGGCAAGCAGGAGTCGGGGTTCGAGCTCCACCACATGGTCAAGACCAAGGTGCCCAAGCTCGTCGTGAGTGAGGCCCCGGCAACCACCGAGGCCCAGCGCACAAAGCTCTTCCGTTTGATCGAGTCCTACGTGGACGGAGTCGAGCGGGAGGACTACGTGCCATCGCCGGGCTTGCAGTGCGCCGCGTGCGAGTTCTTCAACGAATGCAGGAATGGAGGTGCGGTATGAGAAAGCTCATCCTCATTCTCCCGGCTGCTGTAGCCCTCACCGGCTGCGGCAGCAATGCCCCGGACTTCGGGCCAATCGGCGCAGGCTTGTCGGTGATCGGCTTGGGAATCGTGATCGGTGCCTTGATCCTCGCGATCTTCAAAAGAGGAGGTGGCGGCGATGATTGACCTGCTTCAGCTCCTGCGAGTCATTCTGCCGGTTGTGGCCATCCTCATGGTCATGCTGGCGGTGCTGACGCTCTTCACGGCTCTCGGACCTGTGCTCGTGCCGATTGCTGTCCTTGCTGCAGCCGGCCTCGTGGCCTGGCTCTGGCTGGCACACAGATAACCATCAACCAAAAGGCCGGGGGCAACCACGCTCCCGGCCTTTTCCATTTTCAGGCTCCAGGCATTCCGCCGGGGCCAACCCGCCGCCCTACAGCGGCCATCAGTAAAACCACTGGTGACCGCTGCGGGCGCAAGCTCTGCGGTCGCCTTTCAACCAAGAAAGGAAAAACACAAATGAGTCCCAAAGCTGGATTTGTTTTGTTGGATCAGATCGAACCCCGGCTACGCGCCACCATGCCGTGTATCCGTGGAGTCGGTTCAGAAGATTCCGAGGAGCTGTTGCAGGATGCCCTGACGGTGGCGGCCAAGATGCTCCACGACCTCGAAGAGCGGGGGAAGGAAGTCACGCCGGGGAACGTCGCGTATTACACGATCCTCCACATGAAGTCCGGCCGCCGGTCGTATTCGGCAGGGCGCACGGATGTCATGAATGCGGGAACGCAGTTGGACAGCAACTCCATGGTTCTCTCGTTCGAGGAACCGGCGGGGTATGACCCCGATACCGATGAGGAAATCCCGCTGGGCGACATGCTGGCAGGCAGTGATGACGATCCTGCAGGGGCGGCAGCGAGGATGATGGACTGGGAGGATTTCCTGGATACCCACAACCCCCGCTACGAGGCGTTCGTGTGCGATCTCGCACAGGGCAGGCACGCCAAGGATACGGCCGCTAGATTCGGGTTCAGCAGCTCGTGGGCACACGACCTGAAGGAAAACCTGGCCGAGGATCTGCGGGACCACTTTGGGGAGGACGCCATCGCGGACTCCATGCAGGCGCCCTCGTGGCGCGGCAACATCATGGTGGACCACGAAAAGGCAGCGTGCCGGGCAGATCGGCGAAGGGGCTGAGGGCGATGTCAGCGCATCGAAACGGTGTGCGAGTTCGTGCGGTAACGCATGGGCGGAAAATGCCTGCCTGAAGGCGGGCATTTTTTTACCTATCCGCTGTCAGTCGCCTCATGCATGGAAGCCAAAGCCGGTGACAAACTCGTGCGTGTCGGGTTCTCGAATTTCTTCCGGGACACGAGCGTCGCCGCTTCGATCCCACAATTTACGAGAAACAAAGGAACGTGGTCACATTTGGAGATTGGTCTGTGCTTGACGCAGGTTATACAATGTATATGTTCGCTTCGATGGATATCTGTTTTGTCGAACTGGAAGCCTTCACAGCGGAAGTCCTGCGCGTAGCCGACGAAGAAATTCTGCGGCAATTTCAAATCGAACTTGCAGCCAAGCCCGAAAGCGGTGACTTGATCCGGCATTCGGGAGGGTTGCGCAAGGTCCGGATGAAATTACCCGGTCGCGGCAGAAGTTCGGGAGCGCGGGTCATTTACCTGTGGCTGCCACAGGCCCGGCGTTGCGTTCTTTTCATGCTCTACACGAAGGCCAGACAAACCGATATCCCTCCGGCAATCCTCGCACGATTGAGGACAGCCGTCGAAACCATCAAAATCAAATACAACCGATGAAAACACAAAAAAGTGAAATCGCATTCGATGCGGACACGCTTTTGGCGCGAGTCGAAGGCTTCGCTGAAGGCAAGGAACGCACTGTCGAGCGAATGGTGAAACTTCCACCGCCGGTGAAACCGATTCCGGCCAAACAAATCCGCGCCATCCGTGCGGGGCTGGGATTTACCCAAACGCAATTTGCCTCGCTCCTGAACGTGCCAAAGGTCACTGCCATCTCGTGGGAAAATGGCACGCGTAAACCAAGCGGCGCGGCATTGCGTTTGCTGGCCGTGGCACGAAAACATCCCGAGGCTTTGGAAGCGGCGTAGCCGACAACTACTGCTGGGCCGCCTATCCTTGTCCGGGCGCGGACTGACGGGTTCTCGAATTCCTACCGGGGCACGAGCGACGATGCCGCCATCCTGCGGGTCACGGGTGAAAAAGGAGCCTCATTCTTCAAGCAGAGCTTCGAGCTCAAGATCAAGGGTGACCTCATCCCGGAAGCCGCCGCCGAGGAGATCATCGGCGAACTCCAAGCCCTGTTCGCCCGCCACAACGCAGGGGCCGCCCTCAGCGCGAAGGCGGTCTTCAAACCGACCAAGGAATTCCACACCGTCCGCCATACGCTGTATTCAGCAGAGGAGAACATGGAGATCGATAAAGTTGTGCCAGTCGCGGCGAGCGTGAAGACGAAGCTTGGGAGGGGCGGGACGGGGGAGGAGTGACGGCTGGATGCTGACAGAAAACTGATGGCGCGGCCCCGGCAGGTAACTCCCACCTCAGAAAAAAACCTGCCGTCGCTCTGGCTTCAAAAAGCGGGGCCGCGCCAAATCAAAAATAGCCGTGCCAATCACCCGCCTCCTTATCGGTAGCTCATCTTGTTTGTGGTGAGTTCGAGATCCCTCTGGAGCGTCCGTTGCGGACGGATGCCCGTTTTTTGAAGAACGCTGTGATATACTTTTACAGCTTCGAGGGGAGAAACCTCTCCCGCCACTATCCGTCGCAGTAACTCTATGAAAGCGAGCGGATTTTCTGAGAGGTTGATCTTTCTGCCAAAGAGGGCCACGCGCGCGCCGTGCTTTTGCGCGTCGTGGATGAGTTGAAACGCATCAAGGGTTGTTCCGGAGCTTCCCCCGAGAATGCCCACGATCAAACGTGGATCATAAGCGACCAACTCTTCCAACGGCCCCGGCCCGTTGTAGGGGATTTTCAGGAATATCGGTCGCCCGACTCCGGTCACCCCGGCGAGCGTGCGGATGATGTGGTCATTGAGGAATCCCGCCACTTTTTTGTCGGCTATTCCCGGATTCACGTTCGGGTTGAAGACTTCCAGAAAATACCGGAACTTCTTGCGCTCGGCCTCGATGCGAAAATCATGGAAGTCTTGGAGAGCCTTGTAGTCCCAGTCGATGTTGTTGGTGAACGTGATCGAGTAGAGCCCGAGATCGGCGCCCGTGAAGGGCTGCGTGCAGTCCTCGGTAATCTTGCCGTATTTGATGTGGCAGATGTTTGCGGTCCGAAACGAGCGCGAGGGGTGGTCGGTGGGGTATTTTCCCCCGCGGACCGCCCACACGTCTGAAGTGTCGTTTCCACGGGCGGCCGGGGTGATGGCCGAGTTCACGAACAACTTTTCCTGCATGGCAAGACGCTCCAGATTCGAGGCGGAGAGGAGCATGATATCGACGATGTCCTGCGCGATGACCGCCCGGACCTGGTCAAGATACTGATCGAGCGTCTTCCAGCATCCCTCGGATTCATTGTATGCATGCCTGCACGAGCCGGTCTGCGGGCCGGGCGCTGTGATGCCAAATGCCATGTCCGCATCTTTTGCGTCGGCGATGATGAAGTCCTTCGCGCCCGAAGGATTGTTGAGGATGTTGGAAATTTTCTGGTCGAGTCGTTTCATAGGTTTGGTTGCTCCTTTTGGCATTGTATTTCCGCCCACTCCTGATGGCGGTGAAAAGACGGCACAACATGAAGAGAAGTCGATGAAAGAACCGGCGGTTCTGAGGCCGACGAGTAATCGTAGCGGCAGAACGACGCCCTCAATGTCCGTCCCTCCAGCGCGATTCCAGGTGGCAGGAATGTCGCCCCGGGCACCGAGGCACAGACACACCAAATGTTGCCTTCCGCCCACTGCGAAAATTGAAATATTGGCGGATCGATCAGGAATGAACCCAAGTCAGCCTCCTTTCTTCCAACCTTGGGATATGACTCGCTATCAGGCCACAAAAGTTGCAGGCGTTTTCCGTTCGGCGCGATATGTAATTCGAGGTAGCTCTGGCCCGGCGCATCACCCAGAAAAACTTCAAACACATCGCCGTAACTGCATAGGATCTGGTTGTCCTCGGTAGCTGAAGTGTAACGAAGGGCGTCGGTGAGCTGGCCAAAAATGAGGAAGTTATCGCCAGACCACCCGATCTGCACGAAAGCAGGCATAAATTTCTCCTCGGGTTGCTCCCGCCATGCCTGCCCCATATGCATCACGGGCGCACCAGCGAACGCGGTTCGGACCGCCGCGCGATCACGAATGTCAAATATGGGAAGCTTGTGGCAAAGGATTTTCAAGGGATTTCAGAGCAAATGAATTTGGTGGGGATGGGCGTTTGGGCTATGCGTTCCATTTGGCACGTTCAAGTTGGTGGCTGCGCCACAGGGAATAGCGTTTTCCCAACTCATCCATCCGAAATGCTTCAGGCGCGAAACGCCAGTTAGGCGGATGGCTGTGGCCGGTCGGAATATCCAGCCCCGCCAGGAGGGCTGCCCCGTCGAGGCCATCGCGTGTCGAACGTACGAACGGGCACCCGAAAGTGTTGGCGAGAAGCTGGACCCAGAAATCGAGGCGGCTGCCTCCGCCCAGGATCAGGATTTCGTCGTCCTTTGCGACGCGGGCCTCTCCGGCGCATGCGCGCAGGGCAAAAGCGATGCCTTCCAGAACGGCGTAGGACATTTCTTCGACATTCGTTCGGGAACTCCAGGCGTTAGCACTTCCCCACCTGTCCGGATCGAAGAAGGGAGTATCGGGACCGGCCTTCCTTGCACTCTCCACGAAGCGCGGGCTGTCCACGCTGCCGAAAAGATATTTGTCCGCCCAATCGAGGGCCGAGCACGCATGGGTGATGTGGAACAGCTCGTAATATCCGTCGCCGGGATATGGCCCCCAGAGGCCGTGCGCCGAAAACGGACCTGGCTCTCTTCCGGCCAAGCGATAATAAACCCCAGCGGTTCCCAGCGTCATCACCGAGCGGCCTGTCCGGCAGCCGCAACCAACCGCGCCAGCCGTGTGGTCGTTTCCGGCAAAGACGATTTCCAAGGATTCCGAATATCCGAGCCGCCGGCTTTCGGATCGAGTCGGGACAGGCTTGCCGGCTTCGACAATCAGTCCGAGCTGCGCGGCGGAGATGCCTGCGACTTCGATGGCCTCCGCCCACCAGCACTTGTCCGGGATGGAATAAAATCCTGACATGGCGGCGAGGTTGCTGTCACTCACGTGCGCCGCACCGAGTTGCATGGCCAAATACGAAGGCAGGGAAACAATTCGATGATACCCGGGCAAGCCGTGTTGCTTTCTCCACCAAAGAACTTTCGAGAGCATGTGGCCCGGCCGGACTTTCGACCATCCGGTCTCATGGTGAAACGAATCCCCGAGCAGCTTTTGAAGTTCCGCTGCTTCCTCCTCCGCGCGGAGATCGGTCCATCCCAAAAACGAGGAGACGGGTTTGCCTTTATCGTCGCAAATGCAGAACGTCTGGGCCTGGCTGGTCAGGGCGATCCGGCAGACATCATCCGCTGTCGCGCCCGCTGCCGGGCTCAAGCGGATCAACCTCGCGGGAATCGCAACCACAGCACCCGCGGCGAAAGCCGCCAAGACGTATCCCGAGCTGCCTGATCCAGACGGACAGGTGGCTTCGCTCGTCGAGGGCATCCTCGAAATGAGCGAACAAGTGGAGGCCATTACCGGTGCCCTCGAAATCTTATGTTGAGCTCAACATAAGATCTCTTATGTGAAGTCTTCAGTAATGTGAAGTTGGCGACTTGAGCCCGGATTTTCCGGTGTGGTTCCAGGAATCGACTTCACATTTTTGAACACGTCATTCCACCAGTCAGAGAGATTCCAGCCA
>Ga0194053_10001301_pt1 | contig 16286 bp, 20 predicted proteins | sample SepL228m_MetaG_FD_161684 | JGI IMG/M metagenome (GOLD analysis project Ga0194053, IMG submission 161684) | Anoxic zone freshwater microbial communities from boreal shield lake in IISD Experimental Lakes Area, Ontario, Canada - Sep2016-L227-8m | ecosystem: Environmental > Aquatic > Freshwater >... | reverse complement strand
CAACATCTGAGTCGAAGTCAGAACAAACGAGTAAATACTCCGCAGCTTGCTGCGTAAAGAAGCAGAGCTTCCACTTAATACCTCGCCAGCTTGCTGCGAGGTAGTTTATTAGGAGAAAAATTTTGGCGGGGCGTTGCGTGGCGGGATGGGGCGTTGCGTGGCGATGCGATACGATACGATGCGATGCGATGCGCGGTTTTAATATTACATTAAATTTGATGTAATGTTTGAGATAATACCCAAATATCGTGGCAAAAAATTCAACTTCTGTAGCTTGGGAAGGCTGTAGAAGTATTTCTATATACAAATAATATGGAAAGTGCTATGAGACTGGCGTGTTACACGGCGCCGCACTGCGAGTCTGATGCGTACCCTTTTAATAGACACTTTAGAAACCCGCTCCCGCTCCCCCTCTATTCGCCGCCGCACCCCCCATTTTGAAATCTTGGCATACCAAGATTCGTGTAAATTTTGCCAGATGAGTTCGAAATGGCGTTGCAAACACTGGGGCAAATTTTGGGAAATTTCCGGATCTTGGCGTACCATGATTTGAAAAGTGGCAGTCTCGCGGAAGCTCATGCCACCTTCAGATGCCCCGCATAAAATGCCGCTCTTCAAATACCGTTCCTCGAATGCCGCTCATGAGATGCCGATCTTCAAATACCACCCGTCAAATAAAAGTAATGACACCCCACAATATTTTTGATACAATTTGCAAACTTAAAACCGTACCATATTAAATGAAAAGTCCACATTGAGTCCGCGGAACCATCGATGCGAGCCGACGAGATCATGTCGAAACTTTCTCAGACAGAATTTAGTGCACCCAAAGGAACGATATATCATTCAAACTTCCTACTCTCGATCATTAGAAACATCGGAATCTCTTTGCGCATCCTATCTTCCTCAGCACCACGCGATCCGACCTGACTCTTCTTGTGAGAGATCCACTCTTCTAGACGAGTAACAGCGAAGCCCGCCTTATTCAAAGCCTTGAAATACGACTGCAGCGGCCTGTGAAATGAGATAGTGAACTTTTTCTTTTCAACTACTTTTTCCCCTGGTGTCATATCTACCTTGATCTGTGCGTCAGACATATAGGAGTCAGTGCGACGAAACATCTTCGGGGTCGCCTGAGAACTTGTCGGCTGCCCACCCGCAGTCTGTCCGACAACGTTCTTGGAATCCAACTTACCATTCTGGCTCTCTATTTTTTCATTTTCGATCTCCCACCTCCAACTGGAATTTTTCGGGATACGGAATGCAGGATGATTCAGCACAACTACGAGCTTACCACCAACTTTCAGTGCACGACTGCACTCTTCGACTGTCTGCAACAATTTCTCGATATTCTGCAACGCCAGAACTATAACAGCGACATCGATAGTTTTGTCAGCCACGAAAGGTAATTTTTCTGAAGAAGCGACATGGTATTCCAATTTTCCTTTATTCAACTGACCGGTGTCCCTATTTATCTTTCCCTCGATCTTACCCTTGACGATCTCGGTCTTGCCGGGACCCCTACCATCTCTATTCAGCGGTGCCAATTTGTCTCCTTTGTGTGCGTCAGCGAGCTTGATGAGTTCTTCCGAGATATCACAGGCTATAACATCTGCACCGTTCTGCGAGAAAGCCCGAGCAAAGTAACCTTGCCCACAAGCAACGTCCAATATCGTCATTCCCGCTCTAGGAGCGACCAAACGGATCAGGTTGGGCATGAGAACATTCTTCTGGTACGAGTCAGCAGCGTCCTCAACAAGGCCGTCGTACCAGTTCGCTATCGAGCCCCATGAAGTATTTTTGTCTGTCATTACCTCAAATTAGCACATAAAACGGCAAATTGACAGAAAAATGGATGCATGGATGCGGGATGTTGCGACGTAGCACGTTTCCCTGTAAACTACGGCCATGAATACTATAAACAAAGTAAATGCGAGAGAAATACTAGACTCTCGAGGTAATCCGACCGTAGAAGTAGACCTGACATTATCAGATGGTTCTTTTGGTCGAGCAGCGGTGCCGAGTGGTGCGTCGACAGGTAGCCATGAAGCCGTAGAGCTTCGTGATGGCGACAAGAAGCGTTATGGTGGCAAAGGCGTCCTCAAGGCTTGTGGAAATGTAAACACAGTCATTTCCGGTGGCATTGTGGGCAAGGAGTTCGATCAGAAGTCCCTCGATGCTTTCCTCAATAGACTAGATGCGACTCCGAACAAATCCAAACTAGGTGCCAACGCTATCCTGGGCGTCTCCATGGCTTTCGCGCGCGCCGTGGCCATGAGTCAGAAACTACCTCTTTACCAATATTTCAGAAATATTAGCGGCACAGCCAACCCTCTACAACTCCCCGTTCCGATGATGAATATTGTGAATGGCGGCGCACACGCAGCCAATTCTGCTGATATCCAAGAATACATGATCGTACCACTAGGTTCGACGACATTCCGCGAAGCCCTGCGCGCTGGTACCGAAGTGTTCCATGCATTAAAGAAGATTCTTTCCGAGAAAGGCTTGGCAACTACAGTCGGCGACGAAGGAGGTTTTGCACCGACCCTATCATCGAACGAAGAGCCATTACAACTCATCATGGAGGCGATCTCCAAAGCCGGATACGTTGCCGGCAAAGATATCTCGATCGCCATAGACGCCGCCGCCACAGAATTCTACAAGAACGGCAAATACGAACTGAAGCGTGATGGCAGATCATTCGATTCAACTGAATTGGTGTCATACTATGCCGACCTAGTCGCGCGATATCCTATAGTTTCTATCGAAGACGGCCTAGCAGAGGATGACTGGGATGGTTATAAACTTATGACCGAAAAGCTCGGAAGCAAGATACAGCTAGTCGGTGATGATCTATTCGTCACAAATATCAACAGACTGGAGAAAGGTATAGCTTCTGATGTTGCCAATTCTATTCTGATCAAATTGAACCAGATAGGGACGATCTCAGAAACCATCGAGGCAGTAAATATGGCCAACAAGGCAGGTTACACCGCAGTGATATCGCACAGATCTGGAGAGACAGAAGACACCACTATCGCTGATTTCGCAGTAGGTACCGGAGTTGGACAGATAAAGACCGGATCATTGTCACGAACAGAACGTACAGCCAAATACAACCAACTACTCCGTATCGAAGAAGAACTCGGTGCGGCAGCCATCTATCCCACAAATAGTATTTTGAAGTGATCCATAGTTATAGAACATCTCTAGATCTTCCGTCAATGGAGGATTGTGTGTGATAGAAAGTTATCCCCTAAAAGCTACGTGCTATCCACAGGTTATCAACTGTGATGTACACACCGATGATTTGACTTCAGTCGAAATCAACATATAATTATACCTAGGTCAGTGCATTGGAGAAGAACCTTAACTAATCAAATTAGGAGTCCAAAAAAATCAGCCCCCCGGGTTGAACAAGGACACCACTATATACTTTCGGTATCTCTCTCCACTAGTTTCACTTGACCGTTATGGTACAAAAGCCCCTTCACCGGGGTTTTTGTGCGATCCGACCGTCATTCGAGAAAAAGAAAAACCCTTATTGTAAATAGTAATGCCTGATAGCTTCCAATGTTCCCTCCTTGAGCTCATAAACCAATGGAACGCCGGTCATGATCTCTAGTCCGACGATCTCATCATCACCTATTTTATCAATATGCTTTATGAGAGCTCGGAGACTATTTCCGCTCGCGGCCACGATGACATTCTTGCCTTCACGAACTTTCGGTACGATCACTTCATTCCAGTACGGTAATACCCTTTTTACTGTGTCCTCTAACGACTCACCGAGAGGTACCTCTTCAGGTGAGAGATCCTTATAAACTGGATTGTTGCCATCATATCTAGGATCATCACGCGTCAAGAGTGGTGGTCGGGTATTGTAACTCCTGCGCCAGAGTTGCACCTGCTCAGGGCTGTATTGCTTGGCCATATCCTCATGTTTCAACCCCTGCAACGCACCATAGTGTCTCTCATTCAATCTCCAGGAATATTCTATCGGTGTTGCTTGACTACCCATCTCATCTAGAACGATCTTCAGCGTCTCGTTGGCACGTTTGAGAACTGATGTAAATGCTATGTCGAAAGTAAAGCCAGCCTTTTTCAAATTTTGTCCAGCTTTGTGGGCCTCCTCGATACCCTTTTCGGACAGATCAACGTTCGTCCAACCACAAAATCTCTTTTCCTTATTCCAAACACTTTGCCCATGACGGATCAAGACTACTCTACATTTTGCATTGTTATTTTCCATTGTGATTTTTTGCCTGCCGATGAGCAGGTGCACTTTACATTTTTATAATCATCTACCCCTTCTTCCTAACCAGGAGCGCCGCCATATATCGGACCAGCAATATTGACCCCGTGGCCATGAATATTCCTAGCGACCAGCCAGCGACCACATCTGATACCCAATGAACATTGAGGACGACGCGACTCAGACCAACAGCGGCTGCCGCCACGGCACAGACTATGATCATAACCTCTCGCTTCATAGTTGAATGTATCCTCGATACTAGGAAGTATGCTATCACAACACAGAAGGCCGCCGCCATAGACGCGTGCCCGCTCGGGAAGCTCGGATCATTGACCATGGTCATGAGGGCGTTCTCAGGTCTCTCACGTAGGAAGAATTCTTTGAGAAGTCCAGTAGAGAATGCTGTTGCCACCATAGACATGATGAAGATCGAACCGAGTCGCCACTTCTTCTGGAGTAGTAGTATCACACCGATCACGACTCCGAGGCCAGTCGTAACGACCGTACCGCCGATATTCGTCACCCATGTTGCCAGAGTGACGAGGGCCGGATATGCGTGATTTACCTTATCCATAAATATGTTGACCGTAACATCAAAATTCACCATGAACGACTTCGCAGCCCAGGCGTCCTGAATAGTTTTTGCAAGTGCGATCAGTGAGATGATATTCAGTCCCAATGTGAACAATTCATATCGTGCAAATATATGGAATCTAGTATTGACGAATCGGTAACCCCAGATGATGAGTATAGCGAGCAAGATAGCGATCATCGCAACCTTACCGAAGTACCCCGATGCATAATGGTACCCTTCCCCGAAAATGTATCCAGCGAGAACGGAGAGTATGACCCAACTAACTCCGGAAATGCTATTGAATATCCAGAATTTTCCTACAGAGATCTCTCCAGTACCAACCAGGAATGGTGTAAGAGCCCTGGTAATGGGGCTAAATCTACTTATGAACATGGCTTTGCCAGTATGTGTATCGAGCAGTTTCTTGGCCTTTTCTATATGTGAATCTTTGATGAAGAAATATGGTCGTAGTCGAGCGATGAGTGACATGCCGTATTTCCTACCGAGCATAAATCCGATAAAGTCACCCAGCAAGGCGGCGACTACTGCCACGATCATGACCCAGTATATATTGAGTACTCCGATACGTGACAGGAATCCCGCGGCGATGATCGTTACATGGCCTGGTATAGCCGTGCCGATCAGTGGTAAACCCTCCAAAATGACCAATATGAATAGTAAAGGGTATCCACCATGAACTATCACGGTTTCGATGTTTCTGGACAACTCGAAAAAAAAGTGTGCATAAGGCATATTATGTTTTCATTATTATAGCAGTATGCTATCATACTATGCTAATAGTGGTGACATCGTAATAGTGATTATCAATTAACATCAAAACAACAAATCTATGAAACCAATAACTATCTATTCAACACCGACTTGTGTCTATTGCAACATGGCCAAGGCCTTTTTCAAGGACAACAACGTCGCATTCACAGAGCACAATGTAGCGAGTGATCTAGAAAAGCGCAAGGAGATGATCGACCTAACTGGTCAGATGGGTGTACCAGTGATCAACGTTGGCACCGAAGTCGTCGTAGGCTTCGATGAACCGAAACTCAAGTCTATTCTCGGCATAAAGTAAAGGATCATGACTCCCGACATGGGGGTCGTTTTGTATCTGGTCGAACTGGTAGGTATTTCGAAATGGCCTTTTTCATCATCTGATCACTTCTCTCTCCCCAATCAAAATACTGTTTGTAATCATTCGGATCGATCAATCTGATCTTTGATATATCACCATCAGGATCTACAATAAACGGTCCGTACGGTTCAACCTTTGCAGCAAAGCGCAATTGATATATCAATTCACCAGTCTCTGGGTTCGTGAGAGTATCATATCCCAATGGGAAAAGTTCGATCACCTTCATATTCGTCTCCTCCTTTATTTCCCTAATGATACATTCCTCGAAAGTCTCTGTGCCCTCCCGACTTCCACCTGGCATCTCCCATGCATCCTTTTTCGTCGCATAGGCGAGCACCAATTCTTTTCCATAGAAACATAGCGCCCCTGCCGCACTGACTGGGAGATGTCGTATAGACTCAAAGTCCACGAGTTCCTCGTACTGGATATCCCATTTGAGACCATTGATCCTGGAGATGTATGAAGATTTGATGATCATGATCTGTATAATAGCATTTTACAGACCTTACTGGCATCTGTGCGGGTTGTGGTACGAAGTTGGAACCTATTTTATTGGACCTATTTCAAATGAATTGTGATCTCGCTCAAATTTGATCCTGTGTGAGTCGAAAAATCCAGTCTGACCAATAAGCCCAGTAACTGACCTACTGTCAATAAATCCAACAGGTATTTTTATTTTATTCAAATCTTTTACCTGAACTTCAAGTTCAGTCATGTAAATTTCTTTTGTTCCGCCTTCTACACCAACAGTCCGGTCTTTTTCGCACTTATCAATGTCGACTCCAATCGCTTTCGCATATTCGATATTGAACAATGAAAAATCAGCTCCAGAATCCAATAGAGCTATGGTAGGAATGGAACTTTTAGGACCGAATAATTCAACATCAACAATAGGCCTTCTGAAATGAGGCTTGTTTGGAACACGATTTATTGAAGTCAGATATTTATATTTCATCTGAAAGAGTGCGAAGAATAAACTGTATCAAACGGAATAACTCGGAACATTTTAATGTCCTTCAGACCCTTCGCTTTATTTATGATACTCTCTAATGTGTCGCCACTGGCAAATACTTTGCCGTAATCATTGGAAACAGCAACCCATTTATCTTTAAATGATTGCAATAGCCTGTTGAAATTTATGCTTGTTTTATCCATGTTTTTTGTAGTTACCTACTTAATATATACTACTAAATGGATAAATTCAATGGTGCACCAAATAATCAGTTTTGATCTAATGTCTCAAAATTATTCTTTACCGTCTTTGCAATCGTTAGCCAAGTATTAATGTGTTTATTCGGTTGTAATGCCAACTTGTATTTCATCACAGCTGTCCTAATATCATCTTCAGACTCTAAAGTCACTTTAGATATATCAAAGACGAATCGAGTCTCTTTATCATGAAAAGTTTTTAAAGCAGCTTCCCATAGTTTATAACTGTCTCTCTGATAATTTAGAGCCATCGGTAGCGTAAAATATGCTAGACGATATCCTTGTTCTTCATCAGAAAATCCTGGATTAGAATCTTCAGGCATGACCATACGTTGATGATAAAACATAGATACGAAGACGTAGACTCATGGTTGACGTATACCTTTTATGATAATCAGAGAAACAACAAGGAGACTAGCGCAGTGCTTGACTCACTAATATTATCGTATATAATCTCATATATGGTGTATATTAGATAATATGATCAACAAATACCAAAAAAGAATAGAAAACCTGTCTGCGGAAATCTTGCAAACGGTCAGCGAAATAGATGCGCTCAAGGCAAAATGGGTTCAAGGCGCGGAACTTGACCGTGAAGTTTTGACGCGACTAAAGAAGTCGGTGCTCATAACTTCTACCGGAGCTTCGACTCGAATAGAAGGATCTAAACTATCTGATGATCAGGTTGAGAAACTTTTACGAGGTATGTCTATTGAGAAATTCAAGAACCGAGACCAACAAGAAGTCGCCGGATATTATGAGCTGCTGACAAACGTATTCGATTCTTACTCATCTATACCTTTTTCTGAAAGCACGATCAAATTCTTTCATCGCGAACTATTGAAATTCGTTGAGAAGGACAAAGAACATCGAGGTGAGTACAAAAAAAAGGAAAATCAAGTTGCGATGGTAGACGCGGAAGGTATTCCGGTCGAAATAGTTTTCAATCCAACACTAGCGTATCTTGCTCCCAAGGAAATGCAGGAAATTGTCGAATGGACACAAACTGCTCTAATCGAGAAAAACCTTCATCCACTCCTCGTTATTGGGAATTTTCTGATTGAGTTTTTGAAGATACACCCATTTACTGATGGTAACGGACGACTTTCGCGTATCTTGACCAATTTGATCATGTTGCAACAAGGTTTTGCTTACATGCCGTATATCTCACATGAGAAGCTAGTGGAGGATAATAAGCCTGAATATTACATAGCTTTGAGACAGAGCCAGAAGACATTTGGGACGGACGATGAGAATATCGTATCGTGGCTCACATTTTTCCTGCGGATCGTTTTGGAACAGTCGAAACGAGCAGTTGAACTGCTTTCACGTGCGCAGACAGAAAAACTCTTGTCACCGCAGCAAGAGATAGTTTGGAAATACATGCAAAAAGTTCGTGACTCGATACCGGCCGATATAAGCAGTGTTACTAAAGTCCTGCGCCCGACAGTTAATCAGGCGTTGACGAAGCTACTGAAGCTGAAAATGATCGAACGCATCGGCTCTGGTAGAGCGACTAGGTATAGGGTAATATAGCTTGTTTGTGCGGGTAGCGAGAATCGCCCGCAGCTCTCACTCGCTACCCGCTCGTTCGGCTTGGGCACCGCCTCACGGCTCGCTCTTGCTAGAGCTCGCACGTTCCGGCGTTCGATTCTCGCCGCCTCGTCTCTATGATGCTTCACTCAGACGCCGTTCAGGCGTCTTCGCGAATCATAGTGCGGGTAGCGAGAATCGAACTCGCGTCTCAACCTTGGGAAGGTCGCATTCTACCACTAAACCATACCCGCCTCCGGACCCGCCGTAGCGGACCATTACGATCATCATACCTTCAAAACCCTATCTTCTGCAATAAACCTTTGAACCATCCAACAGACGTCGTCGAAGTTGCTTGCGAGGTCGACGTTGCCGTAGCCGTATCCGTCCCTGTCGCCGAAGCATCATCACCGATAATGACCGCGACTGACTCGCCCTCTCTCACCCCTTTGTATTTGGTCCTGATCTCTGCCTCGATACCTTGCTCAGTAGAAAGTCTCTGAACTTGTGCGCCGAGATCATTCTGTCTATCAGAAAGTTTCGTGAGTACTACCTCCGCCTGATCGAGCTTGGTACGACTCACATCTGCTTTCTTGTGCATACTCCACGTTGCCCGTAACAGGATGACGAATATCACGGCGATGACGATCAGGGTAAATGGCGAAGAGAATATTTTCTTCGCGGTACTACTTCTCATTTTGTATTTGCCGTATTTCATACTACACAGTATACTAGATTCATCATGTTATTTCATGAGAAAACAAGAAAAGCCGCAGGGACAGGATTCGCTATCATCAGCATTCTAGTCATTATCAGTATGATCCTTCTGTATTTTCCTATCTGGAATTACTAGAGCTCAAACTGCATTTACACACCTGCCAGTTGTATGGCGGCATACAATATTCCCGCACCCAGGATCGTCATGAAGGTCGTGAGGAATTTTGGATGTGCATGATGGCTCTCTGGTATGAGGTCGCTCGCACTTACATAGAGGAAGAATCCGCAGAACAGTGCCAGTACGACAGACAATGACTGTGGCGGCAAGGTGAAGAAGAATGTAGAACATACTCCGATAACTGGCGCACCAGCATCTACTAGGAGCCACTTTAGTGCCCTTTTCTTGTCACCACCTCCTTTCAGAATGTAACTAACTGTATTGATACCATCAGAGAAATCATGCACCAGAACAGCGATAGCGACGATCACACCTACTGACATAGAGATCTGGAATGCTAGACCGACGGCGACACCATCCAGGAAACTGTGAATAGATAGGGTGCCCGCACCGAGAGTGCCTCGCTGACTTCTATGATCGTGTAGATCATCAACATCCTGGATATGTGTATGCAAGAAGATATATCGATCAAGGATGAGATACAGCAAGAAACCGACCGCCACGATACTCGTCATCGTCGAGACCGCGAAATATTTGCTACCGAGCTCGATCGACTCTGGTAATAGATCGAACAACGCCACGGCGATAACTGCACCAGCACTGAATCCTAGTACCAGGTGGAGTTTGTCTCGTAATTTTATCGCGAACAATCCCCCCAATAATGTGGCGACGAATGCGGCGATGGCGATCAGAACGATAGTGAGCATGTTGGTATATTATATATTAAATATTATTATTTTTCGCACTTTCTACATATTCCGAAAAATGCCAAGGAATGACTGTCGACGCCTTTGAATTTCTTTAGACCATTTCTCGCCATATCGTGAAGCTCTCGCCCAAGACATTCGTTGACTGTTTCTATATCGCTACATTTCCTGCAAACAGCATAATGATGATGCTTTTTTCCACTGATCACTTCGTAATGTGTCTGACCTTTCTTGAAATCTATCTTGTCTATGAGACCAGCATCAAAGAAAGAATTCAAGGTACGGTATATGGTGGCTCTATCGAGTTTTCCCACGAGTTTGTCCTCTAGAACAGAACTCGTTATAGGATCCTTCAGAGAGAGTAACTGTTCGATAACCATGATTCTAGATGGAGTGGCTTTCAGTTGGCGCGATCGTAACATGCTGACGACAAATTCATTGTCATAAATATCGCGAGCATCGCGGCGAAATGGTAGGTCACCTAGATGATAGTTGGGGGAAATGTATGGCATAACATAAATCGCGAACATAATTGACCTCAAAACATAATCCGCGCGCTTCACTGACCTCGAAACCCAGCATAGCGTACCTGCGACTCAGTCGCAAGTAGCTTACATAGGTTAGCCGTTCTATTTGGCACTAAATGCGACTCAGTCGCAAGTACTACACACCCAGTTTTTCGAACCCCCACCTCGCGCGCCACCAGGCATGAAAACCTTCCAAATATCCACCCACATTGTTTGAAACCCCAAAATAGTGTAGCTTACTGTCAGATCAACAATTTACCAAAGGAACCTTATCAAAGCACTACTCGTTATCATCGTACTAGTCACCCTCTACATCATCGGGAAACGGTGGACTCAGAAACGTGACATCAGGATACAAAACATAGTGGCTGCACGAGATCTATACTGGAAAGCCAGGAATGCTCGCATCAGATGGAAGGACGAACACTTCTGGGAAACACTTTTCCGTAATCCCAGATGCCTCGACGATCCTGAATACGAGACGCTATGGGAACGAGAGATCGGCGCCGAAGACTTCCGTAGCATCTCCTTTGGAGATGACCCTGACCGTGGAGACGGCGCCAGTTGGCAAGAATACATCGACGAGCGCCGATGGGTCGAGAGTCAAACTAAATAATCCCAGTGGCCTACGTATATCGTAGGCCACTTTTTTTATGTCGCGCTTTCTTCATTAGTCATTCCAGTACGACTAACACCTAATAGCGCAAGAAGTCCTCACTCATCTTTGTTGCGACGTTATTTTCGAAATTGTAAAGTCTGACATATGTCTGTGAAGTCGTGGCAGCATTTTGTGGTGTTATAACGATGAAGTTCATAGTCGTCAAATTTGGATTCCTGTCGATCCATGTACCGGAGTTTGCATAGATGGATTTTTGACCTTGATAATTGAGAGATGGAATGATTTTCGCATCATGAGTATGTCCGAAAATGACGATCCTTTTGTCAGACTTAGGGTTCATGAAGTACTGTGCCTTTGCCTGATCATCTGTCTCCTCTGCGAGAGAAGCCCTCTCGATAGCTTGAGCTACAGGAATATTTACAGGCACTTTGTTCAGTATCTGTCTCTCTTTCCAGGTATCCTGAATGCCTTTATAAAGTTTTACATTCAGTTGTCCCCCAGCTACCTGCTGATAAGGTAACAGATCGCTGACTGAATATTTCTCTGTGAACCCGTCAACGTTCGTTACGATGACCTTGTCATCCAACTTTTCTTTTATTGGAAGATTATCCATCGTCCATTGCCAAAGTTTCCAATAAGCGAACAACAAACTTTGGCTGTTATCGCCAGAAACATTCGGTGTAACTACTGGCATAGTAACGTCGGGTTGCGTGGCATTTTCTAGTATGTGCAGAGCGGCTATCCTCGTGAAGAAGTATCCCGGAGGCATGATCGTCCCTGGCGCGATGTCTTGGTTGGAGATCGGATCCGGTGCACAGAAGAAGTTGTAACGATGACCGTGCTCGATAGCTATCTTTGGAAATTCTGCCGGTGAGTAGGTGCCCAGGCCTTGCTCATTATCTCGCGCCTGATGTATTCCCGGGAGAATAAGGTCTATATTTTCCGCAGCTATCGTTAGATCATGGTTTCCGGGAACATAAGTGACTCGGATCTTTCCAGACTGGATAATGTCATTGAAATCACTGATCACGCCCTTGTTAGATGTCGCGATACGCTGTACAAAATCACGCTGGTCCTTTCCCGCGTAAGTATTTACCGGAGCTGGTACATACCACTCATCCAGCAAGTCTCCAGCGATAACGAGCTCCTTCACATTTGGCGAAGCTTTTATCTGTTTAAGCAATTTTTCGAGAGACGGGGTATTTTTGTTAAATTCGGCATAAGCGAGATCGGCACCGAGGTGAAGATCACTCAAAACAACTACCATATTCCTCTCCTTTCCGGCATCAGTGAAAGGGCTTGTCGAACTACCCAGATGAGATCTATCGTATATTGCAAATGCGATAAAGAACGCCACTATTATGATGATGATTGTATAAAATATTTTCATGATATGAAGTTATTGTATTTATAATAAAACTGATAAATATCAATATTACAGTACCATTATTTGCTTTTGCTTACAATATCGTAGCTCAAAAAATGTACAACTCAGTAATACAATACTCAATTTACTTGGCTGGCTGGATGGGATGTTATCCGAACGGATTTGAGCCATTAAATTGAGACTTTTTCTATTCTGCATTACATGCCGCATACCATGTATCCTCTATATTCTTAGTCTTTAACCACGTATCCGCTATTATTTTTCTCAAATTCTGATGTTGAGGATATCCAAAATCCTTTGCGTTCATAAGATCAAGACATTCCAAATTCAATAAAATAGTCAGTGCTTCTTTCACATCGTTATATTTATTCATTCCTAACCTTATCATCTCTCGTTCCCCGAATTTCTCCCACGTATAAAAATGCCATAATTCATGCATTGCAGTACCATTTATATTTGTTGTACTGGTCGATACATAAAAAAATCTATGTTTTGTATTGTATGGAAATCTACCTGTTATCGTCAGATAACTGGTTATTGTATCCGAAATTTGCACGCCAAAAATCTTTTCGGCCCGATTTTCAAAGCTAACACCCACTTTATCCCAATTTTTTTGCATAGAAATGCAAAGGGTTTCCCGTTGAATTTTGTTATCGAAAATGTATTTTCTGACAAACTCCCTCACTTTTATTCTATCATTAACATCGGACGTAAAAGCTTCAAGAGCCAAATAAGTTTTGGTCTTACTGCCAGGCTGATTGATCGAACCGGCACCTTTTGAGAGCAGGCAATCTATATCCTTATCCTCGTCGTATTTAAATAGTATTTTCATAGAAAGTAGAATCTTATGTAATTGAAATATTATAGCAAGCACGCTTATGGAAATAAAGGCTCCCGCAGAGTTTTAAATCTACGGGAGTTTGAGCGTTCACTTACGCTATAACCTATCCAACGGTTTCGCAATTCGCTGGGGCGCAATCGCAGTCGCAATCATCCTCAGATGATGCAGCACTGCGATGTACAATGCCCTGCGGACGAGACTGGGGAACTATTCCCGTTAACGGTAACTCAAGCAATTGTATAGCAGAATCCATAATTTTCACCTCCTTTCTTTTAGAGATAAGATTATTTCCAACCAGGAATGCACTCCTCGGGTTTGAAAGATGTCCAAAACATCATACATCCACCACCACACATGTCGTACTTCTCACAGTCGACGCATTTGGTTGAGGGGTATGATGTGATCCGATCATACAGTTTTGTCACTAACAGACTATTCAAGTGTGACAATAATGAATTTCCATCGAAGGACGACATCTGAGCCACCGTGCTTCGGCGGGAATGAGGCGAGTATATGTATGTGATCTTGGTCATAACCTAATTTTTCGAATTCGATGTCGTACCTTTCTCCGATTTCCTGCGCCAAGTGGTTAATCGCGAGCGGTATCTCATCCTTCAACAGGGCTTTACGGTATTTAACCGGAAAGACGATGTGGTAGTGAGTATCGTATGCATTGTGGTAAGTCTTGGTGACGGCCATCCCTCTAGTCTAGTATGGAAACCAAGGGTTTCCAAGCTTTCCTATATTGTCATCGCGGCAGAGCCGCGAGGAAATCCGCTACGCGTATCATATACTATTTGTTCTCCGCCCTTCGCTAAAAATTTTGGCTCGTATTTTTGTACAGTCTCATGCTTTACATCATCTAGCGAAAAATCTGTTTTCAAAGTCTCTTCAGTTTACTGATTGGTCACAGGTTGCTTTTCCATATAGATAAATTATATCAATATTCTATATGCGATGTAACTATGCAAACCTATAAATCTATTACATTGACGCGACTTGAGCGGCGCTCTACTTTATGGGGTACATTTCACTGCTGGGAGACATAGACGATGTTCGAACCTACGGGTACAAAGCAGCTAGAGTAGCCGCACTCATATATACCCACTTCAGAAAAGAGTTTGGAGAGTATCGGAAGCCTAGTGCGCGAAACTAATTGTTATGGTGTGAGGTTAATGTAGATGAATGGACGCTCAGAAACAGACGTCAAAGGTTGCCGTCGGCGGCAAGATACTATTGTGTATCAGTGTTTCTAGATGATATCATTACCACTGATGGAATCAGCAAAGGAACCAAATATCGCTTTCATAGATGGTCAAAACCTACACCTCGGCACAAAAGAAAGTGGCTGGGCTATTGATCATGCCCGTTTCAGAACCTATCTATTGGAAAAGTATGGAATAACCGAGGCGTATTATTTCCTCGGCTTCATCTCCGACGATGAACAAGACCTGTACAACAAGCTTCAGAAAGCTGGATTCGTGCTTTCATTCCGAGATCATTCATCAGCCCTCCGAGGTGCGAAGAAAGGAAATGTTGATTCCGACATTATCTTTGAGATGATGAAAAAGTTGGCGGATGGTGAACCTATTAGCAAGTTCTTCATCGTTTCAGGAGACGGTGATTATAAAAGAGTCGTCGACTATCTCATCAAGAAAGACAAATTCGGCAAGATGCTCTTCCCTAACAAACAGTTCGCTTCTTCACTATACAAATCTCTGGGAAGCGAATTCTATGACTATCTAGAAAGTGCTGACGTCCGAGCAAAGATATCCTATCAGCGTAAATGAAAAGGGCCCCTTAGGTATTTCACCTTTCGGGTCCCTTTTCGTATTGATACACCAGTATTGTACTCCCGAAACGGCTTTTGTCAAGAGTCTGAATTCTTTCCAATCTGGCAAAGATTGACGTCTTTTATAGACTCGCCAATAGGAACATTCTTCTCACACAAAGCTCATTAACAACCACAGGCTTTGTTCATGGTGCACCATGAGTGGGTAACGGATACTCCGATGAAACATAAGGAAGAGAAGGTACCTATATACCCTCTCCCTCCTCATATCATTTGGCGCATGAATGACATGCAAGAGATGATCTTCCAGATGCTCTGTGCCATTCATGACATAGACAAGATTCTAGGAAGAATGAGAAAGGGGGAAATTCGAGGGTAAGTATCCGCAGCATGATGAACTCATTTATCTATGTCTTAGACCTAGGTTCGATCGTCCAAGACTCTCTGATTTGTAAAGTGGCTTAACAGAGGCATAAAAAAATCTTGCTGACGTTTTTGATTGAAGTTCGAACTTTTTTCGCCGAAAATCCTGAATGATTTTTCCTTGAATGAAATGCGGACTCGCTTCCTGCCTGCCGGCAGGCAGGCGCGACATTGTTTTCTTTTTCTTGCCTCCGCCGGCACGATCTGCTGATCGGCAATCTCAAAAAAAGTTGTGTCGGACGACACGGCAGGAGAGATCCGCTATGAGAGAAAGTCAATGATTTTTGTGGATAACTAATTTTTCATATCTGATCGGTATTCAGTTTTGTTTTTCATCATGCACCAGATGATATTTACCATGTGTCTACGGAGTG
>Ga0194053_10001295_pt1 | contig 16338 bp, 17 predicted proteins | sample SepL228m_MetaG_FD_161684 | JGI IMG/M metagenome (GOLD analysis project Ga0194053, IMG submission 161684) | Anoxic zone freshwater microbial communities from boreal shield lake in IISD Experimental Lakes Area, Ontario, Canada - Sep2016-L227-8m | ecosystem: Environmental > Aquatic > Freshwater >... | reverse complement strand
CCATGCAACGCTCGCCGGCGCTGCCGTAACCGGCCCCGATGAGGGCGTCGACGGCCTGATCGAGATCAGCGTCGGGCATGATGATCATGTGGTTCTTGGCGCCACCGAAACACTGTGAACGCTTGCCGCTAGCGGCGGCACCCGCATAGATGTACTGCGCGATATCGGAACTGCCGACGAAGCCGACCGCCTTGATATCGGGATGGGCCAGGATGGCGTCGACCGCCTCCTTATCACCCTGGACCACCTGGAAGACCCCGGCCGGCAGTCCGGCCTCGAGGAACAATTCGGCTAGGCGCAACGGCACCGAGGGGTCGCGCTCGGAAGGCTTGAGGATGAATGCGTTACCGCATGCCAGTGCCGGCCCGGCTTTCCACAGCGGAATCATCGCCGGGAAGTTGAACGGTGTGATGCCGGCGACCACGCCGAGCGGTTGGCGGATCGAGTACACGTCGATCCCGGTTCCGGCGCCCTCGGTGTATTCACCCTTGAGTAGATGGGGGATGCCGACGGCGAACTCGATGACCTCGATACCGCGCTGAATGTCGCCGAGGGAATCGGGCACGGTCTTGCCGTGCTCAAGGGAGAGCAGTTCGGCGATCTCATTGGCGTTTGCGTTCACCAGCTCGATGAATTTCATCATCACGCGTGCCCGGCGTTGCGGGTTATAGGCCGACCATTCCTTCTGCGCCTCGACTGCGGAGGCGACGGCGGTGTCGACATCGGCTGCCGAGGCGAGCAGCACCTGGGCCTGTACTTCGCCCGTGCTGGGGTTGAAGACGTCTGCGGTCCGGGTGCTGGCCAGGTTGCTGCGCCGGCCGTCGATGAAGTGCTGGATCTTTATGGTCATGAGCTGCCTTCCGGCCGGGGTGATCGAGATACTTGCATATCCTAGTAAATGGCAGACCGCCTACACAAGACGGCCCCGGATAACAATAGGGTCAGCGGTCGCGGCGCAGGTGATCCCGCAACCCCGCGACGAAGGCCTGCGTCTTCTCCCAATCGGGCAGCAGCCCTGCTGATCGCACCTCGGCCAGTGTGGGTGCCGCGGCGTCACGATCAGAAAGCCGTAGTTCCGATGCGGGAACCGGCCAGTCAATGCCGATCTCCGGGTCATATGCCGAGATCGTGTGTTCGCGCCCGGGCGCGTAGGGCGCGGAGCACAGGTACATGACGGTCGAATCGTCCTGCAGCGCAAGGAATCCGTGTGCCAAACCCTCGGAGATGTAGGTCGATCGCCGATTCACGTCATCAAGCAGAACTGAATCCCACCGGCCGTAGGTGGGTGAACCCACCCGGATGTCGACCACCACGTCGAACACCGAACCCTTGACGCACGTCACGTATTTGGCCTGACCGGGCGGCAGTTGGGCGAAGTGCAGACCCCGCAGAACGCCGGCAGCCGATACCGAAAAGTTCGCCTGTCGCATGGCGAAGGTGTGCCCGGTCATCTCCGTGAACTCGCGTTCGGTGAACCACTCGAAGAAGATGCCCCGGGCATCCGTGTTCGGTCGCGGGGTGATCTCCCACGCGCCTGATACCGCGAGTTCACGCGCACCCATGTCACTGACCCCGTTCGGTGTAGCGGGCCTCAACCTCGGCCTTGAATGGGCCCCACCACCACTCGTTGTCTCGGTACCAGTCGATGGTGGCTCGCAAGCCCTCGGCGAAGTCGGTGTGCTCTGGCGCCCAGCCCAATTCCTGGCGCAGTGCCGTCGAGTCGATCGCGTAGCGCAGGTCGTGGCCCACCCGGTCGGTCACATGGTCGAAGTCGTCGGGGTCGCGGTCCATCAGGTGCAGGATCGTCCGCAGTACCGAGACGTTGTCACGTTCGCCGTCGGCGCCGATGAGATAGGTCCGCCCCGCCACCCCGTCTTCCAGGATGCGCCACACCGCGCTGTTGTGGTCATCGACGTGGATCCAATCCCGCACATTGGCCCCGGATCCATAGAGCTTGGGCCGACGGCCGGTGAGCACGTTGGTGATCTGCCGGGGGATGAATTTCTCGACGTGCTGGAACGGCCCGTAGTTATTGGAGCAGTTGGAGATCGTGGCGGCGATGCCGTAGGACCGAACCCAGGCCCGAACTAGGAGGTCAGCGGAGGCCTTGCTGGCCGCGTACGGGCTCGACGGGTTGTAGGGCGTGGTGGCGGTGAACCGGACCTCCTCGCCGATCGGCAGATCGCCGTAAACCTCGTCGGTGGAAACGTGGTGTAGCCGAACCCGGCGCCGCCGCACCGCCTCCAGCACTGAGAACGTGCCGACGATATTGCTGCGCAGGAACGGTGTGGGGTCTGCCAGCGAGTTGTCCACGTGCGTCTCGGCGGCGAAGTGCACCACGGCGTCGGACTCGGCCACCAGGCGGTCGACCAGTGACTCATCGCACAGATCGCCTTCGATGAGCCGGATCTTCTCGCCCAGGGAGGTCAGTGACTCCCGGCTGGCGGCGTAGGTCAGGGCGTCCAGCACCGTGATGGATACCCCGGTGTGGTCGCGGGTGGTGCTGTGGACGAAATTGGCTCCGATGAACCCAGCGCCGCCGGTGACCAAGAGCCGCATCGCCCCACCTTATCGGCCTAGACGGACCATTTTGGAGAAGCACCCGTCCAGCGGGTATCGTGGGCAGACGGTGCGGTGCTCGCGCCGACTCTTGCGTGTCCAGTCCTGGAACGATCTTTCCACCGGCTCACGTTTTGCAGTCGGGCGAATGCTGTCCAACGGACCGACAAGCAAGAATCTGTGAGGATATGGGCAAGAAAGACGGCGCCATCGAGGTCGAGGGCCGCGTGGTCGAGCCCCTGCCTAATGCGATGTTTCGCATTGAGCTGGAGAACGGACACAAGGTGCTTGCCCACATCAGCGGCAAGATGCGGCAGCACTACATCCGCATCCTGCCCGAGGACCGGGTCGTGGTGGAGCTTTCGCCGTACGACCTGACCCGTGGCCGGATCGTCTACCGGTACAAGTAGGCCCAAGCTCGCCAACGATAACGACAAAGATCAAGAACGACTAGAAGGATCAACAGGCCGTGAAGGTGAACCCGAGCGTCAAGCCGATCTGCGATAAGTGCAGGGTGATCCGCCGGCATGGGCGGGTCATGGTGATCTGCTCTGATCCCCGCCATAAGCAGCGGCAGGGCTAGAACCCTGCGGCCGGCCGGCCGCGAACACAACTGAATGAAGACCTCCCAGAACCAGCACCCGGATACGCCGAGTGCGCACGCCCGGAACGGAGGCCGGGCCCCGGAAACCTCCGGGATGGACTGGGAACAGACCTCCGCAGAAAAAAGAGGAATGCCAACATATGGCCCGTTTAGTGGGCGTGGATCTTCCGCGCGATAAGCGCATGGAGATCGCGCTGACCTACATCTTCGGAATCGGCCGCACCCGTTCGCAGGAGATCCTCGCAGCAACCGGCATCGACCGGGATCTGCGCAGCAAGGATCTCTCCGACGACCAGCTGACTCAGCTGCGCGAATACATCGAAGGCAATCTCAAAGTCGAGGGCGACCTGCGCCGCGAGGTGCAGGCCGATATCCGTCGCAAGATCGAGATCGGCTGCTACCAGGGCCTGCGGCATCGCCGCGGGCTGCCCGTCCGCGGTCAGCGGACAAAGACCAATGCGCGCACCCGCAAGGGCCCGAAGCGCACCATCGCCGGCAAGAAGAAGGCTAAGTAATGGCACCCCCGAAGAAGGCCGCGTCCGGCGCCAAGAAGGGTCAGAAGACCCGCCGCCGGGAAAAGAAGAACATCCCGCACGGTGCTGCTCACATCAAGAGCACGTTCAACAACACGATCGTGTCGATCACCGACCCGCAGGGCAACGTCATCGCGTGGGCTTCCTCGGGCCATGTCGGCTTCAAGGGTTCGCGCAAGTCGACGCCATTCGCCGCCCAGTTGGCTGCCGAGAACGCCGCCCGCAAGGCTCAGGAGCACGGGGTCAAGAAGGTCGACGTGTTCGTGAAGGGTCCGGGCTCCGGCCGCGAGACCGCGATTCGTTCGCTGCAGGCCGCCGGTCTTGAAGTCGGCGCGATTTCCGATGTCACTCCGCAGCCGCACAACGGCTGCCGTCCGCCCAAGCGGCGCCGGGTCTAGGGAGGATCACAGTAATGGCTCGTTATACCGGTCCTATGACCCGCAAGTCGCGCCGGCTCGGCGTCGACCTCGTCGGTGGCGATCAGGCATTTGAGAAGCGCCCCTATCCGCCCGGCCAGCACGGCCGCGCTCGGATCAAGGAGAGCGAGTACCGCCAGCAGCTGCAGGAGAAGCAGAAGGCCCGCTTCACCTACGGCGTGATGGAGAAGCAGTTCCGCCGCTACTACGAAGAGGCGAACCGTTCGGTCGGCAAGACCGGCGAGAACCTGCTGCAGATTCTGGAAAGCCGACTGGACAACGTCGTCTACCGCGCCGGCCTGGCGCGTACCCGGCGGATGGCTCGACAGCTGGTCAGCCACGGCCACTTCACTGTCAACGGCGTGAAGGTGAACGTTCCGAGCTACCGGGTGTCGCAGTACGACATCGTCGACGTTCGCGACAAGTCGATCAACACGCTGCCGTTCCAGATCGCCCGGGAGGTGGCGGGTGACCGTCCGATCCCGTCCTGGCTGCAGGTGCTCGGCGAGCGCCAGCGGATCCTGATCCACCAGTTGCCTACTCGCGAGCAGATTCAGGTCCCGCTCGCCGAGCAGCTCATCGTCGAGTTCTATTCCAAGTAAATCTGCGGGACAGCCGTTCCGCAGGTACCTAACGGCATCAAATAGCGGGTGCCGAGAAGGAGATATGAGAACAAAATGCTGATTTCACAGCGACCCACATTGAGCGAAGACGTCATCGCCGAGAATCGCTCGCAGTTCATCATCGAGCCGTTGGAGCCGGGATTCGGCTACACCCTCGGTAACTCGCTGCGTCGCACGCTGCTGTCCTCGATTCCGGGCGCAGCCGTGACGAGCATTCGCATTGACGGTGTGTTGCACGAGTTCACCACCGTGCCGGGTGTCAAGGAAGATGTCACCGACATCATCCTCAACCTCAAGGGACTTGTCGTGTCCTCCGATGAGGACGAGCCGGTCACCATGTACCTGCGCAAGCAGGGACCCGGTGCGGTGACGGCCGGGGATATCGTGCCGCCGTCCGGTGTGAGCGTGCACAACCCGGATATGCACATTGCGACACTCAACGACAAGGGCAAGCTGGAGATCGAGCTCGTCGTCGAGCGGGGCCGCGGCTATGTTCCCGCCGTGATGAACAAGGCCTCGGGTGCTGAAATCGGCCGTATCCCGGTCGATTCCATCTACTCGCCGGTCCTCAAGGTGACCTACAAGGTCGAAGCCACCCGCGTCGAGCAGCGCACCGACTTCGACAAGCTGATCCTTGATGTGGAGACCAAGAACTCCATCAGCCCGCGTGACGCGCTGGCGTCGGCAGGTAAGACCCTGGTCGAATTGTTCGGTCTGGCAAGGGAACTGAATCTGGAGGCCGAGGGCATCGAGATCGGCCCCTCGCCGCAGGAGGCCGATCACATCGCGGCGTTCGCGCTGCCGATCGATGACCTCGACCTGACTGTTCGCTCCTACAACTGCCTCAAGCGCGAGGGTGTGCATACCGTCGGCGAACTGGTGGCGCGCACGGAGTCCGATCTGCTGGACATCCGCAACTTCGGCCAGAAGTCCATCGATGAGGTGAAGATCAAGCTGCACCAGCTCGGCCTGTCACTCAAGGACTCGCCGGCCACCTTTGATCCGTCCGAAGTTGCCGGCTACGACGTGGCCACCGGTACCTGGAGTGCCGACTCCAGCTACGACCTCGACGCCGACCAGGACTACGCCGAAACCGAACAGCTCTAAACAAACTCGTCCCGGTCCTACCTGATACGGGGGCCGGCCCCACAAAGGAGTAGTCACAATGGCTGGAGTTTCACATGCCTAAGCCCACTAAGGGTCCTCGCCTCGGCGGGTCGTCCTCGCACCAGAAGGCGCTGCTGGCCAACCTGGCCGCATCGCTCTTCGAGCACGGCCGGATCAAGACCACCGAACCGAAGGCTCGGGCGCTGCGGCCCTATGCCGAGAAGCTCATCACCCATGCCAAGAAGGGCACGCTGCACAACCGGCGTGAGGTGATGAAGAAGATCCGTGACAAGGACGTGGTGCACGCCCTGTTCGCGGAAATCGGACCGTTCTTCGCCGACCGCGAGGGCGGCTATACCCGGATCATCAAGGTGGAGGCACGCAAGGGCGATAACGCCCCGATGGCCGTCATTGAACTGGTTCGGGAGAAGACGGTGACCTCGGAGGCTGATCGGGCCCGCCGTGCGGCCAATAAGGCCGCGAAGAAGGCTGCCGAAGCCGCGCAGGCACCCGTCGAGCCGGAGGCCGAGGACGCCTTGGAGGCCGAAGATATCTCGGAGGCCGAGGACGCCTTGGAGGCCGAAGATATCTCGGAGGCCGAAGACGTCGTGGAGCCCGACGTCGAGGAAACCCCGTTGGAGGAGATCGAGGCGGAGGATGCCGGGATCGCCGACGCCGAGACCGCCGAGGTCGCCGAGGAGCAGTCCGAGCCTGACGAGTCCTGACCCCGGGCCGATCCGGCTCCGGCTCGATATCGCCTACGACGGTACGGATTTCAACGGGTGGGCGGTACAGGACGGTCTTCGCACCGTCGCTGGTGTGCTTGATGATGCCCTGTCGACGGTGTTCCGGTCGCGGCTGCGATTGTTCGCCGCCGGCCGCACCGATTCCGGCGTACATGCCACCGGCCAGGTAGCTCACGTCGATATCCCCGCCGACGTCCTCGGCAACGGCTACGCCCGTGGCGGGCCCGGCGACGACCCTGAATTCGCCGCACTCGTCCGCAGGCTCGCCGGATTCCTTCCCGAGGACGTTCGAGTGCGCAAGATCGTCCGGGCACCGGCGGGTTTCGATGCCCGGTTCTCGGCACTGCGCCGCCACTATGCCTACCGGCTTTCGCTGGCACCGTATGGCACGGAACCCCAGGAATCCCGCTTCGTCACGCCGTGGCCCCGGCCACTGGACATCGACGCAATGGCTCAAGCGTCGCGATCACTTCTGGGGTTGCACGATTTCGCCGCTTTCTGCCGACACCGGCCCGGCGCAACGACCATCCGGGAGTTGCAGCGGATGGACTGGGTTCGTGATGGTGATGCGGTGACTGCCTATGTGACCGCGGATGCTTTTTGCTGGTCGATGGTTCGTTCACTGGTGGGGGCGCTGCTCGCGGTAGGCGAGGGTCGCCGCGAATCTGCTTGGTGTGCAACGCTATTGGACGCTAGTGCACGTTCCAGTGATTACTCTTCCGCGCCGGCTCGTGGGCTCACGTTGGTCGCTGTCGACTATCCACCGGATGACCAGATGGCCGCACGCGCAGCGGTGACCCGCGATTTCCGAACCCGGGACTAGAGTCGCCCGGCCGCGAAGTCAGCGGCCTGATCAACCAAGCCGGAGTCGATATAGGCGGCTTGGAAGTGCGACGGCCATTCATCAGCCCAGGTATTCGGATCCTGGTTGTTGTTGCAGATTGGATCGCCGGCGGTGCACAAGTCGATTGTCTTGGCGCCAAAAATCGGGTTTATTTCGGATACCGGACCGAAGACCTTTTGGGTCCCGTTTCCGAACAACGCCACAGCGGCGATGTGATCATTCATGCTCGGCGGCAACGGCTCGTTGAACCCGAGGATCGGCGATGGGACGGCTAAAACAATGTCAGTGACGGCTGCGCCCAGTGAGTACCCGCCTAATACCAACCGAGTTTCGGGGCAATTGGCGGCGACGTACTGAATTCGCCTGCTCATGTCATCGGCCCCCGGCACGAAGTCGATTTCTGCCGAGTAGTTGACCGCGTATAACCCGACACTCTTATTGGTTTTGCTACGCAGGGCATCCACGAATGCATCACCTACCAGCCCGGCACCCGGTGGTTCATGCGCCCCGCGGGCGAAGATCACCTCGGCTTGGGGGCAGGTAGCTGCCTGCGCCGGCGGAGCGAGCAACGTTGCCGCTACTGCGGAAATCACCGACACCACACTGCTCACCCGGCTCACCAGCATCAGACCATGGTAGCCCGAATCGCGCTGGCGTTGCCACGCGCGGAATTCTGCGGGTTAGAACATCCCCGACACGAAGCCTGCTGCTTCGCCGACCAGAGGGGTCTTCTCGTAACTGGTATGGGCGAACGGATTGCGGCCCTGAGAGCAGATCGGGTCACCGTCATTGCAGAGATCGATTCCCTTGCCCGCGAACGGCACCATCGCGGCTGACACCGGGATGCCGAACTTCGTTGAGGGATTGCCGAATACCGCCACCGCGGCGACCTTATCGGCGAGGCTGGCCGGCAGCGGGGGAGCCGAGCCGACGTCACCGACCTTGTTGCCCAGCGGTGGGATACCCACCAGCATGTCGACCACCGCTGCACCTTGGGAGTAACCGCCGAGAACGTATCGGGTCGCGGGACACTGCTGCGACATCGCCGCGATGCGGTTGGTTGCATCGGTGGCCCCGTCGGCGGCAGCCAGGAAGTCATAGGTAGCCGGATAGTTGACGCCATAGACACCGAGACTGCGGCCGCCGAGTTGGGCCGCCAACTGATCGGCAAGGGCCTGTCCCACGCGGCCGGCGCCGGCCGGTTCACTGGTGCCGCGGGCGAAGATCAACTCCACATCCGGGCAACCTGCCGCGTGGGCGGTGGGCATTGCCGCCAGTTGCGCCAGGGGCGCGGCCACGGCGACCAATGCGGTCAAGATTCGCATGCGACCAATACTCACATACCGGCGATGCCGGTGCGAAAACGTCCAGTACAGACGTCTAGAGCAGATTTGTCACAAAGGCGGCCGCCTGATTGGTGAGCCCGTCGGGGCCGTAGCTGCGGTGAGCGGGAACGTTGTTGCCGTCTGAGCACACCGGGTCACCGGCGTTGCAGAGGTCGATCGCCCGGGTTCCGTAGACCGGACTGGATGTCAGCGGCAGGCCGAGTTTGGCGGTGGGGTTCCCGAACACCGCCAGTGCGGCGACCCGGTTGGGCACGTCTGGCGGCAGTGGGTTGGTGAACCCGATTGCGGGGAAGGGCACCGAGGTGATGATGTCGATGACCCCCGCGCCCTGTGAGTAGCCACCCAGCACCAGTTTGGTGTTCGGGCAGTTGTTGATCACGTTCTGGATGTAGGCGCTCGCGTCGTTAGCTCCATCGGCGGCGGTCAGAAAGTCATAGCTGGCGGGGTAGTTCACTCCGTAGGCTCCGACGCTGCGGTTGCCTACCCTGGCCCGAAGATCGTCGACGAACGCATCTCCGACGCGCCCGAGACCAGGTAGCTCACCGGTGCCCCGGGCGAACACCACTTCAATATCGTTGCAGCCCATCGCATTGGCGGTCGGTACTGAATGGGTAACGGTCAGGGCGGTGCCGACGACGATCACGGCCGTCGCGGCGTGCAGGTATTGGGACATCCGGCTAGACCTCATGCCGGGATTGTTACAGACTCACCTGCGGTCGACCCCTCGGTGTTCGCACGGCGCGCCGATCGGGCACGTATCACGCCGGCGCCGCCTGTGGATCGTGGGGGCGCGGCCCCGCCCGCCGCCTCTAACGTCAGGCGATGCCGACGGTATTGGAAGTCGGCCCCGAGACCGTGCGCCTGCTTCGGGGCCGATCAGGCAACCGGCCGGACGCCGCGACCGTAGCGGCGGCCCTCGGCGGAATTGACGACGCGGTCGCACTGCTCGACGAGCGACCTGTCGATGTCCGGAATCTGTGGCGCGTGCTCACTGCGTCAACCCTGGGTGAGAGTCGCGGTCCCGTGGTGGTTCTGCACCCGTCCTGGTGGCCGGGGGCGCGGTTGGAACGGGTCGTCGAGGCGGTCGTCGCGACGGGTCGGCGGGTCGCCGTGATGAGCCGATCTGAACTGATCATCAGCGACCGGCCCGCCGGGGCGGTGATCGAAATCGCTACTGAACTCGTCGCCGTGTGCGGCGGTTCTTCCGTGCGGGTTCTCGACTGCGGTGATAGTGAAACGGTCGCCGATGTCGCGGCAGAGTTGGCTGGAACCAACGATGTTCTGCTGGACATCGGGGTTGCCGGTGAAGCGCAGAGTGCGGAAGAGATTCGACACGCGCTGTGGCGGCGAGGAGTGGTGACTGGCGAGGTCGACGTCGCTGCGGTCGCCGCGAGTGCTTTCACGGCGCGCCGGCGGCCGCTGCGGACGGTCAAGGCGTTCGTCGTCGCATCGGCAGTGCTGCTTGCCCTCGCCGGTGGCGTCGTTGTTGCGGGGCGGATCGCGGCGGGGCGGGCGAAGGACATCGCGCCGACTGCGGATGCACAGGCCGGGAGCCTGGTAGAGGGCCGGATCGCCGTTGCGATTCCGTCGGGCTGGATCGTCGAACGGGTGACCGGCGGGCCGGGATCTCGACGGGTACAGGTCCACTCGCCGGCCGATGCGGATCTCGCCCTGCACATCACCCAGTCATATGCGCCTGAAACGACGCTGGGTCAGGCTGCCGAGGTGCTCGGACGCGCCCTCGCCGATCAGAAACCCGGGGTTTTCCTGGACTTCAGTCCGGCCGACCAGGTGGCCGGCCGTCCCGCGGTGACCTACCGCGAGGTCCGGGTTGGACGGGTGATCGGCTGGTCGGTGGTGCTGGCCGGCTCGACGTGGATCGGTATCGGCTGCCAGAGCGCACCGGGCCGGGAGGTGGGAATCAGAGGCGCATGCGAGCGGGCGGTGCGTTCGGCGCACGAAGTGGGAACCGCCGCGCCGGGTTGAGCGTCGAACCTGGTGTCACCCTGAACCGCCTGCTGTGCGACTTCCGTGGAGGAGAGCCGCCGAGGACCGCACAGCAGGCGGATCAGAGGCGTTTTGACCTGGTCGGATCGCCGCAGGTAGGCTGAGCCCTCGGCATGCGGTACATCGCGGGTTCGCCCGTGACGTAAGCCGGGATCTCGGGTCAGTGCTGGTCGCCGGGAATTCCCCGACCGTCGATGTCCGTACCGGCACCCGGGTCACCCGGGATCCACCCGAAACAGGAGAGGTAACCGCTGTGTCTACGTACACGCCGAAGGCCGGTGACACCACGCGATCGTGGTACGTCATCGATGCCACCGACGTGGTGCTCGGCCGACTCGCCGTTGCTGCAGCCAATCTGCTGCGCGGCAAGCACAAGCCGACATTCACGCCCAACGTCGACGGGGGCGATTTCGTCATCGTCGTCAACGCCGACAAGATCGCCATCGGAGGCGACAAACTCAATAACAAGATGGCTTACCGCCACTCGGGTTATCCCGGCGGTCTGCGTTCGCGCACGCTCGGCGAGGAGATGGCCAAGCACGCCGATCGTGTGGTCGAGAAGGCGATCGTCGGCATGCTGCCGCACAACAAGCTGAGTCGGCAGGTCCAGAAGAAGCTGAAGGTCTACACCGGCCCGGATCATCCGCATTCCGCACAGCAGCCGATTCCGTTCGAGATCAAGCAGGTGGCCCAGTGACCGAAGAGAACCAGAACGAGACGATCGACGTGGCCCCCGAGGAAACCATCGCGGACAGCGTCGAGGACACGGCCCAGGAAACGGCCCAGGACACGGCGGACGCAACCGCTGAGGTACCCGCGGCCGCAGAGCGCAAGCGCCGCGAACCGGTGGTCCTGGATCGCGTGATCCAGACCGTCGGCCGCCGCAAGGAGGCCGTGGTGCGGGTGCGACTGATGCCCGGCACCGGGCAGTTCCACCTCGACGGCCGCACACTGGAGACCTACTTCCCCAACAAGGTGCACCAGCAGCTGATCAAGGCACCGCTGGTGATCGTCGACCGGGTGGATAGTTTCGACATTCACGCCCACCTCGACGGGGGTGGCCCCTCGGGTCAGGCCGGCGCGCTGCGCCTGGCTATCGCCCGGGCCCTGATCCTGGTGCAGCCGGAGGATCGGCCGGCATTGAAGAAGGCCGGCTTCCTGACTCGTGACCCGCGCGCCATCGAGCGCAAGAAGTACGGCCTGAAGAAGGCCCGTAAGGCGCCGCAGTACAGCAAGCGCTGATCGGGTACCCGGATGGGTCGACTATTCGGTACCGACGGTGTGCGAGGCGTCGCCAACCGCGAACTGACCGCAGAGCTTGTTCTGGCTCTCGGTTCGGCTGCGGCTCGGCGCCTCGCTACACCGCGCGCCGCCGGCCCCGCGGGGCGGAGCGTCGCGGTCGTCGGCCGAGACCCGCGCGCCAGTGGCGAAATGCTCGAGGCCGCGATGATCGCCGGACTGACCAGCGAGGGTGTTGATGCGCTGCGGGTAGGAGTGCTGCCGACACCCGCGGTGGCATATCTGACCGCCGCCTACAACGCCGACTTCGGCGTGATGATCTCCGCATCGCACAACCCGATGCCCGATAACGGCATCAAGATCTTCGGCCCCGGCGGCCACAAACTCGATGACGACGCCGAGGACCGCATCGAGGAGTTGGTGGCTCAGGGGCCAGGCGTGCGACCGGTCGGCGCCGAGATCGGCCGGGTGCGCAAGGCGGCCGATGCCCTTGACCGCTATCTCGATCACATCGCAGCCGCCGTCGGTAGGCGCCTTGACGGGCTGACCGTCGTGGTCGACTGCGCCAACGGCGCGGCATCCGTGGCCGCTCCGCGGGCCTACACCGCAGCAGGTGCACAGATCATCTCGATCAATGCCGAACCCGACGGCCTCAATATCAACGAGGGTTGCGGCTCGACTCATATGGAGCAGTTGCAGGCGGCGGTGGTTGCCCACGGTGCCGATCTGGGGTTGGCCCATGATGGCGACGCCGACCGATGCCTGGCGGTGGATGCGGCCGGTCAGGTGGTTGACGGCGACGCGATCATGACGGTGCTGGCCCTGGCTATGCGGGAGGCCGGCGAGCTCATCGACAACACCTTGGTCACCACGGTCATGAGCAATCTGGGACTGCACCTGGCTATGCGGGAGGCCGGGATCGACGTGCGGACCACGGGTGTGGGGGACCGTTACGTTCTCGAGGAGTTGCGGTCGGGCAGGTACAGCCTCGGTGGGGAACAGTCCGGCCATATCGTGATGCCCGCCTTCGGGACCACCGGGGACGGCATCCTGACCGGACTGCGGATCATGGCTCGGATGGCGCAGACCGGTTCGTCGCTGGCTGCGCTGGCCGCACCAATGCAGTCGATTCCGCAGGTGTTGATCAATGTCGAGGTCGCCGACAAGGCCACCGCCGCCCAAGCCCCCGCGGTGCGAATTGCAGTGGCCGAAGCCGAGGCGGAACTGGGCGCAACCGGCCGAATCCTGTTGCGGCCCTCAGGAACCGAGCAAATTGTTCGTGTCATGGTCGAGGCTTCCGACGAAGACACCGCGCGTCAGGTGGCCAATCGGGTCGCGAAGTCGGTGAGTGCCGAGGGCTGATTGCCCGCTTGGTGGAACCGTCGACGGCGTCACTGCGTCTGATTCGGTATGGGAACAGCATCGGTAGACCCTGCCGCGTTGCTGGTGGCGTCGCAGCGTATGGATACCGCGGCCGATATCGTGCTCGCTACTCTTCAAAGTCGACTCGTCGGCCTGCAGTTGGATGGTTCGGTGGCTGGGCGCACACACGCGCCGGCCGGTGACGCGGTCCGAACCGCGGTTGACCGGGTGGTGGCAGATGTAGCGCGCTGGGCCAGCGCGGCCAGGGAGACGGGCGCGGCACTACGGACCGGTGCTCAGGTGTACGCCGATGGTGAATCGCGTTCAGCGGCGGTCCTGCGGTGACCTTCGATGTTCGGGGCCGGCTGGCGGAGGGTGCCGGGGCGGTCGCCGGTCAGCCTCAGCCGATCCAGGAGTGGTTTTACGCTGAAGATGGGCTGCGCCTGGATGCGCTGGACTTCGATAGTGCAGCCCTGGCGGCGGCGGCGGTGAATTCGGAGGAGGCCGCACGCGTCCAACGCGAGGCGCTCGATGCGTTGACGGCGGGTTGGCATGGCGGGTCTGGTTCCCGTGCTGTTGAGTTCCTCGCCCGGCACTGTGAGTCGTCCGATCGTGTCGTCGCGGCGTTGCGAGACGGTGCCGCGGAGTTGACCGCCCTGAGCGAGAAGCTGGGGCATGTGGTGGATGCGAAGGTCGATGCGGCGCTCAGCGGCGATTGGGCGGCGTCGCGCTCGCCGGATGATTCAACGACGGCCTTTGACACGGCTGTCAATCGGCTCGGGGAGCTTCCGGTGCCTCGATTCGAGACTCCATTGGTGCCGACGCCGCCAACGCCGCCGACATTCGATCCCATGGTGCCTGTCACCGGGATGGTGCCCGATCCGAGCCGACCGGCACCATCGCCGATCCCGCCGCAGCAGGCCGCGCCGGGTTGGGATCCGGGTCTTTCGGGCGTCGGGCTCCCCAATCTCGGCGGCTCGCTGGCAGGGCTCATCAATCAGATCGCCCAGGCACTGGGTCCCTACTCGGATACCCCCGTGTCCGATACCTCCCAGTCTGATACCTCCCAGTCTGATGCCCCGCCGAAACCGACCAACGATTCGGTCGCTGACGTCAAACCGGTTGCACCAGAGCAGCAATCGCCAGTTGATGCCGCACCGCCAGTCGATGCCCCGCTGGCTGCCGAGGTTACGTCCCCGGCAATCACCGCCGTTCAACCGTCGGCCACACCGCCCATACCGCCCGCACCGCCCGCACCGCCGGCGGAGCCTGCCGCCACCGATGACACCGCCACCCCGTGCGAGATCGCCGCCGACGAACTGCCGCAGGTCGGTCAGTGAGTTCGCGTCAGCCCAGCAGCTGCTGCAGTTGTTCGACGAAGTCGATGTACTCGGCCGGGTCCGCGGTGACCGGAGTGGCCAGCAGTGTGGTCACACCTGCGTCGGCGAAGGCGGCGATGCGCTCCTTGACGTAGCCGCGCGGTCCGATCAGAGAGATGTTGCGCACCAACTCATCGGGCACCGCCGCGATCGCTTCCGCTTTGCGCCCCGACAGATACAGATCCTGAATGTGATCGGCGACCTCACCGAAGCCGTACTGGGTGGCGACGTTATGGTAGAAGTTCTTTCCTTTGGCTCCCATACCGCCGATATACAGCGCCAGTTGGGGTTTGGCCCAGTTCAGTCGTTCTTCCACGTTGTCCCCGATGGCAACAGATACGCCCACCATGACATCAAGGGAGCCGAGTGCGGGGTCCCGCTTGGCGTTGCCGGCCCGCAGAGCATCACCCCAGACGTGATCGGCTCGCTCCGGGTAGAAGAACACCGGTTGCCAGCCTTCGGCTATTGCTGCGGTCAGTTCGACATTCTGCGGTCCGAGTGAGGCGATATGGATCGGGATACGTTCGCGCACTGGGTGATTGATCAGGCGCAGCGGCTTACCGAGTCCGGTGCCGCGGCCCGGCGGCAACGGGATCTGGTAGTTCTTCCCCTGGTGCGAAACCTTCTCGCGACGCCACACCTGCCGGCAGATCTCGACGACCTCTCGCGTGCGGCCCATCGGAGCATCGAACGGCACACCGTGGAAGCCCTCCATCACCTGTGGGCCCGATGTCCCTATGCCCAACCGGAAGCGACCGTCGGAGACGTAGTCAAGGCCGGCGGCGGTCATCGCCAGCAGCGTCGGTGTCCGGGTGTAAATCGGGAACACGCCGGACCCCAGTTCGATGGTCGACGTCTTAGCCGCCAGGTAGCCCAACTGACTCACCGCGTCATAGGAATACGCCTCAGCGACCAGCGCGAGATCGACACCCTGTTTCTCGAGTGTCGCGACCTGCTCGACGGCCTCGCGGAAGCCGCCGGAATAGGACAGGAATACCCCGGTTCGCATGTATCGGTTATATCGGGTCAGCGAAACAGCGCGACAATGCGGTCCTCGTGCGTCACCGGAGGAGCCTCGGGATCGGGTGAGTCGGTACGCGGCAACGTGGCGTCAGGTTCGGCAAACTCGCGATAGGTTTTGTCGCCGGTCAGGTGGAACAGGAAGAATCCGGTCAGCAGCGCTCGCACTGTCTCCCTTGTCTTGCTGCTCGACCCAGGAAGCCCCAGCAGCCCCAACAGGTGTCGTCTTTCGGCCAGGCCCGTCGCGCTGGCCTTCTTGACGACCCGCAACACAGCGCCATCCCAGCGCTGGGCGACCTCGAGGGCATCGGTGCGCAGTGACTTCTGATCGTCGGGGGTGGCGAGTACCAACCCCGGCACCGTCAGTGCGGCGGCTTCCTGCTCGGCCGACGGCTTGGTGACCGACGGGAAGATCGCCGCCACCGCTTTCGCCCGGGTCCGAGCCGCGGCGAATACCGCCGCCGCACCGCCGAATCCATGCCCGGCCAGGCCCAGCTTGTTGGTATCCACACTGATATCGCCGACGCCCAGTCGCACCCCTGAGATCACCTCC
>Ga0194053_10001293_pt1 | contig 16363 bp, 12 predicted proteins | sample SepL228m_MetaG_FD_161684 | JGI IMG/M metagenome (GOLD analysis project Ga0194053, IMG submission 161684) | Anoxic zone freshwater microbial communities from boreal shield lake in IISD Experimental Lakes Area, Ontario, Canada - Sep2016-L227-8m | ecosystem: Environmental > Aquatic > Freshwater >... | reverse complement strand
GTGCAGGCTTTGGGGTTGCAACGGGAGCGGCCGGAGGGGTTGGCTTAACAACCCCCTTTGGGGCGGTATTTTCTGGTGCTAGCACTGCTACAGGGACGGTTGGCGCTGTCTTGGCTGCAGATTTTAATTTGGCCACAACATCAGCCTCCAATGTGCTCATGTGGTTCTTGGGTTGCAGGCCCATGGCGGTCAACTGATCCAGCAGGTCTTTACTGTGGATCCCTAATTCTTTGGCTAATTCATGAACTCTCATGGGCTATTCGATGTTCTCCTGTACGGCGGGCTGTGCTGCGGCCGCGGCCTCGTAAATGATTTTGGCAGTTGCCTGGTCGAATTCGCCAGTTGCTTCAAGGTCAGCCACTTCTGCGGCCAAAATGCCCTCGATGTTCAGGAAACCGGCCTGAACCAATTTCTCTGCATTGGCGCGCCCAATGCCGGTGATGGCGGCAAGATCACAGACGGCCTTTGCCACCTTCTCCTCAAACGAAATATTACCTTCATCCTTCTGGACATCAATTTTCCAGCCGGTCAATTTTGAGGAGAGCCGGACATTCTGTCCACGCTTTCCAATAGCGAGCGAAAGTTGATCCGCCTCGGTCGTCACATGGATGACTCGGGGTTTGTCCGGGTCAATCTCAACTTTTGACAGTTTGGCAGGGGAGAGGGCGTTGCTGACATAGGTTTTGATGTCATCGCTCCACCGCACAATATCAATTTTTTCGCCAGACAGTTCGCGCACGATATTTTTGACACGCGCACCCCGCATGCCGACGCAGGCCCCAACGGGGTCAACCTTCGCGTCGCGGGACACGACCGCAATTTTCGTCCGGAAGCCAGCCTCACGGGCAATTCCCTTAATTTCCACAGTGTTATCGGAGATTTCAGCCACTTCAAGTTGGAATAACCGGCGTAAAAAGTCGGGGTGACTTCGTGAGAGCATGATGCAGGGGCCTGAAGCGTTATCCTGAACAGACAGCACCAAGGCGCGAACTTGATCGCCCATTTGATACATTTCAGTCGAAATACGTTCTTTGGATGACAGAATTGCCTCGGCTCGGCCCAGATCGACCACAATGTCGTTCCGTTCAAAGCGGCGAATGGTTCCGCTAACAATATCATTCACCCGGTCCCGATACTCTTCAAAAACGATATTACGTTCGGCCTGCCTGATTTTCTGTAAAATAGCCTGCTTCGCTGTTTGGGCGGCAATCCGGCCAAAGTTTTTAGGGGTTACCTCGATCTCAACGGAATCTCCAAGTTGCGCGTCTGATTTAACCCGGCGAGCTCCCGCAAGGTTGATTTCATCGTGAGGATTATCCACCTTTTCAACGACGAGGACGGTGGCGAAAGCCTTGATATCACAGGTTTTACGATCCATGTGAATACGTATATTTTTGGCGGGCCCCACGCTTTTTCGAGAGGCTGACAACAAGGCACTTTCAACCGTGAGAAACAGCGTCTCACGGTCAATGCCACGTTCTTTTTCAAGGTAACTCAGTACCGATGATAATTCACCATTCATAGTCACACCTCACCAAAACTTAGCGATCAACCCATACATAAAAGAGTGGGACATGCCCACTCTTTGCATAATACCCTTTTCCACAAGCCAGCAAAATATAGTCCGAGAGCCAGCCGAGGTCAAGCCTTTAGACAAAAAAGGCCGGGGTTTTGGCCCCGGCCTTAGATCACTCAACAATACTGGTTAAATTACCAGCGGCGTTCACGGCTCTCGAAGCCGCCTTCGCGACCGCCACCACCACCACCTTCGGCGCGGGGACGAGCTTCGTTCACCTTCATTTTGCGACCACCCGCATCCTTGTCGTTCAAGGAATCGATTGCGTTCTGGGCAGCAGCGGCGTCGGGCATGACGACAAAGCCAAAACCTTTTGAACGGCCGGTTTCGCGATCCTGAATGATGTTGACGGATTCTACAACCCCGTACTGTTCAAACTGGGCTTTAAGATCATCCTGAGTCGTTTGATAAGGCAGATTTCCAACGTAAATATTCACTTTTCTATACTCCAAAAAATAAAAACTATTTCAAAAACACTTCTAAAACAAAAAACAATCGACAAAAACTATATATATTCGGTCACCTTCCTGCCCATTCACCTCCGTAAATCACCAGACCGCATATCGGTCCACAGCAGAAGAGGCTATAGCATTGTCCTTATGCCTGCAACATAAATTATACACATAAATTACACACTTAAATTCTGGACATGGTGGATTCCTCCAAGCAGGATACGGGATATGCGAGTTACGGAAATATGGATGGAAAATGAACTTGGGTCCCTGAAGGCGGGGGGGCTCGAAAGAAAGTTGGTTACCTACCAAAATACCGGGGTGAACATCACGGCCGGAGCGCAGATGCTTGTCAATTTCTCAAGTAACGATTATCTCGGCCTTGCCCGGAATCCGGTGGTCCTTACCGCCATGGCAGACGCGACCCGGCGTTACGGAGCCGGATCCACGGCATCTCGGCTTGTGACAGGTACCTTGGAATGTCATGAGGAGCTGGAGACACAGTTGGCCGGGTTGAAAGGCTATCCTGCCGCACTGGTGTTCGGTAGCGGTTATGCGGCGAATGTTGGCATCATTAGCGCCTTGGTAGGCCGCGATGACCATATCTTTATCGATCGGTTGGCTCATGCCAGTTTATTGGATGCCGCGGTGCTGAGCCGGGCAAAAGTGCATCGTTTTCATCATAATGACCATGAAGACTTCCGACGCTTGATCCGGGCGTGCGTTTCGGGCGGAAAGCGCCTGATGGTGACGGAGTCCGTATTCAGTATGGATGGGGATATCGCGCCGGTAGCAGCTTTGGCGGAAGTGGCTGAAGCGGGGGGCGCAATGGTACTGGTGGATGAGGCGCATGCAACGGGGGTATTCGGCTCGGGTGGGGCGGGGGTAGTCCGGCAGTCCAGTTCGGAGTCGCAGGTCAATTGTTCCATGGGAACCTTGAGTAAGGCTTTGGGCGGATATGGCGGGTTTGTGGCCTGTTCAGGGGACATGCGCCGGTGGCTCATTCATAAGGCGCGGTCTTTCATCTATTCAACGGCATTACCACCAGCCATGGTCGGGGCGGCACTTGGGGCCTTGCAGTGTCTGCGCAATAATCCAGAGATGGGGTTTCAGCTTCTTGAACATTCGGCAAAATTTCGGGTACGACTGAGGGAACTGGGGCTGGATACCGGTTCCTCGGAAAGTCAGATTATTCCGGTGATGGTAGGGGATAATGAGCGTGCGGTCCGGCTCCACCGCCGATTGGTGGAGTGGGGCATTCTGGCGGTGGCCATCCGTCCCCCGACGGTTCCCCGGGGTTCAGCCCGGTTGCGGCTCTCGGTGAGCTTGGAACATACCCCCGAGATTTTGAATCGCGTGGCTGGTGTGATCGCAGAGGCCGCACAACGTGAAGGAATTATCAAATGACATCTGTCGCTAATCGTTTTTCCCGTGCGGCTCAGACCTATGAACGGGGCGCTTCTTTGCACCGGCATGTGGCGGCGCGTCTGATTGAGACCTTGCCTGAACCCGGGGAGGTGGGGAGCGGCCGTATTCTCGAGGTGGGCTGTGGTTCAGGTATTCTTACGGAGCCGCTTCGCCAGCGTTACCCTGAGGCCTCGTTTTGCGTTTTGGATGTGGCAGAGGGAATGGTCGCGGCAGTCCGATCACGATGGGGGCATGATCCCCGCATGGAGTTTGTGGTTGCAGATGTCCGGGAGTTTTCCACCCCGCGTCCCTTTGATCTGATGGTCAGCAGTTCAGCGCTTCATTGGGCGACCCCTTTGGAAGGGACTTTTGCAAATTTAAAGCGGCATCTTTTTCCCGAGGGGAAGTGTTATGTGGCTTTGATGATAGACGGGACGCTGGCGGAGCTCCATGCGTTACGCCGGCGAGTGGCGCCCGGAAAGATCCCGGCTGGCAGGTTATCAACAGCTGCAGAGGTTCTGGAGGCTGCAAGGGCCGCCGGGTTTACCGTTGTGACCAGCGAGGAGGAGAGCATTCAAACCCGCTACCATTCTGCCGATGACTTTTTAAGTACCATTCATGCCCAGGGGTTAACCGGAGGGGCTGTGTCGCGGGCGTCTGTGTCGCTTACGCGGACGGAGTTAAAGCGGTTACGCCGGGAATATGACGTGGCCTTTCGCGGCCAGGGGGATGGGGTCTTCGCCAGCTTCGTTGTGCAATACTTGAGTCTCCGTTTATGAATTTATTCCGATGGCCGCTTCTCCCGATTCTGATCGTCATGGCCGGTCTGCCCGTTTGTGGGATCGCGCGTCCAATACTGACCTTTGTGAAGCCGACGGATTTGCCGGAGCTTGGCATCCAATTGAAATTAATGCCCGGGGCACGGGAAGTCCCCCCCGCCTCTCCCTCTGTTTGCGTTTACCAGTTTAACCGGGGTGGGGAGACCTGGAAAGAGGATCGCTTTTCGCCTCTGGAGCTCTGGAGACAGGGGCAATATGCCGGACAATGGGTGGGGCACGACGACAATAAACTTCTTCTGGCGTTCATGTCCCGTCTTCCACCAGACGTAGACCCCGGCCAACATGTGACCCAGGCTGTGTTCGAACAGCAGAGTCTTCTGACAACCAATGTTACCCGGTTTGCTACCGAAGCGGATCTTACCCGCTGGGTTGCCGGATTTACCGGCTGTCCGCACCCGCTGGGTAAGCGGTTAAATAAACAATTCTCCCGCATTTCGCCTGTGTGGGTTTATCTCATGGAGGCCCACCTCCCGAATCGCGTTGCGTATGTTTTTCGTTTGGCTCGTGGCGCTGGAAAAGCCAGTGCATCCCCCTGGGTGTGTGCACAGTTTGATCTCAATCCGGAAATTCGCATGGACACGGCGTGCGAAATTATAGAAAGAGAATTTCTGGGTTCCATTTCCACAATCACCATGACTCAGCCGGTGGTGCGTGAGACCTTGACCAAGATGGAGAAGGGGCTTGTGGACTCTGATTCCATGGCGGTTTCCCGGCAACAGGTACTTAACAGTATTCGCAATTTAAAAGGATGGTGGTATGACGTCACTCCAGACTACATCATCCTCTCGAACCTGAAAGGGGGCTCCGGTTCGCTGGTTGAGCAGCTTAAGGGCTCCATGAAAGCGATCAGATCTGCTTACAAGCAATGCATCCCGGAGCCTGAGGCGGCAGGTATTGGAGTTATACGTATTCCGGCTACTCAGTTGGAATATCGCGAATATGTGGGGGAGGAAAGCGGTTGGACTCAGGGACTTTGGATGCCCGCCAGGAAAGAGCTTGTGATTTGTCCTGCGGCTGACCAGGGATCCCATGCTAAACGCGAATCCATTTTACGTGTGGCATTTCATGAGGGTTTTCATCAATACGCATTCTATGCCCTCGGGCAGGCGAATGCCTCCATGTGGTTCAATGAAGGTTATGCCCAATTTTTCGAGAACGCTTCTCTGTCTAACGGACGGCTCACGATTGAGGAGTCCCCCAGGGTGCTTTCCTATCTCAACAAGATGCAGGTGGAAAACCGTATGGATCTCCGTCGACTTTTCAAACTTACCAGGGAGGCCTTTTATGATCCCAATGAAAAAGTTCGACTTGATAATTATATCCTATCCTGGGCACTGGTTTACTATTTGAAAAAAGACGTGTCCTGTCTCTATCCCGGTTTGCTTGATAAATACGTTGCCGCGATGCTCCGCAACGGCGGTAATGCCGAGATAGCAACGGACGACATGCTGGAGGGTGTTGACCTGAGAAAGCTTCAATCTGATTTTCAGAAATTCTGGCAATCCACTTCGAGGCAATCCGCTGCCCGCCGCAAAAACTAATCAACGAACTTGCGTGCGTTCTGGAACATGCGCAGCCAGGGGCCTTCTTCGCCCTTGAAAAGGCCTTGCGGCTTCCAGGACAACTGTACCGCACGGAAAGCCCGTTCAGGGTGGGGCATCATGATGGTGACGCGCCCGTCCAGGGTGGTGACGCCAGTGAGTCCGCCAGGAGAACTGTTCGGATTGAGTGGATAGTTTTCCGTGGGCCGTCCATAGTGATCAACAAAGCGGAGCGCGGCCAGTTTACGTGAGGCGATTTCTGCCGCAGACCCTGTTCGCTCAAAGTTGGTGAACCCTTCGCCATGGGCGACAGGAATGGGAATGCGGGAGCCTTCCATTCCCTTAAACAGGATCGAGGGGGACGACAGAATTTCGAGCGTCGCGAAGCGGGCTTCAAACTGCTCGATCTTATTGCGGGTAAAGCGCGGCCACGCCTCGGCACCGGGAATGATGTCCTTGAGCAGAGAGACCATCTGGCAGCCATTACAGACGCCCAGGGTAAAGGAGTCCGGCCGCTGGAAAAAGGTCTGGAACATGTCGCGCAGGCGTTCATTGAAAAGAATGCTTCTCGCCCACCCGGCGCCGGCGCCCAGGACATCACCGTAAGAGAATCCGCCACAGGCGACCAGCCCTGAGAAGTTGGCCAGATTGACGCGGCTGGAGAGCAAGTCGGTCATGTGTACATCCACACTGGTGAAACCTGCCCGCTCGAACGCGGCTGCCATTTCTATGTGCCCATTAATTCCTTGCTCCCGTAAAATGGCCATCTTGGGCCTATTTCCGCCAATATTAAAGGGCTGGCAGGGATCATAGGTCAGTTTAAATGAGAGGCCGGGATCTGATTCGTCTTTGAGGGCATCGAATTCCTGGCGCGCACATTCGGCATTATCGCGGCGGGATTGCATCTCACTGGTCAACTCCGACCAGATACGCTTGAGCTCAATGACATTACCCTGAAAAATGGAGGCATCTCCCATTTGGATGGAAAGCGATTTGTCTGCCACGGGACTGCCCAGAATGAAGGCAAGGTCGCCGAGTTCATGGCGCTTGAGGATCTCGTTGACGTGGGCAATGTGTTGATCGGATACCTGTATGACGGCCCCGAGTTCCTCTGAGAACAAGATGGAGAAAGGTTCATCGCCAAGTTCGTCGATTTGAACCCGGAGGCCTTGATGGGCTCCAAAGGCCATCTCGGCTAAAGTCGCAAACAGTCCGCCATCCGAACGGTCATGATAGGCTAACAGGAGCCCTTCGCGAATTAATTCCTGCATCGCTCCATAGAAATTCACCATGTCCGCCGGGCAATCCAGATTCGGTGGCGTGGCCCCCACCTGGTTGTAAACCTGGGCCAGCGCCGAGGCGCCTAACCGGTTCTGCCCTCGCCCGAGATCCAACAGGATCAGCACGGAATCCGGAACAGGCTTGAGTTCGGCGGTAACCGTTTTACGGACATCCTGCACGGGGGAGAAGGCGCTAACGACCAGGCTGAGGGGGGCGACCTGTTTTTCGGCTTTCCCCTTTGAATCCTGCCAGGTAGTACGCATGGAGAGCGAATCCTTGCCCACCGGGATAGAGATCCCGAGTGCCGGGCACAGTTCCAGGCCCACGGCCCGGACGGTATCAAACAGGGCGGCATCCTCGCCCTTCTCGCCACAGGCGCACATCCAGTTGGCGGAGAGCTTCACATTGCCGATGGGCCCGGTGAAGGTTCCTGCAATGTTGGTCAACGCTTCGCCCACAGCCATTCTGCCTGAGGCGGGCGCATTAAGGATGGCGATGGGGGTTCTTTCGCCCATGGACATGGCTTCGCCGACATAGCCGTCAAACATGGCGGCAGTCACAGCGGCATCGGCGATGGGGGTCTGGTAGGGCCCCGTCATCTGGTCACGGGTGACCATTCCTGTTACGGACCGGTCGGTGATGGTGATGAGAAAGGTTTTGTTGGCTACTGCCGGCAGGCGGAGAACCCGCTCGACGGCTTCGTTCAAGTCAATTCCGGAGAGATCCAGCTCGGCGTGGGTTTCCTGCCGATGTTGAACATCCCGCAGCATTTTGGGCGGCTTGCCGAAGATGACCTGCAGGTCGATATCAATGGAATTATTTTTAAAATGGGAATCATGGAGTACGAGCCGTTTGTCATCTGTGGCCTGACCAATGACAGCCGCAGGACAGCGTTCGCGCCGGCAGAGTGCCATAAAGCAATCCAGGCTTTCAGGGGCCACGGCCAGGACGTAACGTTCCTGGGCCTCACAGCACCAGATTTCCATCGGACTCATGGACATTTCTTCGTTCAGGATCTTGCGAAGTTCAAAGCGGCCCCCGGTTTCTGAGACGAGTTCGGGGCAGCCATTGGAAAGTCCGCCAGCCCCGATATCGTGGATGCTTACGATGGGATTTGCGTCATTCAGTGCAATACAGGAATTGATAACTTCCTGACACCGGCGTTGGATTTCGGCGTTGTCGCGTTGCACGGAATCGAAATCGAGTTTCTCGGCGTTGCTGCCACTGCCCATGGATGAAGCCGCTCCGCCACCCAGTCCAATTCGTAAGGCCGGCCCGCCTAGCTGAATGATATGGGTGCCGGTTTGGATGGGCTTTTTCAGCACGTGCTGGCGCTTGATGTTACCCATGCCGCCCGCCACCATGATGGGCTTGTGATAGCCACGGTCACGCTCATTGTGGCGGTGTTCATACGTCCTGAAAATACCGGTTAACTGAGGCCGTCCGAATTCGTTGCCGAACCGTGCGCCGCCCAGTGGACCATCGGTCATGATTTCGAGCGGGGTGGCGAGCCGGGTGGGGAATTCGGCATGATCTTTTTCCCAGGGCATCACAAAGCCGGGGATCTTAAGGTTGGATACAAAGAAAGCGGAGAGCCCGGCTTTCGGGCGTCCGCCGATTCCCGTGGCGCCTTCATCCCGGATTTCGCCGCCGACACCGGTGGCCGCGCCGGGATAGGGTGAAATCGCCGTGGGATGATTATGGGTTTCGACTTTGATCAGGATATCAATTTGTTCCGGCAGTCCGCCGTAGTGGTTTGAGCCGCTGGGGTGAACTTCAAACCAGTTTCCGGGAAACCCTTCCATGACCGCAGAGTTATCCTCGTACGCGACGAGAGTGCCTTGCGGGTGGTGTTGATGGGTGTTCCGGATCATATCAAAGAGACTGGTCGTCTGGGGCTGGCCATCGATGATCCAGTCAGCCTTGAAGATTTTATGGCGGCAATGTTCAGAGTTCACCTGGCCGAACATGACCAGTTCAACATCGGTGGGGTTGCGTTTGATTTTGGAGTAAACCGTGTAGAGATACCGGACTTCGTCATCCGACAGGGCCAACCCCAGGGTGACGTTGGCCGTTTGCAGCGCTGCAAGTCCGCCGCCAAGAATGTCAACGGTCACCAGAGCGGCAGGGGGAATATGGGTGAAGATATCTGAGATATCGTTGTATAGCCCCTCGGTCATGCGGTCATGGAACAGATGGAGTGCAAGCTGTAATTGCGCCACGGAGGCGTAACGGCCGTCTTTCAGCCGGACATGGAACAGAATCCCGCGTTCGACCCGTTGTACATCAGAAAGCCCGCAGTTGTGGAAAATGTCGGTTGCTTTGGAGGCCCACGGCGACAGCGTCCCTTTGCGGGGAGTCACGAAGAAGCCGTCAGTAGTGGTGGCAGGAATGTAGCAATCGGTATCCAGCAGCGCGGCCACCCGCGGCCAGAGTTCAGCGGTGAATTGAGGGACGGTTTCCACGAGGGTGATGGTCACGGCCTCAATGGAATCGATGCTGCAATCGGGGAGTTCCGTGGTGAGATCCCGGGTGAGTTGGTGGATGCGAAAGGCCGAGAAAACTGGCCCGCCCTTGAAGATATGAAGATTATGTGGAATGGTCATTTATGAGACTCTTTGCTGGTGATGAGCGGTTTGGGTTGTTGGTTATAAACTTTTGAATGTGGGGGGACCGAATGGGTGAGCCAGACATTGCCGCCGATTTCTGAACCGGCGCCAATGGTGGTTTCTCCGCCAAGAATGGTGGCCCCGGCATAGATGGTGACATCGTCTTCCACGGCCGGATGCCGCTTGATCCCCTTGATGGGATGGCCGTCTTTGTCCTTGGGAAAACTGAGCGCGCCCAGAGTTACGCCCTGATAAAGTTTTACGTTTTTGCCAATGGTGCTGGTTTCGCCGATCACGACGCCGGTACCGTGATCGATGAAGAAACCGGGTCCTATTTTGGCACCGGGATGAATATCGATCCCAGTTTGGGAATGGGCGTGTTCAGTCATGATGCGGGGAATCAGCGGAACCTGCGCCTGATACAGGACATGGGCGATCCGTTGAACCATGATGGCTTGAAGTCCAGGGTAGCTCATTACCACCTCCATGATGGAGCGTGCGGCGGGATCTCCTTCGTAGGCCGCCACGATGTCCTGCTGGAGGGTTTGCTTTAGATCGGCCAGGGAATCCAGCAGTCGTTTGACCGCGGCCGCTGCCTTTTCAGGGCAATCCCCGCAATCCGTACATTGATCGAACTGGCATTGATAGCGAAAGGCATGCTCGATCTGTTCGGAAAGAATGGCGTGTACAGACGCGAGTTTTGTCGCGATAAACTCGCAGAGGAGCTTGGGTGGCATAGGTTCGCGCCCATGACAGCCGGGGAACAGGATGGCAATCAAGTCATCAAGCGCCTGATAAATGGAGTTCCGGCCCGCCAGATGAAAGCCCCGTGTGTTTTTGGCGGACGAGGAGCAGGACTCGCAGGAGCAGAGGCTTTCCGCAAGCGATTTCAGGTCAGAGGCAGTGAGGGGGGGTGTGTTCATGATTTAACTCTTAATCGTAATCTTAATCATAATCTTAATCGGTTCCGGGTCATTGTCGCTGAAAAAAAGAGATTACGATTACGATTAAGATTACGATTATGAGATGGGGTTGGCATGGTCGTGTTCATAATTAAGCCCTCGTGATGTTTACCAGGATTCGCTCGGCACCGAGATTTTCAAGCCCTGCTGCGATCAGGAGCTTGCTGAGTCGACGTTCAGCCAGGGGAATGACCCGCTTGACCCGGATGTTGTCCTTGCGGCAAAGGTTGAGAAAGTCCTGCCAGGTGGCCAGATGAATATTGGGCGTATCGTACCATTCGAACGGTAACGCATCGGTCTTGGGCATCCGTCCGGTGACGCCCAGTCTGAGCCGGTTATGCCAGTTGGCAAAGTTCGGGAAACTGACAATCCCTTCACGAGCAATACGCAGCATCTCATGGAGGACTTCACGGGGATGTCGCACCACCTGAAGAGTCTGGCTTAATACGACGAAGTCGTAGGTCTGGTCGGGAATCATGTCGAGTTTCTGGTCAATATCACTATGGAAAACGTCGAGATTCTTACCCATGGCGGCGATCAGATGGCTCAACTCGATATCCACACCCATGCCGGAAGTTTGCCGGTTCGCAGTCAGAAGGGAGAGCAAATCGCCATCGCCACAGCCGAGATCGAGTACCCGTGAACCGGGTTCGATCAGGGAGGCAATCAGGTCGTAATCGTCACGCTTGACCGCCTTGACGGGCGCGGCACATTGAGCACAGCCGCCCAGGAAGGTGCAGATGACCTGTGAGGTCTGGTCGATATCCACCAGAAAGGCATCATGGCCATAGGGCGCCTTGAGCAGGCAATACGAGATGGGTTTTCCGATTTGGACCAGGGCTGAGGCGATTTCCAATGACTGTTCGGGCGGGAATAGCCAGTCGGAACTCAACGCCACAATCAGGAAGCGGGCTTTCACATTCTGGAAGGCGGTTTTGAGGTCGCCATAAGATTCAGCCAGATCATAGCTGTCCATGGCCTGGGTAATGTGCAGATAGGAGTTGGAGTCGAACCGTTCGACGAATTTTTCGCCTTGATATTGAAGATAACTTTCGACCTCGAAACGGGTTCTGAAACGTTCCCCTGCCGGGTTCTCTTTTTTCTTCCGCCCGAATTTGCGAGTCATGATTTCCGGGGAAAGATAGGTGATGTGGCCCAGCATACGGGCAGCGGCCAATCCATTGCTGGGTTGTGTGCCGGTGCCATAATAATCGCCCTGCGCCCAGCCGGGGTCACTGGTGATCACTTCGCGGCCAACGATATCAAAGGCCAGCGCCTGGGCCGAAAGTGAGGCCGCGCTGGCGAGACAGATGCAGCGCTCAGGCATATCGGGGTAACGGATGCTCCACTCCAGAACTTGCATGCCCCCAAAGGAGCCGCCGATAATGGCGTAGAGCCGGTCAATTCCGAGATGGTTTAGCAGCAGATAGTGCGCGTGGACGATGTCGCCGATGGTGATGTTCGGGAAGGCGGCGCCATAGGGGGTGCCCGTGGCCGGATTGATCGAGGCGGGGCCGGTGGTCCCCTTGCAGCCGCCCAGAATATTGGCGCAGATGACGTGGAAGCGGTTGGTATCAATCCCTTTCCCCGGGCCGATCATGGCATCCCACCAACCTTGGGTTTTCGGGTCTGCAGAATGATACCCGGCGACATGGGCATCTCCAGTGAGGGCGTGACAGATGAAAACCACGTTGTCTTTGGCGGGATTCAATGTGCCATAGGTCTCGTAAGCAACAGTCAATTCTGGCAAAGCATTCCCGCCTTCGAGTGTGAACCCACCCGGAGGAAGCGTAATGGTGGCCAGCTTCGTCTCCACCAGCCCGACTGATTGTTCGAGATTTATCTTATCCATGACCTGATACTTAATAACTGCATTCAAATCCGTTCCGGAAACCTTCTTATCTAGCGGTCAGAGAGCTAAAAGTCAAACACTGGCATCTTGGCGGGACGCCAAAGCTGAAAAAGGTGGCGTTCGACGTCCTCGGCGAACGCATTGTCCATTTAAAGTCCCCATATCGCCCAGCCGCCGGGGACGTCGGCTGCCACCTGAGCTTCGCTCTTTTTACAGCCGACAGTCTCAGGACCTCTTTGAGGTTTCCTGGTGGATCCAGTTGAGGTAGGGGGGGTGACCCCCGAGGATTGGGGTTACAATGATTTCAGGGATCTCGTAAGGATGATGGGTACGGATGAAGTCCTGAAGTTCAGGAGCAAGGTTGGCCGGGGTTTTACATTGGAGGATAAACTCAGTGCCCGACTCCATTTTCCCCTGCCACCAATAGACGCTGCGAATGGGCCAGAACTGAACGCAGGCAGCCAGTCTGGTGGAGGTGATAAGTTCCGCAAGTTTCACCGCCAGGTCTTCGGTCTCAACGGTCGTTGTGACGATTACATATGAGGTGTCATCCATGGAAGTAAAGATACCTAATTGTGGTAGCCACGGCAAGGCGATAGCACTTGGTTTTGGAGTGCGGCGGCTTGACCTGCGCTTTTCATCGGCGCGGCTTGACGCGCTTTCTGTTATAAATACCTCGTTGAATATTAATAACAGCAATGCTAAAACGTTTTAGTATGAATTATCGAGTGACGATAAAGGACGTTGCTGAAGCGGCGGAAGTCTCGGTTTCAACGGTCTCTCAGGTGCTCAATGGGCGGGCTGGTGAGTTACGGATAAGTAAGGAAACTCAGGCGCGAGTGCTGACGGTTATCCGCCAAACCGGTTTTGTACCTAACCGGATGGCCCGGGACATGGTGCTGGGAAGACGTTCATTTATCGGTCTCGTTCTATCCGTAACCGGGCTGGCCGAAGCGGCCATGCTGCTTCCCGAACTGGAACCATTGATCACTACGGCTGGCTACCGGCTTATTCTGGTGATGGTCCCTGCCGATCCCAATGCCGCTTCAGTTCAGGTTGCCGATCTGCTCCGTGACGGGGTCGCCGGTTTGGTGTGCAGTTCTGCCGCCATGCCGGTTGCGGTTAAGATGGCGGCTAGCAACTGTCCTGTCATTGGCCTGAGTCCGGCGGCGGGCAAAACCATACTGGCAACACTGCGTGGAGAGGTGGTAGTAGCGGGGAGCGTGGAGCAAGGAGCGCCGAGCAAGGCGGAGACTACGCCGCTGCCTGTTCCTGTGGTAACGCCACCGACTCCGGTGACAGCGACGTCGGTCATTCCAACACCACCGCCATCACGCCCGATCGTGCCGGAACCTAAACCGTTGTCTGCCCCAGTCACGCCTATTTCTCCAGCAGGATCCGGCTCGGACGGTTTAACAGGCTTACCGCAGGCAGACAGTTCTTTGGAGAGCGAGGTTTATCCGAGCCGCGACCCAGAACCGGACTTTATGGAGCCGATCCTCGCCGTGGAACCCGGGCCGGTTCTCACGCCGTCTTCTGGTGTAGTAGCCGCTGTCCCCAGCGGCACCGGCCCCGAGCCGGCCCCTACTGTGACCCCAACACCGGAACCTACGCCGATAATCACTGAACCTGTTCAAGCTGATTTGGCCTACACGCCACCACCAATATCAGAGCCCCAGCCCGAACCGGTTGCCCCGGTCTTGGAACCCGAGCCAGAAATTGCTGCGCCAGTAACACCGGCACCTGAAAGCGAGCCAACGCCGGTGGTGATAACCCCGGTGGAGCCCGAACCACCGCCGCCGGAACCGGCCCCAGTCTTCATCGAGCCGACACCGATTGTGGAGCCTGGTCCGGTCATTGCTCCTGCCTCAGCCTCGACTCCCAGCAACCAGCAACCTATCAACTCAACAACTCCTACTCCCCCTGAGCCGGAAACACAGGCACCGGCTCCTGAGCCGCCGCCAGTCGTGATAACTCCGTTGGAGAATATCCCCCCGCCATCACCACCCGAACCAGAATCACCTGAAGTCAACACTCGGGCAGATCCCCAAACAGAAGGCATTGCCGCGGATGAGCCAGCTCCTGACGGCAAAGTCCCTGCTGATGGAGTGGGTGGTGATCAGGCACCAATGTAACGGCCGCGTTCATTAAAAGAAGGGTCGTTTTTTGGTGAACGCATAACTATCTTTCTGCCGCTAAATGAGATTCTTTCTGGGAGTTGATAAACCATGACCAGAATGCTTTTCCATGAGAAAATCGAGCCACTGTTGTCGAAGACCTCGACATTCAGTTCCCGCCCGGAATCGATGAGGAAGCGAAACTGAAAGCTAATCCTTAATCTCTGGTGAAGGTTATTCTGAACTGTCCGTAAAAAACGGACAGTTCAGAATGAAAGCTCCGGACGGTAAGCCGCCGCATTCCGGAAAATGATTCAGACCCTTTCTGAATCCCGCCGAACGGAAAATTTCAGTTGTCCGAAAAAACGGACGACTGGTGGTGATCGTTTCTGCCAGTATACCTCCTGTGATTTAATAGTTAAATAAGTACTATACACATAAGTCATTTGTGATTTAATGTGGATCTTGGATCGAAACAAAAGGCATTGAATAATGTTGCAGACATTGAACCTATAGGTTAAATATGAAATTGGAGTTTCTGCTGGAAGGTTCAGCATTTACTTTGTACGCCATCGTGCAGGGAGAAAATGTGGCCGAATATCTGGAGGAATTGGAACAGCGCAATGTTCAGGCACATGACCAGATTGCGCGGAGGTTACTGCAACTGGCGGAGCGTGGATCATCCAGAAAAAAGGATGAATTCAATGACTTGGGGCATGAGCTCTATGAGGCGAAGGCTAAGAAGGGGCCACGCGTGATTTTCTTCTACGATGACAACCGGGTTGTCATATGCGCACATGCTTTTGATAAACAGGGGCAGAAGACGCCTAAAAGGGAAATCGAAACCGCCATGAGTCGTAAACGTAGCTATTTTTCCTGTAAGGAAGCAGGTTTAGGGTTTGAAATACATCGGGATGAGAAACAAGCAGAGCCCAGGAGGCAGCCTTGAATACCATGATCGTACGAAAAAGCGGTGGATACACTTTTGCGGAAGGATTGAAACGGGCACAGAAACACCTCGAGTTTTATGAGGAGGGCCTTGTCATTGAAGTGGCCGCACGCATTATTGATGCCATGGAAGCCTCCGGCATAACTCGCAGTGAACTGTCGCGTCGGTTAAAGGTAAGTCCTGCCTATGTGACCAAAATCTTGCGCGGTCACGCTAATCTTAGTCTGGAGAGTTTGGCGAAGCTCGCCTTCGTTCTCGACTTGAAATGGGAATGCATTCTGATTCCCAAACATGCCAGAGTGAGCCTTCTCGCGGTGACAGGCGAATCCGGCGGGTCAGCCATTCGGACGGTAGAAACGGCGACCATTGAGGGCCTGGGCGGAGATCCCACTCCGGACGAAAATGCCCAATATGCGAAAGGTACACGCTATGAACTGCCTCTTTCGGCTTGACCATTACCAGATTGAAAGTGTTGCCGTCGCTCAGAACGAGGCGTTTGATTCCTCGTTGGTGGTTCATACGGGCGACATTTCCTCTGCGATTAACATAGCGCCACACCTGAAAGAGCCGGGTAAATATCGACTAACCCTCGAAGTTCAGGTCAAACCCAAGTCGAAAAAGGAAAAGGAATTCTTTCCCTATGGAGTCTCGATCAGGGGGCGTGCCTTTTTTTCCTTCAAGGAGCCATGTTTAGCTGACCAAGCGGAACATACGCTTCGCGTTAATGGCGCCGCCATCCTGTATGGACTGCTCCGTGCCCAGGTGGCGCAAATTACGA
>Ga0194053_10001286_pt1 | contig 16408 bp, 5 predicted proteins | sample SepL228m_MetaG_FD_161684 | JGI IMG/M metagenome (GOLD analysis project Ga0194053, IMG submission 161684) | Anoxic zone freshwater microbial communities from boreal shield lake in IISD Experimental Lakes Area, Ontario, Canada - Sep2016-L227-8m | ecosystem: Environmental > Aquatic > Freshwater >... | reverse complement strand
GGATGGATTCAAGAAACCGTAGCCGCCGACGGCAGCCGGCGCTAACTAAACCTGCTCCGAAATAAACCTGCTCCGAAAGGAATGATTGTCAGTTACTGCGACGGCGGCGGCGACAGCGCTCTGCCGACGAGTGTCACCGTGTGATACCAACCAGCCGCAATGGCAGTCACCCCGCTCAAGCCGGCAGGAACGGTCGTTTGACCAAAGTCGGGGTATCCCACTCCTCCCCACGCCACCACTGTGCCATCGCTTTTCAAGGCCACGGTGAACACACCGCACGCTGCAAGGGCTGTCACCCCGCTCACGTTGGCAGGAACGGTGGTTTGACCACCGGCGTTCGATCCCCACGCCACCACCGTGCCATCGATCCTCGAGGCCACAGTGTGCTCATCACCTGCCGCAATGGCCGTCACCCCACGCAAGACAACCCCGTTCAATGTGACAGGATTTGCCGTGGCCGACAAAGGTGAATAGAGCGTCGGTGTTCCGGTCACTTGACCAGTGCCGTTGTATCCCCACGCCACCACCGTGCCATCGCTCTTCAGGGCCACGGTGTGCTGATAACCCGCCGCAATGGCCGTCACCCCGCTCAAGCCGGCGGGAACATTCGTTTGTCCATCATGGTTCCATCCCCACGCCACCACCGTGCCATCGCTCTTCAAGGCCACGGTGTGCTCTTCACCCGCCGCAATGGCCGTCACCCCGCTCAAGTCGGCAGGAGCAGTCGATTGACCAGAGCTGTTGTTTCCCCACGCCACCACCGTGCCATCGCTCTTCAAGACCACGGTGTGCAGACCACCTCCCGCAACAGCCGTCACTCCGCTCAAGCCGGCAGGAACGGTCGATTGGCCAGCGCCGTTTTCTCCCCACGCCACCACCGTGCCATCGCTCTTCAAGGCCACGGTGTGCATACGACCCGCCGAAATGGCCGTGACCCCGCTCAAGACAACCCCGTTCATTGTGACAGGATTTGCCGTGGCCGAATAAGGTGACGTCAACGTCGGTGTTCCGGTTGTTTGACCAGAGCTGTTGTATCCCCACGCCACCACCGTGCCATTGTTGTTCAAAGCCACAGTGGGCCCGTTACGAAGTCGGAAGAACTGCTGGTGCTCGAGAGCGGCGAGCGGCAGGCGATACTGGTAAAAGTAGCCGTCAAAGTCATACGGCCCGTCGATCGGGCCCCAGGTTGATGACGGCGAAAGGTCGGTCGCTGCTTCCAAAGTGAAATCCGCATAGTCGGCGCTCCAATAAACCACCACAGCGTCCGGGTCCAGACGGATGAAGAGTCCTGGTCGAAAGACCGTTTGCATGGCTGCGGGCGCCACTACGATGGAACCGGCAAAATCAATCGGGTCGCCGGGTGTGGTCGGCAAACGCCAGGGCATTCCATCGCACTCGGCCAGGTCCAGCGTCAACGGGATGACCCAAAGGCCATTGGTGCCGAAAATGGTTCCAGCTCCGACCAGCGCATCGCCAGCGGGGGACCACAACGCCCCGTGCGGAAATCGATTGGTGCCGTCGCTAAAACCAGTGATCGGGTTGAGGTCGGTGCCGTCCGGGCGGACCACGTAGAGATTGGTCCCGCCATCGGCGGTGAAAGCGGCGGCGGCACTGTTGCCATCGGCAAAAGCCAGCCACTGACCGTCGGGGGACCATGCGGGCCAGCTTGCGCCAGCTACGTTGAGGTTCACACGCTGTTTCGCGGTGACGTATGGAGTCGTTAGGTAGAGTCCGGCGCCGTTCGGGGCCGATGGGCTGAGGTTGTGGAAGGCCAGGCGGCCGTCGCTGGGGTTGACGACGGGCGCATCATCATAGCAATCGGTGATCAGCGGCAGCACGGAGCCCGGCCCGCTGAGGCCGATGCGGAAAAGGTAGCAGCCATAATCGAACACCAGGTTGGTTCCCGTGAGGTCCCAGTCAAAGCCGATGACATAATTCTGGTTGGTGAAGAGCAGCGTCTCCTGACCGGTTGGCAGGTCGCGCACCCAGGCGTTGCCCTGCGTGACAAGGGGGCTGCCGCCGCGCAGGAAGGCGAGGTGGCGGCCGTCGCGGGAAACGCGCGGTCGCGCGCCCGTGGTGAGGAACTGGTCGCCGCTGCCGTCGAGGTTGATCGCCCAAATCGTTCCGTTGGCGGCGTCGCGGCGACCGTAGAAAACCGTGCCGCTCTCCGAAAGCAGGAAGCCGGTGGTGTTCGTCCCGACGGGTGGGGTGTTGGTGCCGCCGCCATTGGTATTGAGATTGACCACGGGCACCAACGGCAGGCTGCCAAAACTGTAGCTGGCGAACTGCACCGAGGCGCGCGAACCGCTGCCGTTCTGACCGTAGTACGCCACCTGTGTGTCGTTGGTAAGAACGAACGGCGCGGTGAATTGGCGCCAGGCATTGGAATCACCCGCGCGGTAAAACGTCTTGTCGCTCGGAATCAGGGTGCTGAAGGAAACGGACACCGGCCCCGGATAACTTCCCGGCGGCGGCGCGATGGTGACGTGGACCGGCTCGACGCGGCGGGGACTCGAGTAACTGAAGAGGGAGATGGCGGCGTGATACTGGTTCTCGAGTCCGTAGGCCGAGCCGGCCGGGACCGACCCGAGATTGTTGGTCGCGTGGTTGCCCAGCCCGGAAGCCAGGCTGCGGTCACTCTCCGTCTGCGCCACGAGCGCGCCGGGCAAACCGCTCAGGCCGGTGACCCAGTCGCCCCCGTTCAACGACGCAATGAAGCCGGGCTGGTCGCTGACGAACGGTTCGGCGTCGAAGAGCCACACATTGGCCCGGCTGGACCGGGTAGTCCGGGCGGGCAAGTCGCTGCTGTTCGTGGGCATGTAAGTGCCTCCGCTGAATTGGAAAACCTGGGCGCGTGCCGAACTGCCGTCCCCCGCCGGCGCGGACAGCAAAGCAAATCTGCCATCGCCCAGCGGCACCGCCGCGGTGAACACGTTGCCGATGGTGTCCGGCCCGAAACGATAGAGATTAGAAAGCGTGTTGCCTCCCGACGACGGCCGCGCGCCCACCATACCGTCGCCAAACTGAATCAGCAGCGTGCCGTCGCCACCCAACTGCGTGTAGAAAACCCGCTGCACAGCCTCGGTGAATGCCACTTGAAAACCCGGGCTGAAGTTCAGGCCGTTGGTCGTTTGTTGGAGCGGTTGAATGATCAGGTTGGACTGGCCCGGCACATAGAAAACAAAGCGCGGCAGGGTCTCGTTGTTGAAGGCGCCGAAGACATAGTCGCCGCCTGGCGGCAGGTTGCTCCGGCTGAACGCGACGCTGGCAACATAGTTGGTGTACTGCCAGGCGCGGAGTGTGTCATTGGAGCCACGCACCAGGCCCACGGCAACGCTCAGCGCGCCGGCGCCAAGTTGCAGTTCGTTGAGCCGTTCGAAGACCCCGCTTTCACTTACAGTCGTTTGTTGGATGCTCGTGGTGACGCCGCCAGCATTCAGCATCAACAAATCGACCCGCTCGGCCGGCGCATTGTTGAGAGAACTGGCGACAGCCAACGAAGCATAGGGCAGCGGCGCGCCGCCGAAAGGCGCAGCCAGGCCAGTCATGGCGTGCGGGCCCAAGCCTGCGGGGGTTACCACCACCGGCGGCGCGGTGCTGTTGGAGTTGGAGAGATCGAACAGGTACACGCGATTCAATTGGGCCGCGGTGATGGCCAAGGCATCGCGGGTGCCGTTCAGGAAATGGCCGACCGTGCAGCCGGTCACTTGGGCCGCGCCGGTGACCAGCGTAGCGGACCAGTTGAGGGCGCTGAGGTTGTTCTGACAACCCACACGGGCGTTGCCGGTGGCCTTGTCGAGCACAAGGACATCCGGTATTCCGTCGCCGTTGAAGTCGCCCGAGCTGATGAATTCGGTGTCGGTTTCATAGACGAACGAGGCCAAGGCCGCGGGCGCCGAACAGAGCAGGAGCAGGAGGAGGGAGCAGAGTTTCATGGCAGCGACCTATGATCCACCGTAGATATTCTGGATGGTTACCACCCCCGCCGGAATCACTTCCGCGACCTCGTGGTTGGCTTTGAACCGGACGACAAAGTAGCGGTAGCTCGCGCCGTAGGTCACCGGCTGTGGGTCGCGCAGGTACAAAACCCTGGGCATGCCATTGTCCATCGCAATGAGACGATCCGGCAGAATGGCAGCCGTGCCGTCGCCATAAGTGTCCTGCCAGGCGATGCGCTCGAGCATCGGCGTCACCTGCGTCACGTTACCTGACACGCGCGGAAAGGCGGCATTGGTCACCTGCTGGCGATATACCACGATGGGCAACAATGGGTCGCCAACACGCGAGGGATCGTTCGAGAGCCGGCGATACACGCGCAGATTCGGATCGGCGCTGCCAAAGCCGGGAGTCCAATACCCCACGAAGTTCGTCGTCCCCACGTTCCCCAGTGGGTCCACGTTCGGCCATAGTTCGCCAATCCGAATGCCGACCGGATAACGCGGGTCGGCGATCCGGTTTTGGTCATTCGCGAATAAGACGGCCTGGACGCGCGGAGGGCCCTGATCGTCGAAGTCCTTGACGGGTGGGTTCGGACGATACGGCCAGGGCACCTTCACCGACGGCTGGATGGGCTGCCACGTGAACTGCCGGGCCATCGACGGGGGACCGTTAGTTCCCTGCGCGGGCAAGGCGGCTACGGAAATCGTATAGGGCACATTCGCCAGGATGTTGGCAGTAAGGCTGAACTGCGGGCCGGGACCGAAGCCGTCGCCCACGGGCGGGGTGAGGTAGGCCTCCTCGAATTTTGCCAGCTCGAGACGCAGGCGGCTATGGAACGCGATTGGATGCAGAAGACCGGCGTAGAGGGGTGCCGGGTTGAAAGCCCGGTTTCTCGTCAATCTGACACTCCTGACACTGCTCACGTTGGTGTTGGCCACAGGATTGTCAGCGTGAATCAAAACTTGAAATCGATACACGCCCGAGGTGGGGCAGAACCAGTTCAACGTCACTTGCGGCTGGCTGGCATCCCCGGCGGCCACCGGCTCGGCCAGCACCGGGATGGGCATGGTCTGGGGCGTCACATCTTTGCAACCTATGGACGCCATCGGGCTCGGGTTGCCATGCTCATCGAGCAATTGCACGTAATAGCAAAGGCGCGCGGCTGAGACCGGCATGGCGTCGTCGGTACTCAGGATGACCCGGGCCGGGTCGAACACGGCGGCGCCCTGCGAGATGAGCGCAAGCGGACCGTCGTTGACCTGCCGATAAAGGCGATACTCCCGAGTGCGCGGGGTGAGACGGAAACGCACCCGAATGGGCGCGACCGGCCCATTGTTCGCGGCCCGGGCGACGTGCTGCGAACAATCGGCCTCGCTCGGCAAATTCATCAGCACCCAGCCTCGAAACGGCGGTGGTGGGCAAAGCACACAGGTAGGATAGACAACCGAGTAGTTACCGCTCGCGTCCGGTGTGGCGATGCCGACATCGGCATAAGCCCCATTGGTCAGGACTTGCACCATTATCGGCGGGTTGCCCACCGGATCGAACAGCATCGAGACGGTGCCGCTGCTCGGATCGGACGTTACATTGAAGGCGTTCAAATAAACGAGGGCGGGGCCGTTGAGCGCCATCAGCAGCGGGTCGCTCGAACTCGCCGCCGTCAGCAACACCTGCCCGGCCAGGAATCGAGCTTCCCACCTTTGTCCCGCGGCGACCGGGTCCGCGAACCGACACTTCGCCGGCGGCGACACCCGGCCGGAAAATGTGCCCACCACGCAGACGACATCGAGCCGATAAAACCCCGGTGTGATCGGCATCGAGTAAGCCATCTCCACGAGGTTGCCGTCGGGCGGGAAGTAGATCGGGCCGAAGGTCTCGAAGCCGCTGGTGATTTGGTTGGTCACGAAGAATTGAACCCAGGCCACGCCGGGATCGCGCCGCTCACAGGTGAAACCGTAATTCCAGCGGTTCGTATCCAGACCGCTTTCCGGAACATAACCAAAACCCTGAAACATGACCGCTGGCGTGCCGCAACTGCCGATGACTTCGCCGGTTGCCGCCGCCGGGCCGTCGCGGCGGCGCAGCACGCCAAAAGCGGGCGCGCTGTGCGGCGAGAGCAGCGGGTCACACGCCGCTACGCTTACGGCGCGCACGGTGTACCAATACGTGGTCAGGCCGGGGATCAGCGGCGCATCGGAGCCGTTGTCAAGGAAGGTGCCGGTGTTCGTGCCGGGAACCTGAGTCACCACACCCACGCGGTTGCTCAACGGCGCCACGTCGTTGGTGAAGGCCATCGCTGGATTGGGCCACCGGTAAACCCAGTAGGCCGTCACGGCATCGGCCGCGTTGGTGTTCTGTCCCCAGACCACGCGCAGGTATTGCTGATTGGTCGTTGTGCTGCCGGCCGGCAGCACCTGGGTTTCGTTGCGCACGGTCACATCCGTCGGCGCGCGGGGCGGGAGACGCCGGCAGGCGCTGGCCAGTCCGCCGGGCGAAACCAAGCCGTCGCGGCCCAGGATGTCGCGGGCGGTGATGAAATAATAAAACCCGTCGCCGTCGTTGAAGGGCGGCATCAGGTAGCCAGGAGTCGGCGGGCTGTTCGTTGGAAAATGCACGTTCCCGCGCGAACGCCCGTTGCTGTCGGTGAAGAACACGGTGGTCCGATCCGTCGGATCATCCGCCGTGCCAGGCAGCCCAGTGCCCGCCAGAAAACTCCTGGTGGGGGTGACAACATTGATGTTGGCGCGGGAGAACATTGTGTTGCTGTAAAGTTGTGTCAGCGTCGGCGGAGTCACGTCGAAACCGGCCGCTTCAGCGTTGGCGCGTGTTATGCGCCAAATGTTGAAGCCGTAACTCAGGAGCGAGAGACGGCGCAATTCCGGCGGCGTGCCCCAGCGCAAGCGGATGAGGAGATCCTCGCTCGGAAGATTGGTCACCACTTGCCAGGGTCTGCCAGGCGCGGGCAACACAACCGGAGCGCCCGGCATGATCGTGACCCGGCCCACCACGTCGCCAGCCACGTCGGTGGCGAGGTTGACCTCGCGAACTTCGTAAGTCGTCAAGCCGATGACTTGCTCGGCAAAGCCTTGGCCGAGGCAGAGGCTCAACCCAGGATGGCCGCGCGAGAGCAGACCGAGGGCCTGCGCGGTGAGGGGGTCGGCGCCGCCGATTTGAAAACCAGTGAGAACTTTTTCTGCGAGGCTCAGGTTGGTGACTCCGGGGACTTTGTGCAGCAGCATGTCCATCGCGTTGGCCAGGCTGCTGAGATCCTCGCCGAGGGCCGTTGACTGGCTGAGAAGGTTGTTGATGGCGGCAACGTCAGTCTGTTGAAAGATCGTGCCGCGGAGCGTGAACGCCGCCGCGCTGGCCGCGTCACCCGCCTTGCCATAAACGGCGAAACGTTTGCCCGTGAGCAGCGCCTGGTCCGGTGTGCCGAGCAGGACAAAGGACCAGTCGTGGTTGCCGCCGTCACGAATCGTAGTGCCAACGCTGAAGACGAGGTCCGACAAGGGAGTTTGGGCGCGAGCGTCCAGGAAGAGAAGGCCCAGAGCCAGCAGAACCGGCCCCAGTTTCGGCCAAGGCAACCGGCCAGCTACGAGGGACCGGAGCGCGGACATTCTTGTCCGCTTTCGGCGAGCTGCCACGTCCGGCGGACAAGAATGTCCGCGCTCCGATCGCCATATTGTCCGCTTTCGGCGGGCTGCCACGTCCGGCGGACAAGAATGTCCGCGCTCCGATCTCCATATTGTCCGCTTTCGGCAGGCTGCCACGTCCGGCGGACAAGAATGTCCGCGCTCCGATATCCATATTGTCCGCTTTCGGCAGACTACCACGTCCGGCGGACAAGAATGTCCGCGCTCCGATATCCATATTGTCCGCTTTCGGCGAGCTGCCACGTCCGGCGGACAAGATTGTCCGCGCTCCGATATCCATATTGTCCGCTTTCGGCAGGCTACCACGTCCGGCGGACAAGAATGTCCGCGCTCCGATCCCCATAAATGACCGGTTACGCGAGAATGCGAGGTTCGAGGGAGCGCTTTCATCAGTAATCCAGGAAGTAATCAATGCCTCCGTTGTTCACGACGCCAGTGATCGTGATGCCTTTGCAGGCTCGGACGCAGAAGGGGCATACGCCCACCTTGCCGCACACATTGGCACTGCCGCCCATGACCAACTCGAAAACCGGGGGGATGGACGGGGGAAGGGTTTCTTTGAGCGAGGAAAACGACGCCCAGTCCATACGGCCGCTGATCAGGCAGAGCAAGGAAACGTCCATCGCCATTTTTTGGCGCATCCCGACCTTATGGCTCCCGGCACCCCCTTCATAAAAGAGTGCCGAGGACAAGTTGACGTCAATATCCAGCATACAACTCGATGTGCGGAAGATGATTTCCGAAAGGGACAGGCCGCCGCCATAGGCGACATAGACGCCCTGAAATTCCGCCGGGTTGCCGAGCACCTGGCCGCATTCCGGGTCCACCAGTTTGAGCGGGGCCAGCGAGCAAGTTTTGCCGACAAACACCCCGGCCTGCAAGTCCACCGGGATGCCCAGAATGTTGATCGAGCCGGCGGCCTTGGCGGCGAAGTAATTCTCCATGGCGCCGATCGCCAGCGTGGCGCCCAGTTCATCCACGCTGCAACCCTTAAACCCGATCTGACCCTTGATGTCCAGCATGCCGCCCACGCCCAGCACCTTGCCATTTTGTTGGGTCCATTTGGCTTCGAGCGTGATGGTGAGCGGCTTGCCCGGCTCAGAAATGCCCGTCCAATCCAGCGGCACGTCCACCGCCCCAATTTTGATCTCCGCCGCCGCATCCCCCGCCGGGATGCAATCCAGCGGCGTGGTCGTCGAGTCCAATTCCGTGATTTCCATGTAGGCGTTGAAAGTGATCTGGTCGGGCAGCGACATCTGCACCTTGGCGTCGAGGCGGATCTTCTTGAGCGCGTCGCCGTTAAAAGTGGGCGCTCCGCGAATCTGCGCCGCCGCCAGACTGCTGCTCGGGCCTTTCAGAGTCTCGGGAATGAGGTCACCCGCCACTCCGGCCAGTTGCGCGGACAAGCCCTCCCGGATCGCCTGGTTGATCTGCTGGAACAGTGTGTCCATGAGTTGCGTCAGCAACGCGTCGTCCTCATAGACGAATTGCTTGATGGTCTGCTGATACCCTGCTGACAGCGGCGAACCCAGAAAAGCCAGAATAAGCCGCTCGCGAATGGCAGCCTGGGCGGCGACCGGATCGGCGGTGAAATAATCGCCCGCCGCCGTCACCGCGGTCGAGAGATAGTTTGACATGCCCACGCCGGCCAGTTGCACGTACTGGTTGCGGGCAGCGGTATTGCCGGTCACCGCGCCCAACGCCTGGTTGAACTGGCCGCCCGCGCCCAGTTGCGACTGCAACTCGTTAAACTGCGCCTGAACCTCGCGCAGCCGGCTTTCAACCGCAGCCAGCGTCGGCTCCAAGTCCTTCACCAAATCGTTGGCGGCGCTTTCGCCGATGTCGCCGACGATACCCATGAGTTGCCCCTGGTCGTGCGCGATCTGTTGCAGGATAAAGCGAACAACATGCCGGCCGCTGGCATCTTTTCCCAAAACGCGGATGAACTGGCCAAGCGTGCGGTTCACGTCCGTCAGCGCCTGGTTCAACTGGCCGGCCACACCACCGTTGATGTTCTGGAGTGTGCTGGGGCTCTGCAGGCCCGAGCTGGAAACCGTCAGCGAAGCGATGCTGCTCCGAAAAGCGGCCGGGGCCGTCGCGAGTTGGTTGCTCAACGTGGTGTAGAGATTCGCCGCCGGCGTCTGGAGCGCGGTATCGAGCGCCGGGCGGAGCAGATCGTCCATCTGGTCCCGCAAGAGGCGCTGCAAACCGCGGAAGCCGGCAACGTCGAGCACGGTACCCGGCAACCCCTGTTGCACCGCGGCGGAGAGCGAGTTGAGCGGAAGGTTGATCTCGTCCACCGCGTCGTTGGCCAGGTCCAGCAGCTTGAGACGCGGCAGATTCAGCGCGATATCCTGCGCGAAATCGAGGTCCACCTTGCCGGGCGTCAGCGCCTTCAAACGGCTGTCCACGTCAATCATCGGCAAATACACCGGCGCGGGTTCGGATGAAGAAAACTCGCGCAGCACCGGGTTCCATTGCAGCGAATAATCGAACTTCGCCACCTCGATCCAGTCGCGCTGGGCGCGGGGGCGATAACGAGCGGATGGCATGGAGCTGTAATCCGTCACCCGGCGGTAATCCGTCACTTTGATACCCGCCGGGAAACCGCGCTGCGAGGTGTCGAACTTCGCCATGTTGAAAAAGTTGTTCCCGCTGCCGCCCTTCCAGCCGTTGTCCGCGCCACCCAGATCGGGGGAAGGCCAGCCGCCCATGATGAAAACTTTGGCGCTGTTGTTGGCGATGCCGGTCGGCTCGACGTGCAGATGGGTCTTGGAGTTGACGAAGAACGGGAACTTGATTCGCCCGGCGAGATTGAAGAAACCCGCCTCGGGACGGTCTGCCCCTTCGTCCCAGTTGTTGAAGTAGCCTTCGCTGGCGGTCGAGAACTTGTAGTAGCCGCCTCCTGAACCTTGCAAAGAAATCTCCGCCGGCACCGGAAAGCGCGAATCCACACCCTGCACCCCCGTATCTGCCGTGACCAGGTTGCCGTTCGACTGAAAGCCGAGCAGCGCGTGGAACGCTTGGGGAATGAGCGGCAGCTTCGTTTCCACGCCCAGCACCAGAAAGCGATTGCTGAGACTGCACGGATCGTTGGCCGTCGGTCGGAATTCAACCGTTTGCGGAGTGATCATCGTGTTCCAGTAACGCATCGTCTTGGGACCGCTCGATGCCGGAACCCTCGCCGACCCAAGCGCGCCGCGGCACAGGAACTTCATCTCGGCGAACTCCTGCGTGAAACCCGACGGGTAGGGCAGCACCAGGCTGCCGTCGGTGAGCGACTGCCAGTTCTCGCTGTCGAGATACGATAGCCGGTAGCCGGAGAAGGTGAACGCGTAACCGTAGAGCGTCAGGTTGCTCGGGAAAACGGCGGCTTGGTGGATGCCGCTCACTCCGCCGAACCGGGCGTAGTATTTGGCCTCCGGAATGAGTGGATACCAGTCGGTGGTCTGGCCGGCGATAATGCTGCGACCCTGGGCCGGCCCGCGGAAATTCACGCCGGCGTAATTGGCGAAGCCGTCGTAGTAAGACAACATGCCCGGCCGCTCGACGTAGGCCCGGTCCGTGGCGTCGCCGAAGCCGCTGAACAAAATCACCACCGGCCGCAACGCATCCGCCAGCCCGGTCTGGTCGCCGCGCAGAAACGTGCCGGGCATCTGAAACCAACCGGCTCCAACGTCCGAGGTGCGTTGGGCGAAGTCACTGCCCCCTATCGAACCCCAGGTGAGGTTCTGCGCCGGCACCTCGCCGCTGGCCAACAATCCCCCGTCCGGCGTGAACCACAACTGATTTGCCTGATTTGCGTTCGCGGTGAACAACAACTCCGCCGGACCGGCGAGGCTGGCGCTGCAATTGGTGTCCGCGCAATCACGGTTATAGGAGACCCGCACCGGTCCCGCCAAATTGAGAAAACTGGCCGTGGTGTCCACCAAGTCGTTGCTGATGACCAGGAGTCCGCCCAAGGAGGGAATGCTCTCGTGAAGGCTCGGACTGATGTAGGGGAAATGCGGATGCAATTCGGCGGCGGGCAAAACCACGGACATCGAGAGCAGCGCCATGCCGTTGGTGTCGGCCCTCACCACCACCGGGCCTGGGCCAGGCGAGGCGCTGGCGTAATAACCGTCGTTCGATATGCGGTACGCAGCGTTGGTGTCCACCAGGCTCGCCTGGTTCGCCGCCAGCAACGCGTCTTCCTCCTGATGCACATAGACCAGACCCGAAGGATTGGGAATGACAATGGTGCCGTCGGCGACATGCCATTCGATGGAAGGGGCGCAAATCCAGAAGGGTTTGGTTTCATCGACAGCGTACAGTGAGTAGGGAGCGGGAGGATACAGGGTCGGGATGCCGGTCGGCACGAGCGAGACTGGATCGAACGGAACACTCGGAAAATCCCATTGCGCGTAGGTGATGCGGTTGCTGGTGGTGCTGATGCCGAGGCTGAACCCAATCGGCAGATTCAGCGTGACCCCGCCGCGAATACCGCTGTCGCTCAGAGTCAGGCTGGCCCGCGAAAAAGAAATGTTCTGTGCGGAATCGGTGTCGGGAACAACGGAGCCTGAAAGCGTGACGGCCGTGCCGGCGAAGGTCCGCGCGTCGCCATTGGGGAACAAAATGACATTGAGCAGCGTGCCGATGCCGTAAATGTGATCCGGTTTCGAGGCCAGGAAACCGGAGTAATTGGTCACGCCCAACACCGTATCGATCCCGCCGGCGTCCAACGCGCCCGGCGTCGGACTGTTCGCGATGGCGGTGAAGCGCGTCAGGATGGAGCCGAAGAAAAGATTGCCGTTGAAGTGCAGCAGCCGCGACGGAGCCAGGCTCGTGGTCTCGCCGGTTACCGGCCCCCCTCCGTTCAGGCTGTATAGCTCGGTCACGCCGAGTTGAAACGTGTTGCTCACCGAATCGAGCTGCGTGCCGGGTTGAGGCTCGATATTGACCGCCGGGGAGAGCGTCACACCGCCGGCTGCCGGTTGCGGCGCGGCGGCGTTGTAGGCCGGCAAGCTGACCGCGAATTGCAACGAGTTGGTTGTCAGCGGCACGAGGCCGCCGGCCACCATGTCTTGAAGCGCGCTCTGAAGCGTCACCGTGACATTACTGCTGTCGCCCCCGGGCGCGCCGAAGTCGTCCAACCGCCGCACCCAGCACGGAGCGCTGGCCACAAAGGCGCGCTGCGTCGGAATCGTTTGCACCGCAAACTGCCGGGTCCATTGCAAGGAACCTACGGTGGTGTGAATGGCTGACGTGCCGTCGCCCAGTAACGCGGTCGAGCCGGTCCAAATTGGCCCATTCACAAACGTGCCGGTATGCCCACGGCCAGTGGCGTCAGCCGTGCTCGTGCCCGACCCTTCGTCGAGGTGCCAGCAGGCGACCAACCCGGTTTCGGAGCCGGCCAGCCGAAGGTTTTTGAACGATTGAACTTCGGCGGCCGCCAGCGCGCGGTTCCACACCGTGACTTCATCAATGTCGCCAAGAAAACGAGCGGCGTACTGATCGTACCTGCCGATTTGCAGCGGCGTAGTGGAAGAGGATCCACCGGCGTCACCGGGCCAGGCGCTTTGCCCGACCACGTTGCCGTCCAGAAAGAGTTTTCCGCCGGAACCATCCACCACCAACGCGACATGGTGCCAGAAGCCATCCGCCACGGAAGCCGCCGAAGTGGCGTCAATGGCTCTATTGGCATAGTTCCCATTGATATAAAAAAAACCGCGCAAATGCCCGTCCTGCAAACCGAGGGACCAGCCATTCGCCGTGGCGTCCACGTATTTGCTCACGATTCCCTGGTATGTCCCTGGCGGGACAGTTGCCGCATTGGCCGTCCGTAACCATGCCGTCGTCGTGAACGGATATGAGTTCAGATCGTTGGCATGGGCCACCTGCACGTAGCCATTGATACCGTCAAGTTTAAGAGCGTTGCTCGACACCTGGTTGAATACCAGCGGTGCGGTGGAAGTCACCCACGCCGGACTGTTCAACAGCATTCCCGTGTATCCGTTGCCGGTCGCATCGCCAGCCAAAGTTCCGCCGTTTTCATCGAAGTGCCAGAGCGCCACCAGACCATCTTCATTGCCGTTGAGGTGCCGGTGTTTGAGGTAATTGATTTCGGCGATACCCAGCGAACGATTCCACACCGTGACCTCATCAATGTCCCCCAGAAAACGGTTGGGGTAATAGGAATACCAGCCGATTTCAAGCGGGTCGGTGCTCGTCTGCGGCCCGGGGAAAGGAGGATTCCAGGCGCTCGAACCCACATCGAGGCCGTCCAGATAAAGCTTTTCGCCAGAGTCATCTATCACCAGCGCAGCCTGGTGCCAAAACCCGTCCGTCACCGAGACTGACGAGGTTGCGTCCAGCGTCGCCGTCACCCAACCGACTATCCAATTGACGTAGAACCGTCGGATGTGGAATCCCCGCAAATGGCCGTTTTCCACCACCAACCCCCAGCCGTTGCCGCTGCTTCCGGTGTATTTGCTCACAATTCCTTGCCCCGCCGCCGCGCCATTGGTGGTCCGGAACCACGCCGTTGCCGTCAACGGATATGCGTTAAGATTCGTGTTATGCGCCACTTGCACATAGCCGTTGACGCCGTCAAACCGCAAAGCCGAGCCGGGCTCTGCCGACACTCTGCAAGCAAGAAGGATGCAGCCCATAACGGCTGCCCAAAACCCGCCCGCCCTCAACAAAGTTGGAGCTATCACAAACAATAAGATTCGATTTCTGACCGAACGCCCTCAGAGGAGTGGAGGAACCCGGTCCAACCCCGAGAGCAGATTAACGAAATAACACGTTGATTGCAGTAAGTCCAATTTTTAATATGTATATTGTTGGCTAATGCATGGCGAATTCAAGATCCTACAGAATTGTAGCCGCCGACGGGAGTCGGCGCACTGTGACCGCCAGGGATCGCACCTATTTGACGGCCCAACGCGCCAAACAATGGAAAGAAGTCGAACTCGTTAAACTGGATGGCGCAGCGTCGAACCTCCACAAAACACCCCGAGGGCGGCGGAGGTTCACCAATGGTGAAGGATGAAGTATGAAGTATGAAGTATGAAGTATGAATCCAGAAAGGGGACTTGGGCTGGCAAGAGCACGCGCTAAGGGGAGGGGGAAAACCCAGGCTGAAAGCTTGCCGGAAGCTATGAGCGTGTCGCGCGCCGCGGCATCGGTGCGGAGGTTTTCCGTCCTTGATCAAAGCTCACTGCTGCCCAATCATGGGGCCGTCATGACATGGGCGGAGTTCAAGCAAAAATGGTCGCGCTACCAAGGCAAGGAAGCCTGCGACTTCACCAACGACCACATCGACCGCCCGGAGAACCTGCGGAATCTCCGCGCCGCCTTCGAGAATCCTGAATTCCTCAAACCGCATCGCACCACAGCCGAGTTTACCAAGAAGCTTGCGGAGAAGTTCGCCGAGGTCGCCCGCTCCCTGCACCGGCGCGAAAGCGCCGAACTGGCGGACGCTCTCACCCGCGCTGAAGTCAACGTCGCCCAGCGCAAGAGCCTCCGCATCGCCCGGTTCTTGAACCGCCTCATCTTCTGCTTCTTCGCCGAGGACACCGCCCTGTTGCCCAGGAAGCTCTTCTCGGAGCTGGCCAGGACGGCCCTGGACGACCCGCACCATCTCTCCCAGGCGCTCGAATTGCTCTTTCGCGCGATGGCCACGGGCGGGCTGTTTGGCGCCCACAAGATTTGCCGCTTCAACGGCCATCTCTTCCGAGCGCCAATGGCCGGAATGCGACGTGCTCGTGGGTAATCCGCCGTTCCTGGGCGACAAGCTTATGCGCGGAGAGCTTGGCGATAGCTACGTTCAGGAACTCCGCAGAACTTACGGAAGCCGCATCCCTGGGCAGTCGGACCTGTGTTGCTACTGGTTCGAGAAGGCGCGAGACTTGATTGAGCAGGGCAAATGCAAGCGGGCGGGGCTGCTGGCGACGCAGGGCATTCGTGGCGGGGCGAATCGGGAAGTGCTTTCATTGCAACCCGGGCGACAATGGCATTGGCACCGTGCGCTATCCGCGCCAGGAGCCTCGCGACACCGATTGCGCCACCCAACTCAAGCAGCGCACACTGACCAACCTTTACAACGAGCGCCCTGCCTGGCTCCACCTCGCCCACAAGAAACTCGATGTTGCGGTGGCCGCCGCCTACGGCTGGCCGGCGGATTTAACCGACGAGCAGATTCTGGAACGATTACTGGCGCTGAACCTGGAGCGGGCGGCCGAGGACGCGAAAACGCCCAGTTTGAAAAAATATAAATCGTCGCGATCAAAACACGCGGACGAACTGATTTAGCGCACATGGAACAAACAAATTAGGTTCTTTTCCAGGTGGCTCACCGCTGTTGACTGGCACCGCGTGCCGCCGGTCGGCCAGGCCAGGCTGTCTGAAATTCGCACTCGGCACCATATCAACGGCTGGAATAACCTCCCCAAACAGACCAGCGCCATCGTCCCAACGCCGTAGGTCAGGCCCCCCGCCTGACCATTATTCTCCGCCAACCACCAGAACCCGCCTATGCTCTCGCCTGTTCGCAAGCTTCTCTCGTCTCCATAACCACTTAAAACATCGTCAATCGACCAGATTCTCCCACCCACAGCCCGGATTATATCCAGAGCACCCATATAGCACCTCCGTTGCACCTCCGTTGCACTTCCGTTGCACTTCCGTTGCACCTCCGTTGCACCTCCGTTGCACTTCCGTTGCACTTCCGTTACACCTCCGTTGCACCTCCGTTACACCTCCGTTACACCTCCGTTACACCTCCGTTACACCTCCGTTACACCTCCGTTGCACCTCCGTTGCACCTCCGTTAC
>Ga0194053_10001285_pt1 | contig 16411 bp, 26 predicted proteins | sample SepL228m_MetaG_FD_161684 | JGI IMG/M metagenome (GOLD analysis project Ga0194053, IMG submission 161684) | Anoxic zone freshwater microbial communities from boreal shield lake in IISD Experimental Lakes Area, Ontario, Canada - Sep2016-L227-8m | ecosystem: Environmental > Aquatic > Freshwater >... | reverse complement strand
CCCCCGAGCGCCGCGTGAGGGCACGCGGCCTACAGGAGTGGTGATGCGTGCTTGTAGGCCGCGTGCCCTCACGCGGCGCAGTGTTGGCGTTTCCATCGGAGTGTGAAATATCCGGGCTAGAACCCTCGCCCCACGCACCCCCCGTCCACAATCAGCAATCGGCCATCGGCAATCCGATGTTTGCTGTTGACATGCCTTCACGTGCCCCATGCGTGCAAATTCGTGAAATTCGTGCCTCTCCCCTCCCATCGCCAATCCGGCAATCCGGCTATCGGCAACCCGATTCCACATCCCATGCACCCTGGCAGGGGTGCCAGCCACTGCCCCTCACGCTGGCACCCCCTGCCGGGGTGCAATCCACATCACACTCCAATCCGGTGGTGTCGCTTCGCTCGACCACCGGCTACAGGCGCGCGTCCCTCCGGGAAAGAAGCTTGGCCTGGCTCTGCTGGTCTTCACCCGAAGCAAATCCTGGCGGCATTGGACATTCTTGTCCGCTCCCCGAGCGCGGTCAGCCTCCAGTCGGACAAGTCCGCGCTCCGAAAAATCTAAGATGCGCGTGTGTGGGTAGGTTGCCCGGCTCGGCTGTTGACCCCGGATCGCAGAGTGGTACGATTCGCTCAAGATGATGAACCAAACTGCCAAACGATTCGAGGGCCTGCTGGCCCGCTACTTTGAGACACTGCTTGAGGATAGTCCGGCGTTCTCGACCATCTGCGCCGGTCTCCGCGACGGGGAAGGGAAGCTGGGGCGCCTGACGCTGGAATTCCACCGCAAGCGCGAGAGGGAGAGGCAATGCGCCCTGCGCGCGTTGGAGGACGTTTCCCCGCGGGAATTGACAAGCGAGCAGCACATAGACCGGCTGGCACTGCGCAGCCTTCTGCTCAAGGAATGCGAGGATTACGCGCGGGGACGGCACACCCTTGAGCCCGGTGCGCCCGATCATTTGCTCAACATCCTGCTCCACGAACTCCAGCGCGGAGACGACGAGCCGGCGCGCGCGGCGCGCAACCTGCGCTCGCTGCTCAAGGAAGCGCCCGATTTCCTGGCCGGGGCGGCAGCGGTGGTGCGCAGCCCGGAACGCGTCTGGTTGCGGGTGATGGAGCAGACAGTCGCTGGCGGCATGGCGCTGCTCGCTGGCGTTCGGAAGTTCCTCCAGGCTGCGGGGCCGCAGCCGGGCGATGAAGAGTCCGTTTGCGCCGCGGGGCGAGCCTTGCAGCAGTATGAGTCGCGGGTGCGGCGTCGTCCCTTGGCCCCGGCCGGCTCTTTTGCGCTCGGCACCGCAGCCATGCAGCGACGGGTGCGGGACGAACTCGGGCTGGACTACACGCTGGGCCAGGTGGAATCCCTGGCGCTGGCCGAGGTCCAGCGCATCGGCCGGCTCCTCGCTGCGGCCTGCAAGCCTTTCGGCCGCCGGCAATCCGCCGACCGGATCATTGCCCGGGCGCGCGAGCAATGGCGTCCGGGCAAGCCGCTGTTGGAGCTTTACCGGGAGGAAACGCGGCGCATCGCCGATGGATTCCGGCAGGCCCGCGCGGTGTCGTTCCCTCGAGGCGACACGCTGCTGGTCAAGCCGGTGCCGGAGTTTCTGCGGGCGGTGATCCCGACGGCGGCCTACCTGTCCCCTCCCGCGTTCGCGAAGGCGCAGCGCGGTGTCTTCTGGGTGAACGATCCCGGTGCGGCAGGGCAGGGCACAGCCGACAGGTTGCACGAGGAGCAGCAGCATTTCGGGCTCCCCCTCACATGCGCCCACGAAGGCTACCCGGGGCATCACTTGCAGTTTGTGACCGCCAACCATCATCCGCGCCGATGGCGGCGGCTCTTCGCCCATGCGGTGTTCTACGAAGGCTGGACGCTGTGGTGCGAGCAGATGCTGCTCGACCTCGGGATTGACCGGTCCCCGTGGCTCCCGGTGCAGCAGCTCTACGACGCCCTGTGGCGGTGCCACCGGATCCTCGTGGACCTGCGCCTGCAAACGGGCCGCTACAGCTATGCGCAGGCCGTGGGGCATCTCCAGCGCGAGCTCGGGTTTACCCGCGCCCGTGCGGAAGCCGATGTGAATTGGTACACCGCGCAGCCGGCGGTCCCGATGAGCTATTGGCTGGGCCGGCTGGAGAACGAGCGCCTCCGCGTGCGCCTGGTGCGCGGGCGCGGCTGGAGCCTGCGCCGGTTCAACGACTGGCTCCTGGGTTTCGGCACCGTGCCGCAGGCGTGGATTGAGAAGTACGGACTCGATTAGTCAATCGTATTACACAGGCTCCACGGGAGCCCGTGGCAATGCAAGAACCGCTGCCAACGCCGGTGCCGGCTCTGTCCAGCGCTGCATGGGCTCCCCTAAAAAGGGACCTCGAAACCCGGGTTTTAGAGGGCCAAAATATTTTTGAAATATCTATTGCACAATGAATTGGCTTTGCTATATTCAACGCTCCGTTTGACCCATAAAGGGCGCGGACAGCATAACCTGCGGAACCGATAACTGACCACCCGACTGGGGGCAGGAATAATGGCTCCGCTCTCCAAGTAGCTGACTTGGGAAAAGTTGTTGATTTATGCCAGTAAAGACATTTAGACCGCTGACGCCGTCCACGCGATATATCGCGTATGCGGATTTTAGCGACATCACTAAGTCCAAGCCGGAGAAGAGCTTGGTGGAAATACGCAAGCGCACAGGCGGGCGTAATGTCTATGGTCGCGCCACGGCTCGGGGCATCGGCGGCGGCCACAAGCAAAAAATCCGGCTGATTGATTTCAAGCGGAACAAGCATGGCGTGGAAGCGTCGGTATTGGCGATCGAGTACGATCCCCGCCGCTCCGCCCGCATTGCCTTGCTGGAATACAAGGACGGGGAGAAGACCTACATCATCGCCCCTGGCGGCCTCTTGGTTGGCGCTAAAGTCCTGAGCGGTCCCTCCGCACCTCCGGAAGTCGGCAACAGCCTCCCGCTGCGAACGGTCCCCGTAGGCCTCCCGATCCACAATATCGAATTGATTCCCGGCCGCGGCGCCCAGATGGTTCGCACCGCAGGCGGCGAGGCCACCCTGATGTCGCGCGATGAGGGCTATGCGCAGATCCGCCTGCCTTCAGGCGAAATCCGCCGGGTCAGCGAGGACTGCTATGCCACCATCGGCCAGGTCGGCAACACCGAGCATGAAAATGTGGTCCTGGGCAAGGCGGGACGTTCCCGTCACCGCGGCATCCGCCCGATCAGTCGTGGTGTTGCCAGGAACCCCGTCGATCACCCGAACGGCGGCGGCGCCGGCAAATCAAAGTCAGGCGGCGGCTGGCAGCAGCTTACCTCCCCGTGGGGTCTCCTTGCCAAGGGCTACCGCACGCGCCATAAGAAGAAACAGTCAAACCGGTTCATTCTGGTGCGCCGTGACGGCCGTCCGATGACCAAAGCATAAGTTTTATGGGACGCTCAATCAAAAAAGGCCCGTTTATTGACGGCCATTTGCTGGAAAAGATCATCAAGGCCAAAGAGGCCAAGTCGAAGGCACCCATTAAGACGTGGTCGCGTCGCTCGATGATCACCCCCGATTTCGTCGGCCTCACGTTCAACGTGCACAACGGCAAGATCTTCAACCCGGTGTTCGTGACGGAAAACATGGTGGGTCACCGCCTGGGCGAGTTCTCGCTCACGCGAACCTTCAAGAAGCACGGCGCGCACACCGCGAAGGCCGAGGCTAAGTAACGATATGCAAGTCCAGGCGATTACCAAAAACGTGCGGATGTCGGCGCAGAAAATGCGCGAGGTCGTCCGCCAGATTCAGGGCCTGCCGGCCGCGCAAGCTCACGCAATCCTGCAGGCGGTGCCTCGCAAGGGCGCCCGCGTGGTGGCCAAGACCCTCAAGTCTGCCATCGCCAATGCTGAAGATCTAAAGGAACATAAGCAGGATTACAAGGAGATGCGGACCGACCGGCTTTTCATCAAGGAAGCCGTCGCGCAAACCGCATCCACCCTCCGCCGGTTTACCCCCAAGGCGCGCGGGTCCGCCGGCCCGATCCTCAAGCGGAGCTGCCACATCAAGATTGTTCTGTCAGACTAATAACGTATGGGACAAAAAACTAATCCAATCGGCCTGCGGATCGCCGTCAACCATGACTGGCGCTCAAAGTGGTATGCCGGAAAGAAAGAATTCGGCAAGCTCCTCACCGAGGACCGTAAGATCCGGGATCTGCTGAAGAAGAAGCTGGAGTCCGCCTCCGTGCCGCAGATTCTGATCGAGCGCGCCGCTAGCCGCTGCCGGATCACCATCATGACCGCACGGCCTGGTATTGTCATCGGCCGCAAGGGCGCGGAGATTGACAAGCTCAAGGAAGAGCTCAGCAAGATGACCGGCAAGGAGATTTACGTTGATATCCTGGAAATCAAGCAGCCGGAGATTGATGCCCAGCTCGTGGCGGAAAACGTGGCCCTGCAGCTTGAGCGCCGCGTGTCGTTCCGGCGAGCCATGAAGAAGGCCCTCCAGACGGCCAAGGATTTCGGCGCCGAGGGAATCAAGATCCGCTGCGCGGGTCGCTTGGGCGGCGCTGAGCTGGCGCGCGTCGAGCAATATCACTGGGGGCGGGTTCCGCTCCACACGCTGCGCGCGAATATCGAGTATGGTTTCGCCGAAGCCAGGACCGTCTATGGGAAGCTGGGTATTAAGTGCTGGATCTGCAAGGGCGACACGAAGGTTGAAAGACCGCAGCCGCAGCCGGCCACAGTTACGAATTAACCGCAAGATTTGGATCGAAAGAATTTGTTATGCCATTGATGCCTGATCGAGTTAAGTACCGGAAAATGCACCGGGGCAACCGTGCCGGCTTGGCGACGCGGGGGCAGAAGGTGTCCTTCGGCGAATACGGATTGATGGCTCTGCAGCGCTGCTGGCTCGACACGAAGCAGATCGAAGCCGCCCGCGTGGCCATCGCGCGCAACATGAAGCGCCACGGCAAGATGTGGATTCGCATCTTCCCTCAGAAGTCATTTACAAAGAAGCCCCTGGAAACGCGGATGGGCAAGGGTAAAGGGCCGCTGGAATCGTGGGTTGCGGTTATCCGCCCCGCCAACGTGCTGTTCGAGGTGGACGGGGTGCCCGAGGCGGTGGCGCGGGAGTCCCTGCGCTTGGCTGCGACCAAGCTCCCCATCAAAACAAAGTTCATCTCGCGGCACCAGATGGGCTAAGCCGAGATTTCGAATATGAAGAAGACGCAACGCAAAGAGATTCAAGAAAAGACGCTGGCGGAATTGCTGGCGGAAAGCCGGAACTGGCGACAGGAAATTTTCAACCTGCGCCTCCAGCAGGCCAGCGCTCAGCTCGAGAAGCCCGCTCGCCTGCGCACGTTGCGCCGCGATATCGCCCGGATTGAAACGCGCATCTCTCAGCTGCGCAAGAAAGCTGCCTGAGCAACCGATTTGTTATGGCCGACACCAACTCCAATCCAGCTCCGATCAATCCCAACGCCGCGGAAGCCGCCAACGAGGCAGCCCGTGCGAAGCGCAAAGAGCGCGTGGGCGAGGTCATCTCAAACAAGATGACCAAGACCATCACCGTGCGCGTCGAGCGCCGGTTCCCGCATCCAAAGTTCAAGAAGGTCGTGACCGGCTACAAGAAGCTTTACGCCCACGACGAAAAAAGCGAGGCGAAGGTGGGCGACCGCGTCCGCATCGAGGAAACCCGGCCGCTCTCGAAAATCAAACGGTGGCGCCTGGTCGAGGTGGTTGAGAAGGGGTCCGGCGTCGCACCCGTCTCACTATGACCATCACCCGTTCCGCAATCCCGATTTATCGCGCCGTACACAGCAGGTGATTTATGTTACAGATACGCTCCATCTTAGACGTGGCTGACAATACCGGCGCCAAGCGCGCCGCAGCCATCGGTGTTCTCGGTCGCAATCAGCGCTATGCCCGCATTGGTGACATCATCAAGGCCCACATCAAGGAAGCCGCCCCGGATGGCACCGTGAAAAAAGGAGAGGTCGTCAACGCAGTGGTTGTTCGCACGCGCCAGGTCATACGGCGGAATGACGGCTCCTATCTGCGATTCGACAGCAACGCGGTCGTTCTCATTGACGCCGAGCAGAATCCGCGCGGAACACGCATTTTCGGGCCGGTGGCGCGCGAGTTGCGCGATAAGAAATTCATGAAGATTGTCTCGCTGGCACCTGAGGTCATCTAGCCGGGCCATAACCATTACTCAAGAATATGCGCACATTTCACGTTAAAAAAGGCGACGAAGCAGTCGTCATTTCAGGAGCCGACAAGGGCAAGCGCGGCCGCGTGATCGCGGTGATAGGCAAAAAGCAGCGCGTTATCATCGAGGGGGCGCATATGATCAAAAAACACATGCGCAAGAGCCAGCAGTATCCCCAGGGCGATATCGTAAGCCGCGAAGGCACGATTCATGTCTCGAATGTCATGAAGGCCGAGAAATTCGATGCGCGGGCAGCCAAGCGTGGCGCAGGCGCGGCGGCCAAGGCGTGAGTTGTTAATAGGACTTTGACCCGCAATTCGATCAGGACCCAATAGACGCCGCGGCGACAGCCGGAAAAAGCGAAATGAAAGCCAGACTTTACCAAAGATACGTTAACGAAGTGGTGCCCGCACTGAAAGAAAAGCGCAAGTACGCCAATATTCACCAGGTGCCCCGGATCCAAAAGATCGTCGTCAACATGGGGGTGAGCGCATCCCTGGAGAAGAGCGCGATTGATGATGCCTCCAAAGACTTGGCGCTCATCACCGGGCGGAAGCCGACAATCAGCAAGTCCAGGCATGACATCGCCAATTTCAAGCTGCGCGAGGGTCTGCCGATCGGTTGTCGCGTGACGCTCCGCCGCGAAGCTATGTATGAATTTCTCGATCGCCTGATCGCCACGGCCCTGCCGCGTATTCGCGATTTTCGCGGCCTTTCTCCGCGTTCGTTCGACGGGCGTGGAAATTACTCGCTCGGCGTCGGGGATCAGACTATCTTCCCAGAGATCGAGTTGGACAAGATCAAGCGCCAGCAGGGGATGGACATCACCATCGTTACCAGCGCCAGGACGAATGAAGAAGCGCTGGAGTTTCTGAAACTGATGGGCATGCCGTTCGCTGAGGCGCGGCAGGCAGAGGCGAAACAACCTAAAGCAAGCTAGAGCAGACAATTTTACAGTAATTCGTTATGGCTAAGACAGCATGGATTGAACGGAATAAGAAAAAGGCCGACACGGTCAAAAAGTACGCCGCCATTCGCGCGGAGCTGAAGGCTAAGCGTGACTATGCCGGTCTTTCAAAACTGCCGCGCAATGCAAGTCCGTCCCGGGTGGTTAACCGCTGTTCCATGAGCGGCAGGCGCCACGGATTCCTTCGCAAGTTCGCCTGCTCCCGGTTGACCTTCCGCGAGGCAGCCCTCTCCGGCCTGATCCCCGGCGTGACCAAGGCAAGCTGGTAGCCAGCCTAATCCACCGATTTGATCCAACTAAAGCCGCAACTTTCCAGGAATTTATAATTGTGAACGATCCGATCTCCGACATGCTAACCCGGATTCGCAACGCGAATCGCGCGCTGCTCCCGGCCGTTGAAGTCCCCTACTCCAAGATCAAGGAGAGCATGGCCGTCATTCTCAAACGGGAAGGTTACGTCGCCGAATTCACCATCGAGCCCAAGACGCCCAAGTCGCACAAGATGATCAAGCTGAAGCTCAAGTACCTGGGCAAGAAAAGCGTTATCGAGGGTCTGCGCAGGGTTAGCACTCCGGGCTTGAGGCGCTACGTCGGCGCGACGGAAATCCCCCGCGTCCGCGGAGGCCTCGGCGTGGCGGTGGTCTCCACCTCGGAGGGCCTGCTCACAGACACCCAGGCGCGTAAGAAAAACATCGGCGGGGAATTGCTCTGCTACATCTGGTAATAAGTCCCCGCTTTCCTGTAATCATATAACTTTCTAACGAGCCTATGTCACGAATTGGAAAACAGCCCATTGCCGTCCCTCCCAAAGTCAAAGTGGAGGTCAAGGGCCAGCAGGTTTCGATCGAGGGGCCAAAAGGCAAACTCACTTGGGACTTGCCCCGTCGAACCAGCCTCACGGTTGATAATGGCATCGTGGTTGTCACCCGGAAGGGCGAGGATGCAAGCGCCAAGGCGCTGCACGGTCTCAGCCGGGCGCTGGTCAACAATATGATTCGCGGTGTGAGCGAAGGATTTGTCAAGAAGCTCGAGATTCAAGGCGTCGGATTCAAAGCAGCCGTCCAGGCTGGCAATGTGACCCTCAGCTTGGGATACTCACACCCCGTGGTTTACCCGATCCCCGCCCAGATCAAGGTAACCGTCGAGGAGAATACAAAAATTACTATCGAGGGCCCCGATCGTCAGGTCGTAGGCCAGGTCGCGGCCGAGCTCCGCGGATTCTACCCGCCTGAACCTTACAAGGGCAAGGGCGTGCGTTACTCCGATGAGCGCGTCGTTCGCAAAGAAGGCAAAACGGTCCAATAATAACCGAAATTCCCGATGAGAACAGAACAGAAACAAAAACTTGCTTTGCGGCGCCGCTGGCGCATTCGGCGGAAGGTCTCTGGCAGCAAAGATCGCCCCCGGATGAGCGTTTGCTTTACAAACAAGAACATCCACGTCCAGTTCATCGACGATTCGGTCGGGCTGACACTTGCCGCAACCTCGACAACTTGCAAGGCAACTCCCGACCGCGACAAGCTCGCTGCCAACGCAGCCAGCGCGAAGGTCGTCGGCGCCCTGGCAGCCCAGGCTGCTATCGGTAAGGGCATCAAACAGGTGGTTTTCGATCGCGCAGGGGCGCGATACCACGGTAAAGTCAAAGCCCTGGCGGACGCTGCTCGGGAAGCGGGTCTAAAGTTTTAATGCGACATGGAAACTAACACTGTGCCTGAACCAACCAAAGTAGAAGCCGCTGAGCCGCGCAGCCCGCGCGGACCAAGCCGCGGACGGCGATCCCGTCCTGAGCCGGAACCCACCTACGACGCGATGTCGGGGCAGGAGTTGGTGGAAAAGGTTGTTTTCATCAATCGCTCCGCCAAGGTCGTCAAGGGCGGTCGCCGTTTTAACTTCAGCGCGCTCATCGTCGTCGGGGACAAGCACGGCCGGGTCGGCGTGGGCTTGGGGAAAGCGGGCGAAGTCGCCGATGCAATCCGGAAGGGCGGGGAGATGGCCAGGTCGCAGATGGTCGGTGTGTCTCTCAAGGACGCAACGATCCCTCATGAAGTGTTCTCGCACTATTGCGGTGCCAGGGTGCTCCTGCGTCCGGCATCGCCGGGAACAGGCATCATCGCCGGCAAGACCGTGCGCTCGGTGCTCGAGTCGGCCGGAGTCAAAGATGTATTGACCAAGTCGCTCGGGTCGAAGAATGCAGCCAACGTTGTCAAGGCGACCTTGCAGGCTCTTTTGAGCCTCCGCCTGCGTGAAGATATTTACAAGGGTCGTGGCTTGCAAATCAGGAAGCCGGAAGCGCCGGTAGTTCCCGGCACAGCCTCGGCTGCAGCTCCGCAGGCATCGTCGCCGGCATAACGCCGATATCCCCGGCGTTTCGATTAACCATTCAGGATCCAATTTATGCGTTTACATGATCTCAAACCCCGCCCGGGTGCCAAGCACCGCCGCAAGCGGTTGGGGCAGGGCGAATCCAGCGGCCATGGCAAAACCAGCGGTCGTGGCGGCAAGGGCCAAACCGCGCGGTCTGGCAGTTCAATTCGCATCGGGTTCGAGGGCGGTCAGATGCCCCTCATTCGGCGCATTCCAAAACGAGGCTTCAACAACGCCCGCCACACCATACGCTATCTGCCGGTGAACCTGGAGGACTTGAATCGTTTCGACGACGGAGCCCGGGTGGATGAATCAGTCTTGCGCGCTTGTGGCCTCGCCAATGGCCGCGCCCCGGGGGTCAAAATTCTTGGAACAGGCGAACTGGCCCGCAAGCTTACCGTTGTCGCCCATGCTTTTAGCAGCTCCGCCAAGGCCAAGATCGAGGCCAAGGGCGGCACCTGCGAACTCCTTGCCCTGTGCAAGCCGCAGCCGGCGAAAGCCGTTCCTGCTAAGGCTTGATTCTGTTTATGCGATTGAAAGCAACCTATAAGCTCGTTTTGTCTCGGTCTGCTTTGCAACCGCGCTCCTTCGGTTTCGGATCCTAACACCGCCATGTTTGCCGCCATCGTCAATACCTTCAGTAATTGCTTCAAGATCCCCGAGCTTAAGTCGAGGATTCTATTTACCTTGGCGGTGTTGGCCATCTGCCGCCTCGAGGCGGTCGTGCGAATTCCGGGACTGGACGGCGCTACGCTGTCTGCCTTTTTCGAAAGCAAGGCGAACTCCGCGGCCGGATCATCCATGCTCGGAATGTACAGCCTGTTCACGGGCGGCGCGCTCGAGCACTGCGCGGTCGGGGCGTTGGGCATCATGCCCTACATCAGCGCGACCATCATCATCCAGTTGCTCACAGCTGTCATTCCCACCCTGAGCAAACTCGCCAGGGAGGAAGGCGGCCGCACCAAGATCATTCAATACGGTCGCTATCTGACGGTGCTCCTCTGCCTCGGCCAGGGGCTGGTGATGGCAATCGGCTGGGAGAATCCGGAAAAGATTTTTCAGGGATGGAATTTGGGCCGTCTTGTCCTCTACAGCGATTCCTGGATATGGTTCTATCGCATCCAAACCTTGCTGATGCTCACCACGGGGACCATGCTGCTCATGTGGCTGGGCGAGCAGATTACCGAGCGCGGAATCGGAAACGGAGTCTCCCTGGTAATTACGATCGGTATTCTGGCCCGCCTTCCTCAGGCAGCCGTGGCTCTCTACGACATGTTTGTCGGTGCCGGCGGGGTCGAGGCAAAGTTCAATCTCGGTCACGCTATCGCGCTAATACTCCTCCTCGCAGGCGTCATTGCGGGTGTCATCGCAATCACACAGGCCCAGCGCAAGGTCCCCGTCCAATACGCCCAGCGGGCTGTCGGCCGGAAAGTGTATTCGGGCGGCACCTCGTTCATGCCGCTGCGGGTCAACTACTCGGGCGTCATGCCCATCATCTTTGCCCAGGCGATCCTGATGTTCCCACAGAAGATATTCCAGTTTCTTGGCCAGAGCTTCAATATTAAGTTCTTCGGGGAGATCGCTTATGCTCTCACCGAGGGGATGATACTTTACATGGTGCTCTACGGCCTGATGATCCTCTTTTTCTCGTATTTCTGGGTGGCAACGCAGTTTAACGAGCTTCAGATTGCCGACGACCTGAAGAAGAACGGCGGCTACATTCCCGGAGTTCGTCCCGGCCAGGCAACGAGCGACTACCTGCACAATGCGATGAGCCGTATCACCCTCGCGGGGGCTGTATTTTTGACCGTGATTGCGCTGATCCCGATCTGGCTTTACCGGGTCTTGAATATTCCTTACTCCGTTGCGACATTCTTCGGCGGGACCAGCATGCTGATCCTCGTCGGTGTCATGCTGGATACCATGCGCCAGATGGAGACCCATTTGCTGATGCGGCACTATGACGGCTTTCTGAAGAAAGGGCGGCTCCGCGGCCGGTTCTAATGCCTGTCTTTGCCGGTCAAATTCATCCTTTGAATTCTGGTTGTATTCAGGACTCGCAGATTAAAGGCATTGCCAGTATGTTTGGGCAAATCATCTTTACTGGCCGATGATCATATTGAAGAGCGAGCGGGATCTGGAAGCGATGCGGCCCGCCTGCGCGGTTGCGACTACGGTGCTCGATGACATAGCTGCCTTTATTCAACCGGGGGTGACGACGAGGCAAGTGGATGATTTTGCAGCCTCGCGAATTAAGCATTACGGTGCTAAGAGCGCATTTTTGGGTTATCGCAAGTATCCTTGCCAGATCTGTATTTCGGTGAACGAGCAGGTGGTTCACGGGCTCGCCGGCAGCCGGGTGTTGAATTTCGGTGATATCGTCAGCCTCGATGTCGGGGTTGTTCATAACGGGTTTATCGGCGACACCGCTCGCACGGTGGCGGTTGGCGGTTGCAGCGTGGTCGCGCAAAAGCTGATGGATGTCACGGAGAGGGCGCTTCACGAAGGCATCGCCAAGGCGCTGCCGGGAGGCCGGGTGGTTGACATTTCGCGGGCGATCCAGGGTTTTGTCGAAGAAAACGGCTTCAGCGTGGTGCGAGAGTTCGTGGGGCACGGTGTTGGGCGGTCAATGCACGAAGAGCCGCAGGTGCCGAATTTTGTGGACGGTAAGAGTTCGCCCAAGCTGCGGCCGGGCATGACTATCGCCATTGAACCGATGGTCAACTCGGGATTGGCCGATGTAAAAATATTGAATGATGGCTGGACAGTGGTGACGCGGGATGGTTCACTATCCGCTCACTTTGAGCATACGGTTTTGATCACTGAATCGGAGCCGGAAATACTCACATGGTCCGAGAAAATACCATCGAAGTTGAAGGCGCTATAGTGGAAGCGCTTCCCAACAAGACGTATTGTGTGGAGCTGGCGAACGGCCACCGCCTCCGGGCATATGTAGCCGGGAAGGCAAAGTTTAGCCTTGCGCAGTTTGCGCCGGGGGAAAAAGTGCGGTTGGCACTATCGCCATACGATCTGTCTGTGGGTCGAATTTTAGTGTAAGAGAAAAAGAATCTGAATATGAAAGTCCGTGCATCGGTAAAGAAGCTTTGCGAGAACTGCAAGATCATTAAACGCAAAGGTGTCATCCGCGTGATTTGCACCAACGCCCGCCACAAGCAGAGGCAAGGCTAGGTCGCACCTTGGATGTTTTAATTAATCAGGAGATTCCTGTAAATCATTTGACGAATATATGGCCAGAATAATTGGTGTAGAAGTCCCGCCCAACAAGCGCATTGATATCGCTTTGCGCTACATTTACGGACTTGGACCGAGCAACGCAAAAGAGATTTTGGCCAAGGCCAATATTGATCCGAGCGTGCGCGCCAAGGACCTGACCGAGGCTCAGCTCTCCCTGATCGTCCATGCCATCCAGGATGGCAAATACGTCATCGAGGGCGACCTGCGCCGCGAAATCGGCATGAATCTCAAGCGCCTGCAGAGCATCAAATGCTACCGTGGCATCCGCCATCTTCGCAGCTTGCCTGTCCGCGGCCAGCGCACCCAGACCAACGCCCGCACCCGCAAGGGCCCGCGGAAGACCGTCGGTGTGGTTCGCAGCCCAACCGCCAAGGCCGGCATCCATTGATCTGAATTAAATCACAAATTACCCATTCGCAACGACTGACTCATGGCTGAAGAAATAAAAAAGAAAGCTGCTCCTAAGAAGGAGAGCAAGCCCGAGGGAAAGCCGGAAGCCGGCACCGCAAAAACAGACCCCGCGGCTTCGGCCAAGCCCGCAGGTGACGCACATCCGGCGAAAGCGCCGCGCAAGGGCGCAGCCCCGCCAGCCGATGGCGCAGCCGCCCCCGGATCGGATGCGGCTGCTAAGCCGGCTGAAGGCGCCATTCCCGTGGCCGCCGTGGCTGCCCCAACCGCCGCCGAACTGCTCGCCGACGATATGGCGGGCAAGAAGATTGTCAAAGCCAAGGGCGCCAAGAACATCGTCAGCGGCATCGCCAATGTCCTCGCCACGTTCAACAACACCATCGTGAGCATCACGGACATGCAGGGGCATGTCATCGGTTGGTCCAGCGCCGGCCGCGTCGGGTTCAAGGGCTCTCGCAAAAGCACCGCCTATGCCGCCCAGCAGGTCGCCCAGGATGCCGCACGCCAGGCAATGTCGCACGGTATGCGCGAGGTCGAGGTTCGCGTCAAAGGCCCCGGTTCAGGCCGGGAGTCCGCGATCCGTGCCTTCCAGGCGATCGGATTGGAGATCAGCACGATCAAGGATATCACTCCTATCCCGCACAATGGATGCCGGCCGCGCAAGAAGCGCCGCGTCTAACCATTAACTTTTAACTCGCAACCAAGAACTTTAAGCATGGCTCGTTACACTGGTCCCCGCGTTCGCATCAGCCGTAGGTTCGGCATACCCATCTTTGGCCCCTCGAAATATCTCGAGCGCCGCAACTATGGCCCTGGCGTTCATGGCCCAAAGTCCCGTCGGAAACACACCGATTACGGGCTAGGGCTGATCGAGAAGCAGAAGCTCCGCTATTTCTACGGGCTGCTTGAGCGCCAGTTTCGCGGTGTTTATGAGCGTGCCCTGAGGCGCCGCGGCGTCACCGGTGAGCAGATGTTGCAAATCCTCGAGACTCGCCTCGACAACGTCGTGTATCACCTCGGCTTCGCTAACACCCGCGCGGCGGCTAGGCAATTGGTTTCCCACGGCCACGTTCGTGTCAATGACCGCAAGGTCAACATTCCCTCCTACGGCCTGAAGGTGAACGACACCATCGAAATCAAGAACTCTAACGCTGCTCGGCAATTGGCCGGAAAAAATCTGGAAAGCGCCGGCAGCCGAAGCGTTCCGGATTGGATGTCCTTGAATAAGGAGGCTCTGAAAGGCGTCGTCATGCGCATTCCGACCCGTGACGAGATCCAGCCTATCGCCAACGAGCAGGCCGTCGTTGAATTTTATTCCCGCTAACATTAACCAGCCTCCCTGGCGGGAGGCGCAACGCAATTACACGGGCTCAGCCGGCTGCGGGAATGAATCCGGCCAGGTCAGATTAAAATTGCAAGAAAGAATGCCATGCCAGTACGCCTAGGACGTTTCGAAATGCCCAAGCGGTTGATCAAAGAGGATTCAACCGCAACTGAAGTTTATGCCAAGTTTGTTGCCGAGCCCTTCGAGACGGGCTACGGGCACACAATTGGCAACTCCCTCCGCCGGGTGCTGCTTTCCTCCCTCGAAGGCGCCGCGATCACTTCGATCAAAATTGATGGCGCGATGCACGAGTTCGCCACCGTTGAAGGCGTGGTCGAGGATGTGACCGATATCGTGCTGAACCTGAAGAAGGTTCTTTTCAGGGCGCACTCTCGCGATACGCAGATGCTTCTGCTTTCGGTTAACAAAGAGGGAGCGGTGACCGCTGGCGACATAGCGCTCAACCAGAACCTCGAGCTGGTCAACCCTTCGCAGCACATCTGCACGATTGACAAGAAAAAGAAGTTCGAGATGGAGCTCGAGGTCAAAGTCGGCCGCGGCTTCCTTCCGGGTGACGAAAACAAGAAGCCCAATCAGGCTATCGGCGTCATCGCGATTGATTCTCTGTTCTCGCCCGTGATCCGCGTCAGATACGCCGTTGAAAACGCCCGCGTCGGCCAGCGCACCGACTACGATCGCCTCATCCTGGAGGTCTGGACAGACGGCCGCATTTCTCCGGACGACGCCCTGACCCAGTCCTCTGCCATCCTCCAGCATCACCTCGATGTCTTTGTCGGCTACGACAAGAACGCCGTCGAATTCGAGGAGGTCGTGGACAAGCAGGACGAAGAGAAGTCGAAGATGAAAAAGCTTCTCAACATGAGCGTGAATGAGATCGAGCTCAGCGTCCGCGCCGCAAATTGCCTCAACAACGCCAACATAACGACTGTTGGCCAGCTTGCCATGAAGACGGAGCAGGAAATGCTCAAGTACCGGAACTTCGGCAAGAAGTCCCTGAATGAAATCAAAGACAAGCTTACCGGGCTCGGGCTGGCTCTGGGTATGGCTTTCGAGAACGACATGCTCGAAGTGCCCAAAGCAGACGACGCCCCGAAGTCAGAGGAAGAATAAGGCCAAAGATTTATGCGACACCTTAAACGAACAGCCAAGTTAGGCCGCACCGGCCAACACCGGAATGCAATGCTGGCCAATCTCGTTTGCAGCCTCATCGAGCACAAGCGAGTCACTACAACTCTGGCCAAAGCCAAGGCCGCCCGCTCCGTTGCTGAGAAGATGGTGACCCTGGGAAAACGTGGCACCATACACGATCGGCGCCTTGCCGCCGCACGGTTGCACCAGCAGGATATCGTCAAAATCCTCTTTGACGAGATCGCCCCGGCGCAGAAAGATCGTCGCGGGGGTTACACGCGCATTGTCCGCCTCAACCAGCGTAACGGCGACGCCGCCCAGAAGGCGATTCTTGAATGGGTGGACTACGGAATGACCCCCGAAGCCCCAGTGGCCGAGAAGCCGGCCAAGGAAGCCAAAGCCGGCACCGCCAGCTAGCTCTCAGGGAAATACCCTCTCTTTCACAGCCCGTTCTCAACCGAGAACGGGCTTTTTTCTGTACAGGGGAAGCGGCCCACACGGGGCGCTGGCCCTTTCCGTCATGCTTGTGGTTTTGGGCGATCGCTGTAAGCGTTATTGCCGGGTCCGGGGTTCGCGTGGCTCGTGGGATGAACAAAAGTTTTTGCCAAGCGCACAGATGTGGATGATATTCTATCCATCGCCACTGGCTAGCGGCGGCAAAGTGAGATGTGATAAAGCGAGGTTTTCAGTCCATGCATACGATAGCACTCTCCCTTCCTTTGGGGGGCGGGGGATGGGGTGCCGCTCCTCCACCGCGGAGTGGAAGGG
>Ga0194053_10001283_pt1 | contig 16430 bp, 14 predicted proteins | sample SepL228m_MetaG_FD_161684 | JGI IMG/M metagenome (GOLD analysis project Ga0194053, IMG submission 161684) | Anoxic zone freshwater microbial communities from boreal shield lake in IISD Experimental Lakes Area, Ontario, Canada - Sep2016-L227-8m | ecosystem: Environmental > Aquatic > Freshwater >... | reverse complement strand
CCGTCATATATGGCATCCTCGCGGGATTTTTTATTTTTTTGGGGATCGCGCCAACATGGTGGTAGTGGAGGCACTCCTTGCATTCCACTCATTTGCTCGAGCTGGGTATATTTCCGCTTTGGGTTGTATGGTGGTTTTTTAGGTCTCAAAAAGTAGTCGAGGATTTCGCTAAGAATTATGAGAATAATTAGGGACATTTTGGGTCCTTTTGGTGTTTTTAGGACATTCGTAACGGTGTTTTGGAAGGCATTTTCAGCATCTCCAAAAAACCAAAAGCATCATTTCATTGGGGTTTTTGAGTTTAGGTGGTTAGTATGGTTAGTTTCAAGTGGTCAAACGGTACTTCTTCCAGCTGTATTCTCTCGTGGGAGTTTTACTAAAACACCGTTTCAAACTAACCAAACTAACCAAATTTAAGTTGGAGGATCGTCAAAAAAGTCTTGTTCTTTGGGGTTTGGAGATTGATTTTGTTGGGTGAAGTGGTAGTTTATGAGGTTGGCATGTCCTTTTTCTTGCTTGGCATTGAACATTGAGACGAGATGCGGCCATAGGCGGTTGATCCGTTTTCCGAGTCTTTTGATGGATAATTTACCCTCAAACGATGGGTCAATAACTACGAGGAGTGCGAGAAGTTCGGATGCAGTTCCGTTGAAAGACGCGTTGTTTTCCATGAGTCCGATGATGGACATGCCGACGTCATCGTTTTCGAGGTTGAAGGTGGATTTATCGGCCTCGGCATTTTTGAGCGCGTCCAGAGCATCCTGTTCGCGACCCATCGCGCGTCCCATGCGGATGGCAAGCGAGGCGAAGTCCGGATGACGTTTGTTCATTCCGCCTGGTGACGCAACTTTGTCGGCAAGTGCGACGGAAAGAACGTCGGAAATCCACGAAAGGCCGGCATCTCGATTGGAGATAATTTCATCAGATAGCGACGATTCGGCGGTTTCATCAACTCGGCGGTCCAGTCGGACTACGAGTAGTCGGTCGGCAAGTCCGGAGTCGGCGGCAAAGGTGGGATTGGCCGATGTGATGATTGCCCACGCGCGTGAACGCTGAACGATGCGAGCGGTGTCAGTGTATAGGCGGCGTTTTTCGCGTGTTCCGTCTGTAGAGGCGGCGGCGAGAGCGTCCTGTAGCCAGTCGGTGCGCGTGTCGGCATTGTCGTAACATACCATTCCGCCGGCGTGGGCCTGCGTCCAGAAATCTTCCTCGCCGTTCTTGGTGATGGCCGTGATACGCGGGGGTAGGCCAAATAATTCCGCGACGCCGACCGCCAAGCGTGTCTTTCCGGATCCTACTGGTCCGGACAGGACGAGTGGAGGTTTGGTGCGCTGGTTTGACGCCATAGCGCATACCCAGAGTTCAAAGAGCAGTTTGCCGTGGGGTGCCGTGGTGGACATGGATTTGAACAGGGTACAATGCTCGAAGGGGTTTTTCGGTTCAACGAGATTCCATGGTTTGAGTGTGTCGCCGGATGGAAATAGGACTTCATCCGTGCCGTTATCGCATCGAGTTACGCCTTCGGCGGTGATACGGACAAGGTGGCCATCGCCATTTGATAGATAGACGGCTCCCGGACGTGCCGCCCAGAATGATTCGGGTAATAGGCCGGTGGTCTTGCCGGTTAATGCTTCATCCTGAATTGCGGCCAGAATGAATTGGAATGCCCGTTCGGTTCGATTTATTCCGATCAAGGATGACAACCACGATAAAAACTGGTCATCTGCTATGGGCAGAAGCAATTTGCGGGTTCCGTCAAAGAACATGGCGGTGGCGAAGTCGCGGTGTTCGGCGTGAAAGAAAAATCGTCCGCAAGCGTGAAGTTTTTCTAAAACTACTGTTGCCATCTGCTGATAGCGTTCGCCGGGAGTCAGTCCTTTGGTCATCGCGATCTGGAAGAACTTGGCTTGCAGATTTATGTCGGTTTTTTCTGGTTTGGGTGGCGGTTGGGACGCAGAGTTTTTAACGATGTTTTGCAGTTCTTCAAGAGTGCCGCCGGCATGTACCCAGTCGTATGCATCCTTTACCTTATGGCCATTGTGGTCCGGAAGCTCTATGATACAGAATGATTTTGCCAAGTTCTGCAATGCGACTTTGATTAGATTGGCGTGCTGGCGCCCTGTTTTATCCTTGTCGGCAATAACAACGACGCGCGCCCCGACTAATGCCGCATTACAACTATCTTGCCACTTCCCTTCGCCACCCGGATTCGTAGTGGCGCACAACCCCATAGTTACCAAAGCGTCGGCATCTTTTTCACCCGCTACCTTGTAGATTACCTGATCGTTTTTTACGGCTTCAATCACCTGCGGCAACCGATACAGGACACGTTCGATACCATCCATTGTCCACCTGAATCCGCCATTGCCGTCTGGTTGGCGTTGCCGAAAATCCTTTGGGTCAAAACGCACAACTTGAAAAACCATCTTGCCGGTGCCGTCGTGATAGTCATAAACCTTTACGATCTGCGGAGTTTTCTTAACTTTTGGCGGCATCAAGTCTGACATTTTTAAGCCAATAGATTCGACAATCTTTTTGGTTTCGCACTTAGCAAAACAATTAAGCAAGATGCGGCCATCCTTACCTTCACTGATAGAAAGACTTGCTGTAGAATCAGCGTGAATCGGACACTTGGCCATCCAACCGTTGCCGTTTTTGTGGGCGTCAAAGCGTGATATTATTTCAGTTAGAGTCATGGGCGGCGTCCTCTCTCTTAACGGCTTGAAGCAACTGGCAGGCGGCAGCATACCAGTAATTTTTTTCAGCTTCTTTCCACATCGCCTTAAACGCTGATATTTGAAGGTCTTTAGGGATAGGATGATTTAGCAGTCTGTTAGCCACGGCATCCGCCATAAGTTTTGGCAGGATGTCAAAAGCGCAACTTGAGCACAGAATGATGTCTTCATTCCTTGACCACGTTGCGTCTGGTTCATTTCCACATATCTGGCAGGTTGTATTTTTGCCGCTTTCCCTGTTGAACACTTCCGATGATTTCCACGTACTCATGGTATTCTCCTAAAGCAAGCGGCCACCGGAGGACAATGCCTACGCGCAAGGACGGCACTTGTTCAGCACCAGTCGAAACGTAATCATTGGTCGGTGGCCGCCATAAATCATTGTAATGTTATCCTTGCTTTTTATGGGTTCCTCTCCCATCTGCCGCACACTCTACGCCTTTCCTGTTATTTGTCAACACCTATTTTCAAAAATCTTTTCAGCTTGACTTGCCGCCTGTTTATGGTATTGACTGGTGCATGGCAAAACACAGAAAGCCGATTGGCGAGGCGCGGTTTCCGAAAGCCACTCATCCATTATTTGTTGCCGAGTCTGGTCAGTTCGGTTTTCCGCCGCTCTATGACTGGCAGAAGGATGTCATCAACGCCGCCGCCGAATTTCGTTCGCGTATTTGCGTTTCCTGTTGCAATGAGGCCGGCAAAACGAATATCCTCGTTCCCTTGCTCGGTCTTGCATTCATGGTGGCGTTCCCTGGCGGCACCGTCGTTTCCACGGCGGGCGTTGAGGAACAAATTCGCGGACACTTATGGAAATACCTTGACGGATATGTGCGAAAACACCTGAAACCGAGTAAGGACGGCTGGAACATTTCCATGAGCGATTTGACGCTTCAGTCGTCCGAAGTCAATGGATTGCGGTCGCGCTGGATCGGGCGCGCGCCGAAAGACGCTCTCACGCTCGAAGGATACCATTCCCACTGGAAGAAGGGTGACAACGGACAGGACGTGTTCTGTCCTGTGATGTTCATCATTGACGAGGCCAAAACGAGCGAGCAGGCGCTATTTGAGGCCGTGTGGCGCATTGATCCCGATTTTCTGATGGTAGTTTCCACGTTCGGGCCTGACTCCGGTCCGTTCTTTGAGGCAATGGAGGATCTGATCCAGTCCGGCGAAGACACCGACGAATCCAAAAAGCGCAACTCGATCTGGACATACCGCCGCAAGATTTCGTGGAAACAATGCCCGCACCTGTTGACGCCGGCTAAAAAGCAGTATCGCGACGCCATGATTGAGAAGTACGGTGAAAACTCGTCGTTCATTAAGTCGTTCTTGGGTGGCGACTTCATGCGCGGAACCGACAAGAACTACGTGTTCCTTGACCATGATATTCGCAACGTGCGGCGGGCGATGGGACTTCAAGTGGCTGATGAACGACTTGGAAACACGCCGATACTGGACGGCAACAAACGCGCCGGTCTTGAGTTTTCCGGCGGCGGCGACGAACAGATTATTTACATCCGCAACGGAACGGAGATAATCTACTGGCAGGCGTTCAGGGAACCGAATACCGTCAGTCTCGCCAAGATGTTTGTTGACCTTCTGCAAAAATACGGCGTTGATCCGTGGCAATGCTATGGCGACAACGGCGGACTTGGACTTGCCGTGATTGATACGATGGAAGCTATGGGATACCAGCCAATCTATCGCTACATGAACCAGCAAACTCCGTTAAACACGCATGAATACGCCGATAAAATCACGGAGGACCACTGGGCGTTTAAGAACATATTGAGCAGATACCCGTGCAGGCTACCAAATGACCCCGTTTTATTGAAGCAAATACGCCAGCGGTTATTTGTGAGCGATGACCACAATCGCGTTAAGATGGAACTGAAACGGGCGCATCGGGCAAGGACGAACGAATCCCCGGACCGACTTGACGCCATGATTATGACTTGGAGCGACTTTGAACCGCCACGTATTGCGATACCACCTCCAACGGAATATGTCAGCGAGATCAACGATAAAGCGGCGCAACACCATACTGGCGGCAGGGCTTTCGGCGGCATGGTGCCCCAGACGGGGTGGCAGAAGTCGAGGCAGATGGCGGAAAATAGTGCTTGACATTTGATGCTGTATCTGTTAAACGGATTCCAAATCAAAGGGACCATTATGCCTTATGTAAAAGACTCCGGCAATAAAGACCTCGACAAGTACCTCAACGCAATGCAGGTCGCCGCCGACTTCGTTGATCCGGTTTGGGAATTCGCCAGTCGTATGTACCAATTATGGAGAGGTAAGGCACCGGCTGTTCTTAATACTACCTTTTCAAAAATTATGATTAATTTGGCGTTTTCCATGGTGAACGACCGTGTGCCGAAGCAGATTGAAAACCTCTTTGCCTCCGAAGATTTTGTATCCCTCGAAGCGTTGACCCCCGAACTGGAACTATCGCGGCCAGGAGCCGAAGTATGGTTGCGTTCGATGTTCAAGGATGAATCGAAACTTAATATCCAGAATGATATTTTGCCGACACTACAGGCGGCAAACATTATGGGCACGGGTTTCCGTATGCCTTGCGTCCAGCATGTCAAAGATGGGGATAAGTGGGTGCCGAAAATTGTTGTGCGTGACGTTGATTTCTTTTCCATACTACCCATGCCGGACGGCGGATTGGTCAACCCCATTGATCGGTATTCCGAAGATGCGTTGAGTTCGTTCTTCCACGTTGACTTCATGCGGCGCGAGCAGGTTGAGGCATTGGAAAAATACAAGGGATACAACAAAGAGGAAGCAGGGAAACTGTTTGAAAGTTCCCCGCGATTCGATTCGGGACTTGAAAATAAATATCGCGACATCTACAGTATCATCGGCGGTGTAACCTACAACGCCAAGAACGATTGGCGTCAGCGTATGCAAGACATTGACGGCAAAACCGGGCGATACCGCGTCGTCAAGTGGTTCATGCGGGATGAATACTGGATTGTGGCGCAAGACCGATTCATAATTTACAAGGGTCCGAACCCGATGGGCGGCGGCTTGCTCCCGCTTGTCACCTACAAACTGACGCCGGACTTCAAATCATTTTACGGCATCGGCAGTCTTGAGATGGTAGAGGACATGGTTTATGCCATGATAATGAACGTGAATTATCGTTTTGACGATTTAGCCCGCAAGTTTTACCCAACGAAGTGGATTCGCAAGGACATCATGGGCAACAAACCATCGTCTGAATTCCTTGACCGGCCTTATGCGATTCACAGTTTTCCCGCGAATGTGCAACGGATCAGTGACGCAATTTACTACGACCGTGCCCCAGAGATCACACAGCAGACCTTCATGGAAGAAGCCACCCTAAAATCATTCGTGCAGGAAGTCAGCGGATTCCCGAATATCTCGAAAGGTATGGTCGGACCCGGCGAGAAGGGTGGCGCGACTGGTATCGTCACGGCGGTACGGCAGGCCGGCGCGCGGATTGATGCCGAGTGTCTGGTGCTGGAACAAGGAGGACTGGCGCAGGAAGGCAGACTGTTACTGGTATTGGCGCACGATAACGTGACCGAGGATCAGGTCGTACGAAATGCAAACAGCGAAAATGGTTTTGGCTGGTCGGTGGTTCACGCTGATGCGTTGACGGATGACTACGTCGTGCATTGCAAGGGCACTCGTTACATGTCTAACAAGGAACAGTCGTTCCAGAAAATTCTCGCATTGTACCCCTACATGAATGGTAATCCGCTGTTCGACAGTTTTGAACTCAACTCGCAATTACTCGATGCCGCCGAAGTGTTTCCCGATAAGGACAGGATATTACGCAAACCCGTTGCCGATCAAATGAACGCGACGGGAATGGCGGCTCCGATGGGCGCAACTCCCGGAGAACCCGGCGGACTTGCGGCCAGTCAGAATGTAAGGAATCCGGCACGGAGTGTTGCCAATCGCAACACCGTAACGCCAAACACCGGTCAACTCGCGCCGGCAGGTTTAGCAATGTAATCAACAACCAAAGGAGAACTCGATGAAAAACTGGAAACGGCTCGTGTCAGTCAGTATGGTGGCGTTAATGGCGGCGGCAACGATGGCGCAGGATTATACGCCGATGCAAAGGTCGCGTAGTCTGGCGTTGGATAACCCGGAAAATACTTACATGCTCGGAACCGATGGAAAATACAACCACTGGTATTCCAGAGCGTCTTTGATGGCGGGCGTGACTGTCACCATTACGAAACAGACGGGCGCGGTGACAGCGACTGCCGCTGTTACGGCTCAACGGCCTGGAGCGCAGACCCCGACCATTACAGTGACAAAATATACCGCATCGCTTACGAACGTCGTTGACGGAGTTACCAACGTGTTTGAGGTTGTGACGAATGTTACGGCGGCATGTTCGGCGTTACTTGATTATCCGACAAATGCAACTGTGGCTGTAACAATTGTCGGCGGTGCCGCAGTTATGACAAACGCTACTGCGTCGGTGCCGTAAATAGTTCTTGACATTATTTTGAAAGTATGCGAGTGTTCAGCCAGAAGGAACACCTATGGACTTTTTCAAGGACATCGAATCGCTGAAAAAGGACGTGGACGAGTTACGTAAAACCACGGAAGCCCTGCGAGTCGAGGGGGATGGGTTGCGGGACTTGCTCGAATGTTTTGATAGTCCGGGGTTCGCGGTGTTTCGAGACAAGGTGTTAATTCCAGAGATGCACCGGCTGGAACGGTTGAGGATGGAGATTCCAAGCGATCAAACTCTTATCCATGAACGTGTCGTCGGCCAATGGGCGGAAGTGGCGATGTTGTCCGAGAAAAAGGAAACACTTATCCAGGAACTCGAATTGAACGTGGTGCGGACGAACGAACAGAACGCCTTGCTGAATCGGGCAGAGGCGAAACTGAATCGGGAAATTAAGAAAAAATCAGGAGAATAATTATGGACGCAACTACGGAAGCAGTATTGATGGGAAAACCCGACCCAGTAGTTACGACTCCTGCCGCCACACCTCCTGTGGCGCAACCAATTTTAGAAAAACCGGCAATCCCCGATAGCGACAAAACCACGAAAGTGGTTCCCGTTATTGAGCAACCTGCCGTGGATAAACCGAACGAAACGACCGTACAACAACCCCCCTCCAAAACACCGGAGCAAGTGGTTGCTGACGCAAAAAAGGCAGAGGATGACCTTAAATCTGCGTTAGGTATGGCCGAGTCTTCGGAACAGAAGCAACAACGTCTCGAAAGAGATTATGCCGCTTCGAGTAAAGAGGCCAAGCGACTTGCTGAATCCAGCAAAAAACTCCTTGCCAGATTAAAAGATCAGGGCATTGATGTTGCGGATATTGGCGGGAACATTGACCTTGTGGCCAACTCCAAGTATTCCAAAGACGCCATTGCATTCAAGGTTGACTTCAAAGACCTTGATGAAAAGACGCAGGAACTTGCGGTTGAACAGCCACAGAAGTTCATAGACGAGATCGTGAAGCGCGCCCAGCAAATGCTTGTCCGGGCCGCACCCACGATTGACCACGTGATTGCGCCGTTGAGTCCTGAACGCGAGTCCGAAGCTGTTAATTTCCTTGTAAATGACAGTTACCTGACTGGCGAAAAGAAACATGCTGACATTACCGAAAATGCGGGATTGATAAAACAAATGCTTGATGTGCCTACTGCAAATAAGGCGCTCAAGGAATTTCGTGACCAAGCACCAGAAATGGCCTTGGAATATCTCAATCTCAAAATTAGGGCTGCCAAACAGTTTCTCAAGGATTCTGCGGCGAAAGTGATTGCAGCAAAAATCGAGAAAGAAAACAAAGCGGCCCAAGTTCCCGATTTCGGCCCGTCCGGTGGTGGTTCCCCGTCGTTAGGCGTAGCGTCTGACGACATCGGTTCTGCCATCGCCAAGGCCGGACACGGATACTAACCGCTCCGACAATTAACAGGAGATCAACATGCCTACCATTGTAACCGGCTCGTTGAGAAGCGACCAGCTTCTTGCGGCAAAAGTAAAAGTGATGATGCGCGATAAGATTGACATGCTCGACAGCGAGCGGTTCATCTTCGAGTATCTCTCGCGTCAGTTTCGCGGGATGGTGAACAGCACGAATACCAAGTATGAATTCATCGAACAGCGGCTTACCCCGCTGGTCGCGACTATCACCGCCATCAATGCGGGGGCAGCCACGGTTCTTACCTTGGATCATCCGGAATACATCCACACGGATCAGTTGCTTTATAACACGCGCACGGGCGAGTGGTATATTGCGGATGCCGATGGTGTTTCGGGCGCGAATCTGTCCGTGCTGAACCAACAGACCGGCGCTGACACGGCCCCCGTGACCGCGACCGCCGTTGGCGACATCATCCAGATTGGACCGGAATCACACGCCGAAGGTGACGCACTTCCTGGTGCCTTCGCGGTGCAACCGACCAACCTGTTCACGTACATATTCCAGCACGACCGGACGCGTGGAAATACCGACATCCAGAAGGCCACCGGCGAATACGGTGAAAAACAACTGCTGATCGACCGCAAGTTGTTCTGGGTTGAGGAAATGCGCGCGCTGAACATGCAGTTGTATATTGCTGAGCAGACGCGCGAAATCGTGTCCATTGCTCCCCGGCGTCGTCATTCGATGCAGGGTTTACGCAACTGGATCAACACCAACTACGTTGACTTCAACGCGGTTGTGGGCAATCTGACGCTTGCCAGTGTTGGCGAATTGATGCGGCGCACGATGTCGCATGGCGCGAGTTCGGCCACCAAGGTTGGTATTGCTGGGCAGAATTCCATATCGGCCATCTCTGCGATGCCGGTCAACGCGATTCGCACCACAGTCAGCGAGACTGCGTGGGGCAAAAACCTCAAAACGCTGGTCACTCCTTACGGCAATCTGTCGTTCGGTTATGACCAGATGTTGTCTGCTGAATACGGAATGGCGGACATCTTCGCCATCCTCGATCCGGCCTACATCGAACGGTTGCAGATCAGCGGTCTTGAGACCCATCTGTTGCTGAACGTGCAGGACAGCGTGGATATTCACAACCAGACGGACGTTATTACCGGCACCGACGGCCTGCGCGTTGGTCTGGAAGAACTCCACGCATGGGGTTACAACATCAAGTAATTATGTGTGGCGGCGGGGCCTCGACGAACGGGGCCTCGCCAAAGCATAACACAAGGAGAAACGAATATGGCCGAAACCAAGCGTTATCAATACTTCGCCAGAGTAGATAGACCCAATCACCCGGACGAACCGCAGAGGAAACCGCGTCGCACTGGATATATTTATAAGAATACTTCGGGCGGCACAGATCCAAAAACGGGAGAAATATTCAGAGCAGAGTGTCCCCCGGCTCTTACTCCAAGTGATAGTGGTATTTATACTGTGGATATGGATTCGACTGACGCAAACCTGAAATTGGCGGCATTGATTAAAGCAGTCAAGTTTGAACCAGGCATGGTTATCGGGCCATTTGATACGATGGCGCAAGTCGTGATTGAACAGAAAGCACGGCAACCGTTGACGCCGGCGGAGCAGTTGGAAAAGGCGAATGCAAGGATCAAGGAACTCGAACAGGCAAACAAGATCGGTAAAACTCAAGGAGATCGTTAATGAAAAAAGTAATTGGATTGATTGCGGCAATCGGCTTAATCGCCGGTATTGCCTCGGCGCAGGTGGTGATGTCGAAGGCGCAGGATAAGTCGGTGGCACTCCGCGTAAAAAACGGGGATACTACCACGCTTACCCTTCAGGTTGAAAGCGCGGGTGCGGGAAATATTACCGTGACTGTCGGTGGTCAGGCGAACGTCATTGATGGTTCTGGTAGTATTGATACCATCGCAGAAGTTGCTGCGGCTGTTGCGGCTTGCACAAACACGTCCCTAAAAAAGACGCTGATAGTTGACGCTAATTCGGCGCTTGCGGCTGATAGCACAGATGCCGAACTGTTGACCGCGACTTATACTGCGGCTCCCGGCAAGTGGCTGGAACTGCTGTGGGACACGTCCGCGCATCTGTCGTATGACATCTACCTGCCCGGTGGCGAGTATGGTAGCGGGTCGTACACTCTTAAAAGCATTCAGGCATGTCCGGTCGGTACCGGCAATGCCACTGTCGCTATCTACCAAGCGGGAGTCTTGATTGCTCAAAAGGTAATTACCAGTCCGGTATATGTCAATGCGGCTACGCTATTGACTGGCGGAACCAATGTCAACACCAATACTCTGGGAGTTGACGCTACGGTAAATATTGATTGGCCACTGGGCATCCGTAGTCTTGGAGGACAGGCCGTAATTATCAGGGCATCTCGCGCGTCCTCGGCAGACGCCGGAGTTATCTCGGCTATAATTGAATAAGCCCAGTACTCTCTAATATGTAAGCGCAGATAAGTAGGTCTTAAAACAACTTACTTATCTGCGCCGGGGGTACAAATGCTATCCAAATTCTGTCCTAAATGCAAATTGTCAAAATCTGTTGATAATTTTTGGAAGCAAACACGGACTAAGAATGGATTGTATTTTTGTTGCAGGGAATGTGGGGCAAAGATATTAAAGGATAGATTTCATAAGAATAAGGAAAAGATTAAAGAAAGAAATTTTGAAAGAATAAAATCTGGTCTTACCCCAAAAACAAAAATATGTCCAAAATGTAAAGAGGTAAAATCCGCTAATCAATTTCGTCAAAGCCTATACGATAAATCTGGGTTAAGTTCTTACTGCAAAAAATGCGAACAAGCAAGAGCAATAATTTCAAGTAGCTTGCATAAGGAAAAGAATAAGTCGAAAAATCAAAATCTTGTAGAAAGAACACTACGATGTTCAATATGCAAGCAATTAAAATCAAGTCATTTGTTTTATAAGTGTAGAAGCGAGAAAAACGGATACTCCTATACTTGTAAGGCATGTATAGTAATTCGTAATCGTAGTAACAATTATGGTATTACTTCTGATTTTGTTGACACGTTAATAAGTTATCAAAACGGTAAATGCCCGATATGTAATAAACTTCTTGGAAATAAATTTGTTGTAGATCACGATCATATTACCAATAAAGTCCGCGCTCTTTTATGCCGGAAATGTAATTGTGCTCTTGGACTCTTAAACGATTCCCCCGCCCTTCTTCGTTCTGCCGCATCTTACCTCGAGCAAGTTCCGTTATCTTTACAAGGGAGTACCCTATGAACGCCTTTTCTGTCTGGAAAGAGTGCCAAGATGCGCTTCGCCTGTACGGCGCTGATGATTTAACCAGCATCAAGTTATCGTGCAATCAGGCGTACCAACACTTAGCCGGGCTTCGCAGTTGGCTCCAGTTGCGCCGCAAAGTGACCATAGACTTTGCTGGACACGACTCAAACGACTCGATGCTTCTGCCCGGCGACGCCGCAGGCATTGACGCGATATACGACTTCGATCTCGGCCATCAATACATGGCGTCCGAACGGTCTGCCGCCGAACACAGCGATGAATACGGGGATGATCGCAACTACCGATGGTTCTACACGGACGCCGAAACTGATGCACTTGCCATTTTAACGGAGGTTACTCTGGCGCAAAGCGCGAATGTATTTTCATGTACCGGATGGCTTGCCGCCTACATCAACGAGTACGTCCAGATCGGGAATGAGTTGGGCATATACAAACTGACTGCCGCGAATACAATCTCTCCGCGTTGGTACGGGCCGCAACTGAATGGATCTCCAACGGACTTGATGCAGGTTAGGCCGGCTGGAACCAAGAGGTTCAGCATCGTTGACTATGATGGCGTGTTCGTCGCGGCGGGCAAGGTGAACGTCTATTACTGGGCGTATCCCAGTCCGTTATACCTCCCAAATCAACCGATTCTTCTGCCGGACTATGTGCCATTGAAATTACTCACGCTGATCGACATTATCGGTACGAAAGACCGCAAGGAAGCAATAGCCGACCGCTGGCGTATAGAGTTTGATAAGGCATACGCGATTATGTCCGACCTAAATCCAGAATTCACTGCACCATCTGTGCCGCTTGACCGCTACGGAGATCGTCGCAGTTGGACGGGAAAATAATTATGGCAACAGACTTATCTGACATCCGCAAACTCGTTGATGAGTCGCAATTTGACGTATTGAGTTTCTCCGTTGACGCGCTTACGGGCGACGAGGAATTATTGTGCGGCATTGCGGCTAATTGTATTCCATGCGGAAAACGCAACGCGGCCAAAAAGTTCCTGCTGACATATTCTTCAAGCAAAAACTCTAAACCATGTTCCACGGTTACAAATCCGACATCCACGGAAGGTGAGGAACTTGATGGATTGTGGCGGTGTATTGGCGTTGACTTCCAAGTGGCCTGGAACAAGAAGGAGTATCTGATTCGCAAGTTGCGGAAGGGGTATGCAACCGTTATAGACTGGACCGAGGCCCGACTTGTCGAAGGTAAAAACCAGCAACCCCTTGGCGCGGCAAATTACAAGTCGCTGACAGTCCGATGGCTGAATTGCAGTCGCGCAACTGTGCAGGCGATGGCGCTCAGTCTAAATACCACGCCGTTTGTTGATCCGATTATCAATGGCGAGAAACAAACGGGAACATGGTACAACTCTGGCGTCACACCTTCTATCGCGGCGGATGGTAGCGGCATCATCACCTTGCAGTTGAGCATCCAATACCGTGACATCCCATTCCAAGTATCGGCAATCAGTTCTGATGCGTCCGTGGAGACTCGCCAACAACTTGGTTTAACTACCGAGACCCCGGAACCAGTTGTAGCCGTCGCGGGGCAGGTAAAAACCCAACAAGTGACGGTGCTGGATGATTCATCGAAGAATGTTCATACGAACAGGGACATTGGTGTAGCGCAGGAGACGGTAAATACTGTTCGCTCGCCAGATGCTACGGTGGTTACGACCAACAAGACGGTGCAGGCTGATGCACTTGTTGTTCCTGATCTTGAGGCGGGCATTCTTAAACGCATCAAGAACGTCTGGAGCAAATATTTTAATCGGTGGGATACGAGTGAGGAAGTGGAGACCGGAATCGCGCAGACCACCACGGCCACAACCATAACGGGAACAGAGCGAACCGATACGACTGAAAAGACCGTGCAATCGGCGGCGTTGACCGTTACTGCGTTCGTTCAGGGCTTCATAAGGCGGATTGTAAATAGCGTCAGTAAGTATCCGTCGCGATTTAATACAACGGAAGATATACAAACTGCGATACCGGCGTCTGTGCCGGAATATATCGCCGCCTTGAGTGAAAACGAGACTGTATATCGTCTTGAGGAAAAACATGCCGCCGCCATTCCATTAATTGCGCTGGGCGCGAATGATGCAAGCGTTTCGCTTGCGCACGATCTCGACGCGTTCCTGACGCATAACTATACAAAGACGCGGGTGGTAAAAGCGTTCCCATTCGCAGGAGAAAAGACGTGGACAATTTGGGGCGATAGGGAGATAGTCACGTCGCAAGTTTATTCCGACACTCTTGGCAGGTATTGGAATGACCATTCCTATCTGTATCACTTGTATCAGGAAGTCACCGTGAAGTATTTTAAGACGGTGGACGAGGCGATTGCTTATATTCACCTTGCGAGCGGAACCGAACCGGCTGGCGGCGGATACACCGTGATAGATTCTGCTGGTAGCGGGTGGTCTCGAACTGGAGAATTTGAATATATGGGACACAAAGTAAGGAATAAGAAATTACTGATGGCAACCTACAACTATCTGGAGCCACTATCCTAATGCCTGTTTCAAGAATATTTGATCCGAATATGCCTAACGAAATGACCCCTGTAGGGTCAAAGCAAGTGGAACGTCCTGCGCCCATCAAGGAATCCGAAAAGGAGAAAGCGGGCGCGGAGAAGTTTGCTACGATTGCGGAAGTGCAGAAAATAATCAATGATTTGACGAAATCAATCAAGGAAGGATTCCCTACAAAAGCCGAAGTAAATACGTCGCTCAATAGTCTCAACACTTACTTGGCTGTTTTACAGGGAAAAATACCTAATGAGAAGGCCATAAAAGAGGTTGCTAAAACAACTGTTCCCGCCTGCCTTCGCGACCTCGATAGTGCAGGAACCGAACGTCAGGGAAACGTGTTGATGCTGCAACCCGGAAGTGGTGGAACAAAGGATTCGACATATTTTGGAACAGTAAAAGCAAGCGGCGGCGCAGGTTTCGACTGGTCGAAGGTTTCGCTCGGCTTCACCATCAGCGGAACTACGGTCACGGTATTGACCGGCACGATTGACCGGATTACTGTGGCGCAGGCGGCTGTGACGGTGGCGAATAATTACTTCACCTACGTGCGGAGAACAATTGCGGATGATACCATGCTTGTCGTTGCTGCCGCGAGTGTGCCAGCCGATGATGCGACTTACAAATACTACCGTCTTCACCAATTTTCAGTGACAGGGGTCGCGCCGAACGAAGTGGCGGCATTGAAGTTTGCGTTGAGGCCGTTTGATATTGAGGCGGGAGGCGCGGCTTTTGACTGGTCGAAGGTTGCCTTGGGCCATAAAGTAAATCCTGACGGCGACAACACCTTGGAGGTGCGTATTTACGCAGGAGAAGTCAAGAGATTTCCCATAGTTCAGACTGATTTGGTATTGGCTTTGTCCGGGGTTAATGAGGTTTTTGTAAGAGAACAAGTTGCTGAATGTGAATACATAGACACACCAGTTTTTACGGTAGAACAAGGAGCGGTAGTTCCTCGGGATTCCCCTGATTATTTGTATTATCCTCTTTGCAAATTCGTAGTATCTGATTCTGTGATAGATGAATCTCAAACAATAATACGGAGCGCGTTTAATATCCACGGCGAGGCGGTTTATGGATATAGGAGGGTTGGTGACAGAGGGTATGGGATGGAGGGTTCGTGGCCGGAGTCGTGGGAGGTTGACGAGAATGGTGCAATAGTACATACGCCTTTGGACTCGAGTAGTTATGCTAATTACGGAGATTATGTTGCGGCACTAAAAGCCTTGGGGCATACTATTCGACTTAAAAATTGGTGGTCAGGGCCAGGATAATGAAAGGAATCTAACAACATGCCTCACTTAATCAACATTGACAGAGCGGGCGGAGGGACGCGGCCTTCGCGTTTAATATAAAAGGAATACACAAATGGCTAAAATACTTCCAGCAAATATAGACGACACCATGTTAAGCGACAACCAGCGACTTGCCCTCCAGCGCCGTGGAGTCTATGTTCCCGCCGTGGCTGGCAAACGTGCCGGTGGCTTCTACAACCCCGGTGGTGCTGGCATTGATCACGGCAGTCGCGTGGGTGCAAATTACAACGACCAGTTAAGCGCGGCGGCTGAACAGCGTCTTGCGGAACAGATGGGGCAGGCGTATCCGGCGCAAGGGCGAACGGCGGGCGGACAAGTTGGGGCAGAGAACCCCACCATCGCGGCAATGAGGCAACAGGCCGCCGCCATGACGCAACAGGGATTGACGGAATCGGCGGCAAGAGCACAACGGATTAAGCAAATAGCCCAAGGTGGCGGCGGAACTTATACCGATATCCGCAATATCGCGCCAGCAATGCCGACAAATCAGACTTTGGCAAATCAGCAAGTGGCCGATGATATGTTCCGCGCAAATACGGGAGGTGCAGAACCCGGCAGTCTCGAACACTACCGCCAGTCGCGGGTTGCGGAGGCGGCAGGCCTGAAAACTCCGTCCGCCGGTTCGTTATTCAATCGCAACGCTGTTC
>Ga0194053_10001282_pt1 | contig 16430 bp, 13 predicted proteins | sample SepL228m_MetaG_FD_161684 | JGI IMG/M metagenome (GOLD analysis project Ga0194053, IMG submission 161684) | Anoxic zone freshwater microbial communities from boreal shield lake in IISD Experimental Lakes Area, Ontario, Canada - Sep2016-L227-8m | ecosystem: Environmental > Aquatic > Freshwater >... | reverse complement strand
TCGGATGGCTTTGAGCACATCCGCCCGATCAACCGGCACCACCACCGCCAGCGGCTGCATTTGGTACATACTGGCGTCGGTGGCGTAGAGGGATAAGGTTAGGGGGTTAGTTGTCATTTCATTACTCATTTCGGTGCGCCATCGATCCGAATCTGAGATAGTGTTGTCGAGTTTAAATGTTTCAACCTATTGACGCCTCACTGATTCTCGCTTCTTCTCGAAGCACAGCCTCTATTCTATCCAAAATATCCGGTGGGTTTGATGCGTATGCATCACAAAAGCGGGCTCGTGCGGTTTGGACTTTGTTGCTCTGCCACCAGGTAGTTACATCATCCCAAATACTTGCAATGTGCCGGGCAGCAGACTCTGGGGTTTCATGAAAAATACCCGCTTGTTTGAGGTCTTCAAAGAATGGTGAGGCTTCATCTTTTACTTCCCAACGTTGCGGATCCCAAAAAATCACTGTAGGGAAATTTAAGCTTAAAGATTCGATATAAGTCGTGGCGTTATAGGTTGCAATAAAAAGCCGACACCCTTTGGCGATTTTCCAGATTGGGCGTGTGCAGCTGTCTAGTGCAATACTCGGATGCCTTTCTTCCCAGCGTGCTTTTTGATCCCAGCCGTAATCGACGTTGACTAGACGAACAAGCAAATCTTTTTTAATACTATACGGCAAAGCATCAACGAACCTGAATTGGTCGTCTAAGTAGCCGATAACCTGGCTAGACAACATCATTGCCCGCACATCAAAACCATAGCGTGGCATAATTCCGCACACCAGCAATGCCGGCCCGGTAACTAACGATGTTTGCAGCCGACTTACTTGGCGAAAGTTACCAATAGGGATGATTTTTGTCTGTTTAGCATCGCTCCAGCCAGTAGATAAATAACGATCAGCAATAGAAACTTCATAACTATGTGCGCCATTAAATGCACCCGTGCCTAACCCACCATGCTCCCCAATTACAAGTCGGGTAACATGCGCACATTTTTTAGCCGCCCAGAATTTAAATAAATCACAGCTAAAGTGATAATTGCTGGTCCAGATCATTCGTGGCGAGCTTGGCCATGGCAATTTATCAACAACATGGGTGAGTTGTCCGTATCCCTCAACAAATGCTTTTGGTAACAATTGCGGCAAGAACTGACGGGCGAGAACTTCAAACGTATCCGCTTGCGACAAGGCCCTAAGTTGCCACCGGCGTTGCGTTGCATCGAATGAGAATGCTGGCACTTCGGGCACGTTCCAATAAGAGGGAATCTGCCCAAATTTGACATCAAGCCACCATGCCGCCTTAAGAGGCAAATAAGTCGACATCATAGTAATGCGGTCGTTCTTTTTTAGGAACAGATGAAGACTCAGCATTTTTTTAGCCAACATTTTAAATACGCCGCGTACTTGATTATGGCTTTTGTTCGGTGCCAAGCCCTTACCAGTTTGCCCTGATTTTATTGTCGTCGTTACAATGCCAACCTTTTGATTAATGAATAGCTTAAATAATGCGTGATTCCAATAGGGATCCTCAGTCGCTTGACGGATGAAATCTGATGTATCATTGGCCACCAACAAACCCTCTGGGGTAGGCAAAAAATATGACCTAAGTGATAGACCTGCATTACTTGCCATTTCAATTGATGACCATCTGTCAAATAACACTGCCGTGTAGTTATTCAACCAATACCCAAGAATTAATCGCCAGTAGCGCGTATCGTGACTAACGTGATGCAAGGCATTCATGACAGGCACAAGTTCAAGCAGGAGCGCTTGGTTTAAACCTTGAAGATAGTCAAAATCATGCTTTAATTTTTTTCGATCATCCCAGTGGTAGGTCTGTACATCACCTTCCAGTTTTTGCCATTGCTGTCTACGGGCATGAAGACGACACCATTCACCCAAGAACAATACCTTGCCATCAGCAGGCCAAGTTTCTTCAATTTCTGTAGTGATGAGCGTAGTTTGTTCATTCATTTATTATTTATTTAGACTCACAATAAACGCAATTGATTAGCGACAAGTCAGCAATCATGCGCAATTACCTTGACCTGATGGTTCCGTAGAAAAATGTCCGCATCGTTCCATCAACGCCCCTTGCCACCCATCCCCACTCGAGAACATCGACGGCATCCGACCAATAGGCACGAATTTCTTCGAGATTGGTAAAATAATCTTTACCATACTGCTGCTGCCCTTCTGGGTAGACTGTAAGGATATGCAAGAAGCCCCCCCCCTCGCAGTGTTTCATTATTAGTTTTTTAAATTCATTTAAGCCTGCAAGTACATACCAGCTTATTTCTGCAAAGATCAATGCATCGGGTGCGAAATCTCTGATCCATGCTGCATCATTAATATCACCTACAAAAAAGGTGGCATCGGGGAAACGAACGCGCGCCTTGTCAATCGCGGTTTGTGAAATGTCGACTCCTGCTGCCGCCCCAAGTCCATGTTGTAACTGGGCTGTGAAATGTCCAAAACCGCAACCATACTCCAAAGCTCGCTGATGGCCATATTTTTGCAAGAGTGCAAGGCCTATGGTTTTATCCAAAGCCGCCGGTTCATGACTGCTTTGCTCCCAAGGATCGTCAAAGTCACGATACATTTCTTCAAATTCGCCGACCAACTTTCCATCACGAATTACATAATCTTGGTATCGGGGGTTCTTGCTTGTGTTATGCATACAAAACACCGTTGTTAATGTCGCTGGCGAATCGCCCGGTTGATCTAGCTAGCGCTATAATGTCTTGCGCAGTCGAATCTATTGTTACGCCAGCATCTACCCATTGTTGCATCTTCTGTAGATCCTCTGGTGTGTCTACATCGAAACGCAGTTCAGGAAATGATAGTCCTGCGGGGGCCTGGATTGCAGCCAAATTAAATTCTTTTGGATGATCCCAAAGGTATAGCGTGGCGTGTTCGCGGTGACGTGGTTCTTTGGTCATCGTGGCAATTTTTTTAAGGGTACCTGCTGTAAATATCTCCGCGCCAAAGCCGTCTGCGTAGCCACTGCCAAGTCGATCTTGATGATTACAGGCATAGTCGCATTGCTGTTGAGCAAAAAAATTGACCAAGCGATCGACTTCATCCGGGTCGATAAAGGGGTTGTCAGCACAAATACGCACCACATTGACAGCATTGCTCAGGGTGGCTGCCCCTACAAAGCGGGCCAAAACATCGCTCTCGCTTCCCCGGTATACCTGGACGCCCAGCCTGACGGCAAGATCAGCCAAGGCGTTGTCGTTTTCGCTATGGGAAGTTGCAAGCACGATTTGATCCAAGGTGTTAGCGCGTGCCAGACGACTTAGAACCCATTCGAGCAAGGGAATGCCACCCAACCGGGCGAGCATTTTGCCGGGAAAACGCGTCGAGCCCATGCGGGCCTGGACGATGGCTACGGTTTTAATGTTGCTACCACACACAGCTATTTCCGAAGATAAGTAGATGTAACATAACAGAGAATCCCCCCGCTTACCTCGGTTAACCGCCTTCATCGCAGCTTGCATATATTCAACATCCGAAGCAGCTGCAATATTCTTACCCTGTTCCGATGCGCCTAATTCAACGCTATGTCCAACCTCAATATAGGGGAAACCTGCCTCATCCAACTCGCGGGCAATATTTTCGGTATCGGCTGCCGTAAATTGAAAATCGATAACGTAACTGCCATCGCGGAGTGTGCAGTCAAGTATTTTAGGTGCAATCATCTTTGTCGCTTTATTGATTAAATTCATCACTTATGCCAGCAAATCCCAGGTAAGCCCAGTTCCACACTTCACATCCTGCATCACAATCTTGCCCTGCACGACATACATCGACTGACAAAACAGGCTACCAACTATAGACGGGACAAACAAAAAGGCTTAACCGTCAATACGGTTAACTTAATGATAAAGCATTAAAAGAGACCGTTCGCTGAGCGGAGTCAAAGCGAGTTGTCCGCTTCGACTCCGCTCAGCGAACGGTTTAACCTTAAACTGTCCCGCCTTAAGTAGGTAGCCACAAAACACATTGGCTTACCTCTTATTTATAAATTGAAGTTTCAACCCGTTAGTCACGCAAAGTTTCTCTTCCAATGACATGATGATTGACAAGCGTTGACCTAACGAGAAGCGGCGAAACATCAAACTCGCTTGCCGCCTCTTCAATCTGATCATCGTTTGGTTTGTCCGTAGCCAGAAACTCTAGCAGATCAGCGACTGGGCACAGGAACTGTTGTGCAAAGGCGCGTTGAAATTTTTGCTGTGCAGTTTTAGATTCCGTTGCTGGCAAGAGCATTTCCTGCTCTACACTGCACAAATAGTCGCCCACCAACCGGGTTAATGCAAAGCGACGCCCAGTGCGTTGACGTTTACCCAGCCACACAGACATCCCATCGCTTACGCTATCCCGATAGCCTGCTGATAAGGAATAGCTAGAGGTCTCTATTGTGTTGTCCAGTATTTTATCCGGTATTCCAAACAATTCGCCCAAGGTAAAATTGCTAATCTTACCTGACTCAAGCGACCAGTGTTTTCGTGCGATGTTTGCAATACCGTACCCTAATTGCCAAGGCAATGGTTTTGTGCAGCCCGGAAAGGCAAATAACGGCATCATTCGTACATGATCCGTTGCGACAAGCCGCATAGAATTAATAGTGTCTTTTTCAAGTCTCGTTGCCGCACTTCGGCAACCATTGAGCAGATGCGTAAGGGCTGCGGGGGCTTGGCCCTTCTCTGCGGCAACCAGCTCCTCAATCGCCCTCGTGCCAACTTGTTCTTGCCGACCGTAAAGCTGCTCAAGGTAACCGCTTTCGCTTGCATCCGGGTCTAAATTGGCGAGTGCCTCTAGCTTTCGCCATTTGGCATTAGGAGGAGTGTTCCGCTCTAAGCCGATTTCATTCCAGAGTTGTTCAAGCCTGGTGTCTGGATAGCCGCTGGCGCGTAACCTGGCGATCACGGTATCAATAAAAGTATCAACTGCTTCGACAAAATGTTCTATCAACACTGTCGTGTCGGAATACACAAGATAGCGAATATCCTCGGTTTGCGTGGGGCTGCCGGGCCGCATTCTCAATAAGACGCTTTCGCCATCCCCTATAAAACTCAAATCTGGCCACACATACCCACCCCCCGCAGCGGCTATGTTATGCGACATTAGCCAGTCATGGTCGTTTTGTTCCGGCTCCCAACGCAGACGCCACCAATTTTGAGCAAACCAAAGTGCTAAACGATAGGCGCTGATTCGTATTGTTGGCCGCACCGTTTGCGCACGTAAATCCTGTATTTCAGTTAAACATAGCTGACCCGCTTGAATTCTCAAGTCAGCCGCACAGACGCGCTCAATTGGATCTGGATTATCGCTCCCCATCCACCTTAGGCTAATCTCAAAATGATTCATGATGCGTGCCATTTTTTCAAAACTTCGTTTCTCAAAGGGTCTGCTTTCGGCATAGGATATCCGTGGTACGTGCCTGTCACGCTATTTTCAAGCTCAGCTTCCAAAGGCTCCCCGTCATCAGTTACAGACCAAATATTTTGCGGCCAACCACCACGCAATTGTTCACTAATCAAGCCCTTGCCTATACCTGCCTTTAGCAGTCCAATGGCTACATCCCTCGACACTACACCCACGCCATCACAGAGCGACTTATCCGCTCGACGGTGGGCAGCCGGTGGCGTTAGCCCAAAATCACCGGGGTTTCTTTTATGTTCCGGATTGCCGCCGTAACGGACATTTTTTACAAGCGTCTCACCAAGTGAAGCACCATCGCTAATTTTGCGCTTGGTATTAAAGATTGTACGCCTGTTGAACATTTTGTACTCCGTTGTATTAGCTTACATTCGTAAAAAATTCACCCATTTGTGACACACTATAAGCGTTGTCTGCAAATGTAACTGCCCACGTCAATAGTAAGGCAACTCGCAAAAAATAACCACCCCCCTATCGTTCCCACGCTCTGGCGCGGGAATGCCGCCAGTGACGGCTCCGCGTCACGCAACGCTGGAACGTTGCCGAATGTATTATCGCACTCGCCCCATCAGAACTTTCAAGCACAGCAACAGCGGCCCTGGACGATGGCTACGGTTTTAATGTTGCTACCACACACAGCTATTTCCGAAGATAAGTAGAGGTAACATAACGAACATCCTCCACCTTAGCCCGCGAAAGTACTTGATAATCTTTCGAAAGCAGGTGTTCAATATCAAATGCTGTAACTTCGATGTGCCCACCATGGTTTTGGCTGCCTTTAAGCCCAGAATTCGTTTCGATGATGACCTTCACTCCAGCCGCAGCAAAAACATCAAGATAGAATCGAACTGTCGGCAAATCCATTTCGCTGAACGATGCACTATTGTGCAAAATACAGGGGCGCAAAATTTTCATTGCCTCCTCTACAAAGATCGTGGGCAGAAGCACAACAGACGACTTATCTGAGCTTATATTGTAACCACTCAGTTGCTCCAATGACGAAATTAACTGAATCGGAAGATCAGGAAACTCCGCAGCAAGGTAGGCATAAGCAGTGCTCAGGTTAAGTGGTATGTCTACGAGGCACAGGTGGATAGGCGTTTTTGACCAGTTAAGCAAGTAGCTCGCCGTGCCGCCAAACCCGCTACCCAAATCAACAACAACTTGCGGAGACTTATCATCGCTTTCTAAAATTTGAGTTACCCTCAAATAGTCGCACGCCAGTAAGATTCGATGTGCCTGACATCCATGGTAGGGATCGACATATTTAATTACCCCTCCCCCCCCGCAATGTAAGCCCCAATCACTCGAAAACTTTTGCATACGAGTTAGGTCAGTAAGGTCTCTGCCCGTTTCAATTTTAAAATGAGCCACATCTTTGAACATGGCATGAGGAATCATCGTGTTGTCAAAGGGTGAAAAATACCCATAATTCCACATTCCGGTAATTAACTCAGAACGGAACAAATTGTTGAGCAAACTCTTGTAAGAGTTCCAATCTCTATTAGCGATGGCTTTAATCTGACTTTTCCTTCGCTTATACAGATCACCGCGCCAAGCACCCGCGATTTGCAAGGGTTTTGGCGTATCGTCTGTGTAGAACGGCGGTATGTGTTCATAGAATTGAGCGATGTTACAAATAACCTCGTCTGAAAAACTTACATTCACTTCAGAGGCTACGCGAAGAGTGACTCGAGTAGGTGTGAAACGAGATAGGGTAATTCCACACCGCGAAAGTAGTTTTAAAATAAAAGTTTTCATTAGGGATACTTTACTGGTTAACTGTTACTTTGTTTATTCGCCAAATCTTGCCATTGCAGGACATGATCGGCCTGCAATGAGGTAAACGTGCAACGGTTTAATACCTCATCCCAATGCAAGGGGCTCACACCGGTACCAGGTCGCTTGTAGGTTAAATCTTCCGCCGTAAGCTGGTGTCCAGCAATGACATCCCTAGCCAGCACAATGCTGCGTCGGGCATTTTTGCGCGAGATGGTTTCGGCTGCGATCGGTGCCTTGTAATCGGTCGGGCCCAGCAAGGTGTGGATGGTTTCGGCCAGTGCAACAAAGCGGGCAAGATCGTGCTGATCCATTGCGTGGTAGTGGTCGTTACCTGGCAGTGTTTTGTCGTGCGTGAAATGCTTTTCGATAATGACGGCACCGAGCAGATGAGCAGTAACCAGTGAAGTCATTGCATCATCGGGCAGTGTATGGTCAGAATAACCTATGATATTGCCGGGGTAGGCACGTTTAAGGCCTTCAATCATGCGTAAGTGGGCATTGGCGTTGTCGGTGGGGTAATTGAGGATGCAGTGCAGCAGGGCGAGATCATTGCATCCGGCTTGCGTGAGGGCTTCGACGGCAATATCGATTTCACCCAAGGTCGATGCCCCGGTTGAAAGCACAACGGGCTTACCCTTGGCTGCGACCTTGCGTAAAAAGGGAATATTGGTCAGGTCGGCGGAGGCAATTTTAAAAAAAGGCACGATTGGATCGAGAAAGTCAATCGCCGCATCATCAAAGGGTGTCGAGAGAAAGTCAATGTTGGTTTGACGGCAATGTTCGGCGAGGGCTATGTATTGATCCTCACCAAAACTGTCGTATTTCTTGAACAACTCATATTGACTAAGGGTTGCTTCTTTCGTGGTATCCCAATAAGAGGGGGAATGCTTTGATGCCAACTTGCCTGCCTTGTAACTCTGAAACTTGGCGGCGTCCGCACCACCTTGTTTGGCCTGGTCGATCAGGCGTTTGGCCTGATCCATTGAGCCTTCATGATTGACGCCTATTTCGGCGATGACATACGGCTTGCTTCGTGAGGTGATAACACGGCTGCCTAAGGTAATGGAGTGGTGCATTCGTTGTGCCTTTTGCTGTTGTTGCTACTATGCGCAGTCAGTGCCGTGCTTGCAAATCAAGCCTTGGCGATGATGTTCCATCGCCTCGGCGTTGTTGGTGAGGTTGTTCTCGTGCCTGCGATACCGATAGAGCGGAAGCTCAAGCCGACTGACTGTGTATTTCTTTTCGAAGCGGATTCTTAGATCCTGGTCTTCGTGGCAGCGGAAAGTTTCGTCGTACATGCCGATGTCGATCAACTGCTGCTTGCGAAACAGGATGCCGCAAGCGATGGGGCACCGCGAGCAATCAACACGCTCCAGCCATTCTTCAGTATCGTTAAACAACCAATAGTCGCAGGCAACGGCATCCATGTCTGGGTTTTGGTCGAGAAAAAAATGCAGAAAATTAAGAAAATTGGCATTAACGTAATCATCAGCATCGACCCGCACGATATATTGTGCCTGAGCCGCCTTGATTCCGCAATTAATGGCAGCGGGAAGCCCCATATTTTTTTCGTTAGTGATGGTATGAATGGCATCATGAAAGAGCTCTAACGCATAAGGGGTTCGATCTGTGCTGCCGTCGTTGACGACAATAATTTCGTAGCTATCCTGCGGCAGGGTTTGATGCAGTAATGAGCGCAGGCAACGGCCAATGAACTTTTCCTGATTGTAGGCGGCCACGATTACGGAAACGAGAGGCACTTTTTGATTCACGGTTGCAGCGCCTTTTCTAACGCATGGCGGGCACGAATCGGCACATCGTCTGCCATAGTGACGCCCACTGGGATGGAAACCGCCCGGGACAAGATTGCCTGTGATTGCGGAAAAGCAGCTTGCAGGTTGCCGCCATGTGCGGCCACCAGTTCCGGCATGTGGCTCCAAGTGCCCGCGAAATGCCAGGTGTAGGCTTCGGGCAGTATTTTGGTGGCAAGTCCCACCTCCAAAAGTTGCTGGCGGCAGCGGTGCGCAACCAAGTTATCAGCGACAAGTAACACCAAAGCATCGGCGGTTTGATAGGAACCCTCAGGAGCGGCTCTGAGTTCGATGCCCGGCAGATCAGAAATCGTCTGCCAAAGGCGATCGTGGTTAGTACGCTGGGCTTGGATAATGCCGGACAACTTTTTGAGTTGTGCCAACCCCACAGCACCCTGTAGCTCCATCATCCGGTAGTTGAAGCCGCTGCTGGCACGGGTATCTTCCCAACGGGGCACAGCCGGATTGTTTTCGTGCCCGTGGTCGTGCCAAGCAGTGGCCTTTTTCCAGATAGCTTCATCGCGGAAGACAATCATGCCGCCTTCGCCGGTCGTCATGGTTTTGGCGAAGTCGAAGCTGTAAGTTCCAATATCACCCCAGGTGCCTAAAGGCGTGCCTTGTAGATTGCCACCACAGCCCCAAGCCGTGTCCTCAATCAACACCAGCTTATGTTGGCGACAGATTTCGGCAATTTCTGGCAGTCGGGCTGGCGTCCCTAGCATGTGGACAACAATGACGGCCTTGGTACGGGACGTTATTCTGCTGCGCAGATCATTTGGATCAAGATTGAGCGTGGTGTCGATCTCGGCACAAACAGGAGTTGCACGAGATTCGATAATGCCTTCAACCGTGGCAACAAAGGTAAAGCTTTGGGTAATCACTTCGTCACCAACGCCTATATCTAAGGCCGCTAGCGCAACACGAAGGGCTGCTGTACCAGAGGTGACAGCCAGGGCATACTCGACCCCCAAGTGCTTGGCAAACTCTTGCTCAAATTGACGAACTTTGTAGCAATTGTTACGCAGGCCATCAAAGCCGTGCCGAAATAACACGCCGCCATGCGCAAAAACATCTTGAACTTCAGCAAGCTCTTCACTACCTATGACTTCATAACCGGGCATTGTTTTTCCTTTGCGTTACATTTTTTTGAATAGTTCTGTCACCTTTGCCAAGGTGAGGATTAATTTATAGTTTTCGCCCAACGCATTGGTGAGGGGCTTTTGATGCATGGTCGATGCATCATAAAGTGCTTTAAAGCCCCTGTCATCCAAGCCATTGCATACGCCAGCCGGGATAGTGATATTTTGTCGCTCGGCCATTTTCCAGAACTCGGCGTAGGCGGTTGGATAGTAATCAGCCATCGCACGCATGACAATGCAGTTACCGACGCAATGGTGAATACCCAGTACGACACTCAAGCCGGCTGAGAGCGGATGAATAAGGCCAACATAGCTGGTAGCGATAGCGCAGCCACCAAGGTATGAGGCGACCATCAGACGTTCGCGATTCGCCGGTGTCTGCATGTCGCCATCAAGAAAAGCTTGGCGACAAAGGTTTATGGTCTCTCTGGAATACGCATCACCAATGGCATTGCGATAGGTTCCCGCCAAGGCCTCAATGCAATGGATATAGGCATCCATACCAGTGAAGAAATATTGCTCACGCGGTACCGTGGCGGTGAGATCTGGATCCATGATCACATGGTCGAAGACAGTGAAGTCGCTGTTCATGCCCAACTTCAAACCGCTTGCCGGATTGGTCATCACGCAAGTGCGTGTTGCCTCTGCACCAGTACCCGAAATTGTCGGTATGCCAATCTTAAAAATACCCGGTAACTTAACCAGATCCCAACCTTGGTACTGCGCCGCTTTTCCACCATTGGTAAGCAAGTTTGAAATGGCTTTGGCGTAGTCCATGGTAATGCCCCCCCCCATACCCACAATTGCAGCAGGTTTTGTGAAACCTCGCTGGATCAAACTCAAAACCAGTTGATCGATATCATCGGTTGTAGGCTCATTTTGGGTCGCAATAAATTCAAGCGCATCGCCCAATTCAAAACCTAGACGTTGCGGTAAGGTGGTGTCAATTTTAAAGTATTGATCAACAAGAAAAATAACTTGCCCCGATTCGCTCCTTTGATCTGCTTCACGCCGCACACACGCTAATAAATCAATTATCTCCCCTAAAGAGGATGCACCGATATTGTATCGACCCACATTTCTTACCAGTTTGACGCCGGAGTTTAATATGTTTGCCATAGGTATGCCTTCAGCTATGTGTAAGGGGGTTAGTATTTTTGCGGCACTGATGGCGCTTTATTGACGATGTCTTGATAGCTGCCAATGCGTTTGATGCCGCCGTCACCTAGTTCTACTATCCGCGTGCAGTTTTTGAGCGTGGTGAGGCGGTGGGCGATGATAAGAAGGGTGAGATCCTCGCTCAGGCTTTCAATCGCTTGCATCACGTCTTGTTCTGTTTGATTATCCAGTGCGCTTGTGGCTTCGTCAAATATTATAACATCGGCCTGTTTGTAGAGGGCACGGGCGATGCCGATGCGTTGGCGTTGACCACCGGATAAGCGTATGCCGCGCTCCCCCGTTAAGGTTTGATATTGCTTGGGCCAGGCCTCAACGCTGTCGGCAATCTGCGCCTGTTGTGCGGCTTGCCGGACACGCTTGGGGTCAATCTTGTCTTTGGGCACGCCAAAGGCGATATTTTCTTCAATGGTGCTGTCGGCCAGAAAAATGGCTTGCGGCACATGCGCGATATGGGCTTGCCAAGCACGGTGGTTGGCTGCCGTGATGGGTTGGTCATCAATCTTCAGCCTGCCCTTGGTTGGTAGCAACAGGCCCATGACAATATCGAGCAGAGTGCTTTTGCCGCTACCGGTGGTGCCAATAAAGCCGATACGGCTACCTTTAGGGATGGTGAGGTTCAGGTTTTTAAGTACCCAGGGCGTTTGTGGGCTGTAGCGAAACGAGAGTTGCTTAAAGCTGATGTGTTTATGAAAAGGCAAGGGCTTGGCGTGTGGCTGGTCAGCGTATTCGGGCAGTGGCTGATCAAGTAACTCGAGCGTGTCTTGGAACGAAGCTTGACCGCTTTTAATGGTAGACAATGCCCCATAAGCTTGCTGCAATACTGGCAGAAGACGTTGGGCACCCAGCGCCAAGGCACCGAGAATGGGAATGGCTTTGGCGATGCCATCGGGTTGCTTGGCGAGAGCATAGGCCAGTGCGGCGATTAGCAGCATGCCCAAGGACTCCATGCCGTAACGCGGAAACTGGCTAATGAAAAGATTGTTGCCTTGAGCACGACGTAATGGGAGATCGGCGTTACGGTATATCTGACAGTAAGCGGCCTGACTGCCATCGATCAAGACATCGCGTATACCGCCCAATCCTTCTTGCAGGGATTTAATGACCTGGGTGGACTCACGTGCCGTACATTGGCTATCGATCAACAGGCGGTTACGGGTCAAGCGGATAATAAACACGTAGATCAGTCCAAAACCGCCAAAGGCAGCCAATGCTATGACGGGGTCAACCGACAAAAGCGCAATAAGAATAGCGGTCAACATGACACTGGAGCTAATGAGTGTCAAAGCTGGCACAATGATGCCGTAGATGACGCCACTGGCTTTGGTTGAGATGCCGTTGATCACCTCGCTGCTGTTACGGGCGCAATGAACAGCGTAGGGCTGATAAAGCGTGCGGCGGTAGATGCTGATGCTGAGGTCAGCTCCGGTGGCAAAAGATAGCCGGGTGCTGGCCCAGAGCAGTAACAGGCGCATCGCCCCTGCCATGAGTGCTGCTATGCCAAAGGCAATGGTGAGTGGCAGTAAGAGTTGTGCGGGTTCTGTTAACTTTAATGCTTGGATAACGGGCTGGGCAGCGGGGAGTTCAAAAATACGGGCGGGTGCTGTCAATACACCCAGAAACGGCAACACGGCACCTATGCTAATAATTTCCGCGAACGAGGCGAGGATCATTAATATGAGCAAAAGCCCAAACTGCTTACGCCGCCGAGAGCTGATGTGCTGCCAGAGGCGTTTTAGAAGCTGGGTTATGGGTTGAGTAGCTTGCATTAAATAGTTAACTTTTGATTGTCTGGAAGCGGGACGGGGTTTGCAACCCCGTTCCTCAAGTTTTATGACGCCCGAACCAGTGGCCAATTGCATACATAACGGGACAGATCTTGCAAAATTACATTATCCTTAAACAAAAGAGTTATAGCCAATGCCGTTACGTTAAGCGTCACTTGGCACTATAAACCGTTGGCTGGGCGGAGCCGAAGCCAGCATAATCGCTTCGACGCCGCTTAGCTAACGGCTTAACTTAATGACATTGGGTTGGACTCGATTGAAAGAAGCACACCATCTATATTGAATGGTCATTTAAACTAATCGTTAAACACCGCATCCAAGGTGCTTGCATCCAGCAATCTATCTGCCCACTGTTCCAATTGCTCAGGACTGGCTTGTAGTAAGCGCTTTAGCGCCCAATCCGGCACCTCTCCAAAGCGACGTGTTAGCATGCGTTGCAGCAAGATTTGCTCGCCTATTTGCACGCCTTTTTGCTCGCCTTCTTGACGGCCTTCTTCGACGACTTCCTGATAAAAACGGGTCTGTTTTAGTTCTATCTCGGTTAAAGCTAACATGGTTTTAATCTCCTCCCGGCTTAGTCGGGGTAGTTTGTACACCAAAATGGTTTCGATAAAATCCAAGCCGTCCGGCCCCAGCTCGTCGCGGCGTCCGGCCAGTTGGCGTGCTATGGCCAGGGTCTCTGCTTCGCGGCTGGCAATCAGGCGGATCAGTTCAAGAGTCGCGCTAAGCCCTTGGCAATCCCGATAGTCGTCCAGATAAACCCGGCGCAATTGCGGCAACTCTATAAACGGGCTAAATCCGATGCTGGCTTCCTTTTCCACACTGCGTGACGGGTATAGCACCAACGCCAGCCATGGATGGACCGGTTTGTTCAGGCGTAAATATAGCGTTATTTCGCTGAAAAAGCGATCGTAAAAATCATCGTCCGGTTGATATTGCACTTCGGCAAAGATTAGCGGTTGCCCGGCATCATCCCCAAGAGGCGTGAATATCCCATCCAGACGAAACGCAGTTTGTTTGATTTCTTCCGAGCAAAACCGATAGCTTTCGCCCTGGTATTCCAGGCCTAACAATTCCAGCGCCACCTGTGGCTTGCGCTTGAATAGGCGGTAAAACAAGGTATCGGTTTTCATTGCGTTTACTAAGTGTGGATACGGAGGGAATATATCATATTTTCCGTAAAATGCTGAATCTAGTGTATTGGCTGTATTAGGGTCAGGCCCATTTATAAAACAGTTTTAAGCTGTTTGAGTTTAAATCGTCATTCTTAGCCGCCCGAAAAAGGGCTGCCTAAAGTTAAATGTGTTATATTGCGACATGGCCCTGACTTAGGCAAGTTTAAAAGAGTGGAGGTGCACATGATGAGCTACATATTCAGATTCCTATTGTTTTTTGCATTTTGCCTGAATTTTACTGCAAACTTTTTGGCGGCCCCCTCACTCGGCGCACCTGGCAAGGTGATGGTGCAATGGCAAAATCCTAATGCGCGGGTAAGTTGGCAACCGTCAACAGACCATGCGCAAATCGCCGGGTATCAGGTTTACCGCAACGGGATATTGGCCGGGACGACCTCGGCCTTGGAGTTTTTGGACCTGAATTTGGCCCCCAATACGGCTTTCCAATATTCTGTACAGGCCTATGATACCTTGGGCAATACCTCCCTCGCCATTATCGCACCCGACTTGCAAACTCCGGACACCCCTGATGGTTTGATTGCCTGGTGGGACTTTAATGAGACTAACGGCGATACTGTAACCGATCACGGGAGTTTGGGCAATCATGGGGTATTAACGGATGGCCCTATACGTGGGAAACAAGGGAACCGGTCTTTTATAGCCTTCGATGGCTTGAATGACCGGGTGCAAAATATTCCGGCCGGCCCGTTGGCCTACTCCGGCGGTGGTGACCGCACCTTTGCGCTTTGGCTTTGGCCTGACCACCATGACAAAGATGGTGGATCTATTTTCAGCAAACCCTGGAATAATCAAGGCGCTTATAATTACGGCCTTAGCCAACTTGCTGATGGCAAGCTTCAGTGGCATGTACAAGGTGCCAAAGTAATAGCCCCTATAGCATTGGCACCTGATCAATGGCATCAGGTTGTGATCACAATCAAAAGCATCGGGAACATGTCTATGTATCTCGATGGACAATTGGCAGCGTCAGGCCAAAATACCAACACATGGAGCGTCCATGGAATCGATGGGCAGTTGCCTCTGTGCATCGGTTCTTTTTTTCCGTATGGCACCGGCTGGAAGGGGATCCCCTCCTACTCCTGGCAAGGCAAACTGGGTGATATGCGCGTTTATTCCCGTGCATTGCCGACCAATGAAATCCGCGAATTATATAATCACGGCAAACCCGCCGCCGGATTTCCCATGGTCACTTTGCTTGCGCCCGCGTCCACAGATAACTTTTTCAGCCAAATTCATCTGCGGGCCGAAGCCCAGGACTTGGCAGGGATGGGCGGGGTGATGTTCATGGTAGATGGACAAGCCCTTGCGGCTGAGGATAAAACAGCGCCCTATGAAGTTACATTACCCAATCAGTTGGTTAATGGTGGCCATATTTTCACGGCCGTGGCCAAAAATCAAGCCGGCAATATTACTTCATCTTCCCCAATGCTAGTGACGACGGCAGGCAAGAATGGGGTGATTGCGCAACCGGTGGAGCCGATTTCGCCTGACCTTATATTGCCTGACACTTGGCCTGTGCCATGGATAGCCGGTAATGAAATGCAGATAACTGCAGCACCAGCACAGTTCGAAGCTGCGAGCTTTGTGTTACGCAGTGAATTCCGGGATTATAACGGCGTTAACGTGGAGGTCTCCGATCTCTCCGGGCCAGGTGGCCGTCTGCCCAAAGAACAAGTGGATATTAGGCTGGTGAAGGCCTGGTATCAGGCGTCATCGGCTTGGACTGGAGGCACTTTTAGATTCGGCGATAATACACAGAAATTGGTGCCGGAACTGTTGCTTAGGAACGAGCACGAAATAACTTGAGCAACTTATAAAATTGCCGCTTCAGGTATGGCAACATAATTCCATTGCCCCAGATGCTTATCAAATACAATTCGCATTGATTCTTTAAACCCTGCAGCAACTTTTCTGCCCGTTTCATAAATCCTGTTAAAAATACAGGCAAAGACTTTTAAGCCTGCTTTTATTGTAGTACCTTCTATTAACTCTTTCATAAATTGATGGCTGGTTAAAACCATGCCGGACATGGCGCGAGTAATATGAGGGAATACCCGGTGCTCAATGGGGTTCCATTTAGATGTGTACGGCGGATA
>Ga0194053_10001281_pt1 | contig 16433 bp, 14 predicted proteins | sample SepL228m_MetaG_FD_161684 | JGI IMG/M metagenome (GOLD analysis project Ga0194053, IMG submission 161684) | Anoxic zone freshwater microbial communities from boreal shield lake in IISD Experimental Lakes Area, Ontario, Canada - Sep2016-L227-8m | ecosystem: Environmental > Aquatic > Freshwater >... | reverse complement strand
GGGCAGGCCTCCCTGAGTCTTCAGCAGCTCCCCACCGGCCAGCCGCAGGAACATCCCCTCGGGCAGGAGGGCCTCCAGGGTGGCCTCGAGGGTTTGGCCGCTGAGGGCGGCCGTGAGGGCCGGGGTGGACGGCGCCGTCGCCGGAATCCTCAGAGATCCCAGCAACGCAGGCGTCAGTCCCAGGTTTTCGATCAAAGCTGCCCCATTCGATGGTTCCGATTCCCGCCTAGAGTCTGAAATGCCGACGGATTTGGCCCGGGATCTCGCTCAGGGGGGCCACCACATCGACGCAGCCACGCTCCACGGCGGCGCGGGGCATGCCGTAGACCACGCAGGACTCCTCGGACTCCGCAAAGGTGTAGGCGCCCCGGAGCTTCAGCTGTTCCATGCCCTTGGCCCCATCCGCGCCCATGCCGGTGAGGATTCCGGCCAGCACCTGGCCCCGGAACAGCTCCGCCACACTAAGGAAGAGTACATCGACGCTGGGGCGGTGCAGGGAGCCGACGGGCTCGGGGCTCAGCTCGATGCAGCCCTTGGGGCCGCGAGGGCCGTAGGTCAGGTGGATCCCGCCGGGCGCGATGTAGACCGTCCCGGCCTTCAGGGGCTCCCCCTGCTCGGCCTCCTTCACGTGGACCTGGCAGAGGCCGTCCAGGCGGTCCGCGAAGGGCTTGGTGAAGGTGCTGGGCATGTGCTGGACGATGAGGCAGGGTACCGGCAGGTTGGCTGGCAGCGTGGGCAGGATGTCCTGGAGGGCCTTGGGGCCGCCGGTGGAGCTGCCGATGACCAGCAGGTCCGCCTGGGGTGTGGAGGCGAGGCTGGCGCCTGCGGGGACCGGCACCTTCGGCAGGGCCGCAGGTCGGTGGGGCAAGGCCACGGGCGCGTGCACCACCGGCGCTGGTCCCGGCGCACCCGGCGCGGAGGGCGGGCGGTGGAACCGGGGCGACGAGGCGAGGCGGCGCACCTTCTCCTGCAGGTCGTGCTGGATCTGCAGGATACTCATGCTCGCGTAGCTGTTCTCCTTGGGAATGAAGTCCAGGGCACCGATGGAGAGGGCCTCCAGGGTGGTCCGAGCGCCCTCCTGGGTGAGGCTCGAGACCATCAGCACAGGCATGGGATGGTCCGCCATGATCTTCTTCAGGCAGGAGAGGCCGTCCATGCGGGGCATCTCGATGTCGAGGGTGACGATGTCGGGCTTGTGCTCCTGGATCTTCTCGAGGGCGTCGAGGCCGTCTCGCGCCGTCGCGACCACGCGGAGATCCGGGGCCTCCTCCAGCATCTTCTGAAGGGTCTTCCGCATGAAGGGGCTGTCATCCACCACCAGGATCCGGATCGTCATGGGACTCCTCTAGGCCTGGAAAGCCAGCTCGACGAAGGCCAGGGCATGGTCCAGCTCGTCATCGATGGAGAAGGTGAGGCGCTCCACATCCAGATCCTTCTGGAGGGCGCTGGCCATGACCGCCTTGAAGGCCGACAGCTCATCCAGGGACACCACCAGGTGCTCGTCGGCGGGACCCATGGGAATGCGGGTCCGCACCAGCAGGTCCGAGAGGTTTATGAGGTTGGGGAGGAAGTCATTGTTCGGGGGTTCGTGGTGGTCGCGGATCACTTCCACGATGGTCTGGGGGAAGGACCAGTCCGCAGCGAGGAGGGCGCCAGCCTCGGCGTGGTCCAGGCCCAGCACCGCCCGCTCGGCATTGAGGAAGAAGGCACCCCCTTCGACCTGCTGGAGGACCGTAGCGTAGGCCTCGGGATAGCAGGTATCCAGGGCGATCTTGCCAATGTCGTGGAGCAGCCCGGAGAGGAAGGCGGTCTCTGCCTGGCCGTGCCGCTTGGCCAGGATGCAGATGCCCTTCGCGGTGAGACCCACGGCCACGCTGTGCTGCCAGAGCTTCACGGCGTTGAGGTGGGTGCCGCCCTTCAGGGTGCGCACCAGGGCGGCGCCCGTGCCCAGGTTGGCCACGGCGTCGAACCCGAGGCGCAGCACCGCGCTGCGGAGGTCCTGGATCGAACCTGTCCCGGCGTAGAGCGCCGAGTTGGCGAGGCGCAGCAGGGTGGCGGAGAGCGAGGGATCCTTCGAGAGGATGCCGAGGATGCGGTCCACGGTGCAGCGCTCATCCTGCACGGCCTCACCCAGAGCCACCACCGTCAAGGGCAGGCTCGGAAGGGATTTGGCCTTCAGGCGTGAGACGAACTGCTCCCGGGTAACCATCTAGAACTCCGCGATCATCGTCTTGTCCTGCTCGATGGCGGCCCGGATGCCCTCCTTGATGCCGGCCAGGGCTTCGGGGCCGACCTGGAGGATCTCCATGGCCTGCATGGAAGAGCCTTCAAGGTGCTGGGGATCGCCAATGCCGATCTTCTCCTCCAGAGCCATCTGGTTCGCGAGGGCCACGATGGCCGACAGCTCCTGGTGGTCTTTGGTGGCCTGGACCGGATCATGGTGCCAGCGGACCGCTGATTGCAAGCTCGGCGCCAGGTTCCACTTGCCCACCAGGGCCTCGCCCACCATGGCGTGGTCGAACCCAAAGGTGTCCAGCTCCAGGTTGATGCAGACGCCGTTCTCGTTGTAGACCGTACGCAGCAAGGCTCCATAGCGCTCGGGAAACTTCATCCCCAGGACCGACTTTCCGATGTCATGCAGCAGGCCGCCGATGAAGGCCTCCTCCACGCGGGGGAAGCGGAGGCTCTTGGCGAAGGCCCGGCTGGCGATGGCCGAGATCAGCGCGTGCTCCCAGATAAGTCGCTCCTGCAGGCCCACCGAGCCCCGGTGGTAGAGGTTCTTGGCGGAGCTGGCAATGACCACGCTCTTGATGGTGCTGAAGCCGAGGGTCATGATCGCCTGGGTCAGCGTCGTGACCTCCCGCACCATGCCGAACATGGCCGAGTTGGAGATCTTCAGGATCTGGCTGGTGAGAGCCTGGTCCGTGGAGATGACCTTGCGGAGATCTTCGGCATTGGCATCCGGGTCGGCGGATACGCGCAGCACCTGGGAGGCCACCTGGGGAAGAGGAGGCAGGTCGCCGAGGTTCGCAATCAGTTCTTGGGGGGTGATGGGCATGTTCCGCTCCTGGCCACTCAGTCCTTGTGGTGCATCCTGCCTGGTTTCATCGCGACTCCGTTGGGTGCTGTGGTGACCGCTAAGTCCGCTTCCGGTAGCCCATGGCTTTGCTGAAATGCAGGAGTTCAAAGCCCGTGTTGAAAGCATGGATGCTTTCGCTGTGTCCAACCAGGAGATAAGCCTTGGTATGAAGCTGGCTATGAAATTCCTGGAGGACCCGAGTCTTCACGGCCTCGTCGAAGTAGATCAGCACGTTGCGGCAGAAGATGATGTCGAAGGTGCCGAGCTGCCGGTAGGAGGCATAGTCCACGAGGTTGAAGTTCTTGAGGCTGGTGAAGCGCTGCAGCTCAGGCTTGACCTGGAAGAGGTCCTTGCCGAGCGCCGTGAAGTGGCGGCTCAGCTGCTCCGGCGTGAGGTTCCGCAGGGTGTAGCTGTTGTAGACCCCGTCCTGGGCCAGGGCCAGCACCTTCTCGCTGATGTCCGTGCCCAGGATCTCCACGGTGAACCCCCGCAGCACGGTGTCCTTCAGCTCTTGGCAGATCATGGCCAGGGTGTAGGGCTCCTCGCCGCTGGAGCAGGCCGCAGACCAGATCCTCAGCCGGCTCTGGCCCCGCTCCCGCGCCTGCTTGGCGGCGTCGGGCAGGACGATGTTCTGGAAGGCCTCGATCTGGGGCGGGTTGCGCCAGAAGCTGGTCTCGTTGGTGGTGATCTCCACGAACAGGCGCTTGAGCTCGGCCGAGCCCTGGCTGCCCTGGAGGAGGGACATGTAGTCGGCGTAGCTGCGCAGGTTCAGGTCGCTGATGCGCTTGCTGAGGCGGTTTTCCAGGAAGTATTGCTTGGATTCACTGAAGAAGATGCCCGACTTGGCATAGATGTAATCCCGGAGGCTCCGGAATTCGGCAAGGGTCATCTGTTGCTTGGCCTGAAGTGGGTCCATCGAGTCGTCCTACCTGCGGGATCGGCTCAAGCGACCAGGCCTTGAGTTATCGCTCGAGGATGACCACCGCCAGGGCCAGGTCCCCATCATGGGAGACGCTCCCATGGAGGGTCCTGATCTCCCGGTCTGCCAGTAACTTGGCCAGGGTTCCCACCGCCCAGAGGCGGCCGTTCAAGAAGCGCAGCTCCTTCCAGGACCAGCCATCGAGGCCCGTGCCCAGGGCCTTGCCAAAGGCCTCCCGCAGGGCCCAACGGCCCGCGAGGCGCTCGGGCAGCCGCTCCCGGTTCCCCTCCAGCAGGTAGGCCAGCTCCTCCGGATGGAGGATCCGCCCCGCCGCCTTCTCGGCCCCAAAGCGCTGGACCAGGTGGCGCCAGCGGCTGGGGGGACAAATGTCTGTACCAAGGCCGACGATCATGGCAACTCCCGGGCGAACCACTGGTCACAGCCGCCGTGGCCCGTGTGGCCCAGGGGGGTGCAGAGGGTCCGGAACCCCAGCTTCCGGTAGAGTCGGATGGCCTGGTCCATGCCCGTCAGGGTCTCCAGGTAGCAGGTCCGGTGGCCCAGGGCCCCGGCCACCGCCAGGCAGTGGCGCAGCAGGGCTTCCCCCACGCCCTGGCCCCGGGCTTCGGGCAGGAAGTACATCTTCCGCAGCTCACAGACCCCGGGTGCACCGCCCGCAAGGGGGGCCACGCCGGCGCCGCCCACCACCCGGCCGGTGGCATCCGCCACCACGAAGTAGGCTGCCCCGGGGGTCCCGTAGGCCGCGCTCATGTGGTCCACCTCGGGATCGTGGATCGCGAAGCCCGGGCCGTCGGCGCCGAACTCCGGCATAACGGCGCGGATGACGGCGGCCATGGCCGCGTCGTCCTCGGGGCGGATGGGACGGAAGGTGAACACCCCCCCAGGGTAGCGCAGGGGGAACGCCTATTCGGGCCAGTGGTGCTTGGGGTAGCGGCGGGAGAGCGCCGGTCGCAGCTCCTTGTAGACCCGCTGCCAGAATCCCGCCAGATCCGTGGTCACCTGCAGGGCCCGCATGTTGGGCGCCAGCAGGTGGAGCACCAGGGGCACTGCGCCGCCGGCCACGGCCGGGGTCTTCTTGAGCCCCCAGAACTCCTGGAGGCGGGCGGCGATCCAGGGGGGATCGTCCTCGTAATGCACTTTGGTGGGGCGGCCCTTGGGTAGTTGGATGGTCTCGGGGGCCCAGGCTTCAAGCAGGCGGAGGGTTTCCGGGGGGAAGGCCTGGCGGAGGGCCCTGGGCCAGTCCACGTCCTGGACCTCCCGGAGCGTGGTCCGTCCGGCGCAGGCCCCCGCCAGCAGGGGCCCCAGGAGGTCTTCCGGCAGGCCGAGCTCCGGCCGGTGCCGACGCAGGAAGGCCAGCCGGGCCAAATATCGGGCAGGCACCTCATCCAGCGCCCGATCCTTCAGGGCCAGCGCCAGCAGGCCCGCCACGCGCGGATCCGCAGGATCCGCGGGGGCACGACTAACGTCAATGCTCAAACCCTCGTAGCGGATCTCTGAGCGCCGCTCCACTCGGGCCGCACCGGGGTTGAAGAGCACCTCGTCCACGGCCTCCAGCCGCTCCGGGAAGGCCTCCAGCAGCCAGTCTCCTTCGCAGCGGGAGGCCAGGCGGATGAGGGTCTGGCCGCCGGCGCCCTGCTTCACGGCCTCGGCCTCCAGAGCCAGGATCAGGCCCGGTCGGCGCACCCGGCTGCCCGGGTCCAGGCGGGCGCCGCCCCCTCCGGCGAAGGCGCAGGTGCCATTGGCGGAGAGCTGGCCCACCCGGTCCGGATAGGCCCGAAGCAGGGCCTGCAGCAGGCGCAGCTCGGCATCCGCAGGCTCCGTGGGGGAAGGCAGCAGGCGCGCCAGAGACTGCGCGGCCCGCCTGGCCCGCTGCACGGCGGCGGCATCCAGGCCCGCGGCCCGGCAGGCCCCGGCACCGAAGCCCGCGGCGCCGGCCTCCTCGAACTGGTCCAGGCGCAGCAGCAGGTCCGAGTCGGCGCCGTGGCCGGTCTTCACCGGGGCCCGGTCCAGACCCTGCCGGGCGGAGAGGCTGCCGGACTCCAGCAGGGCCGCCGCCCGCAGGGCCAGCTGAGGGATGCCCAGGTCGGCGCCCGCCACCGCCAGCCGGGCCAGGCGCGGGTGCAGGGGCAGGTCCGCCATGCGCCGGCCGAGGGGGGTCAGCGCCCCGCTCTCCAGGGCACCCAGGCGCCCCAGGAGGGCTTCCGCGGCACCCATGGAGGTCTCGGGCGGTGCCTCGAACCAGGCCAGCTCCGCGGGGTCGCCGAGGCCCATGCCGTGCAGGGACAGCAGCGGCTCGGCCAGGTCCGCCCGCTGCAGCTCGGGGGTGTCGAAGGGGGGCCGGGCCGCATAGTCGGCCTCAGGGTAGAGGCGCAGACAGCGACCTGGTCCCGTGCGCCCCGCCCGGCCCGTGCGCTGGATGCAGCGGGCCTGGCTGATGCGCACGGTGCGCAGCCCGGACAGGCCGGACCAGGGTGAGTGCGAGGCCTCGCGGCCCAGGCCCGAGTCCACCACGGCGCCGATGCCGTCCAGGGTGACGGAGCTCTCAGCCACGTTGGTGCTCAGGATGACCTTCGGCTGGTCGCTGGCGCCCAGGGCATGGGCCTGAGCGTCCGGAGAGAGCTCGCCGTGCAGGGGTCGCAGGCTCAGGCCCTGGCGCGTGGCCACCGCTTCGCAGCCCTTCAGGCAGGCGCGGATCTCGGCGGCACCTGGCAGGAAGACCAGGGTGTGCCCGCGCAGCCCCTCTCCGTAGAGGCGGTCCAGGGCCTCGGCGACCTGGATGTCCACGGGTCGATCGTCGGGCCTGGGCAGGAAGGTGGTCTCCACCGGGAAGCTGCGCCCCTCGCTCTGGAGGACCGCCGCGTCGAGGTAGGCGGCCACGGGACCCGGGTCCAGGGTGGCGGACATGACCACCAGCCGCAGGTCCGGTCGCTGGGTCTGCTGCAGGCGCCGCAGCAGGGTGAGGGCGAGGTCCGTGTGCAGGTGGCGCTCGTGGAACTCGTCGAGCACCACGGCCGTGATGCCCTTCAGCTGCGGGTCCCCCTGCAGCCGCCGCAGCAGCAGGCCCTCGGTGACGAAGCGCAGCCGCGTCTCCCGGGAGACTTTCTGTTCGAAGCGAACGGCGTAGCCGGCCCGCTGGCCCAGGGGCTCGCCCAGCTCCTCGGCGACCCGGGTCGCCGCCAGCCGCGCCGCCAGCCGTCGGGGCTCCAGGATCCAGCATTCGCCGGTTCCAAGGAGCCCCGAGTCCAGGAGGGCCGGCGGCACCCGCGTGGTCTTCCCAGCGCCCGGGTCTGCCTGCAGCACCAGATTCGGCCGGGAGCGCAGGCTGTCCACAAGGGCGGGCAGGAGGGGATCGATGGGCAAGATCAGGCGCACGGTTGCCCCAGGGCGGCGAGGAAGGCCGAGGGATCGTCCACGGAGACCGCGAGGCGGTCCGTGGGGCGGCCGGCACCCAGGAGACCCACCACCTGGACTGGTGCAGAGAGTTTCAGCTCGAGCATGGCATTGCCCTTGGCCACGAGCTTCTCCACGCCCTTCATGTAGGCGTGGCGGGTCCAGTCATCCTCGAAGGTTGGCAAGGGGGCGGCGGCGAGCACCTGGCTCGCGGGCAGGGTGACCGACTTCAGGAGGCCCAGGTTCAGCTCGAGTCTGCCGTCGCGGAGCTGATGCGGGCGGGCCTTGAGGGTGGCGTAGTAGCCGACCAGCCAGAGCACCCCGTAGACACTGGAGCCATGCAGCAGCCAGCGCAGCCAGGGCGCCATGCCCTTGAGGAGCGTATTCGTCAGTAGGAAATCGCCCGGGATCATCAGCGGCAGGGCTGGTAGGATCGCGCGGAGGGCGGCTTCCCGGTGGTGGCTGAAGCCCTCCGGAGCCTCCTGGCGGAAGCCGCCGAAGAGGAAGTGAAGCGCGCTGCCGAGCATCACCAGCTCCAGGGCCATGAGCCGGGCCGCCCGGGGCGGTACGAAGGCCGCGAAGGCGGTGGCGATGCGGTCTTCGGGCCAGTGCCCGGGCAGGGCCCGGGTCTGGCGCAGGGTTTGGACCGCCAGCACTAGGAGCAGCAACTCCAGCCCGGCCGCCGTGGCGAAGCGGACGTGGGTGGCGGCCGGAGAGGCTCCCGCCGTGGCCAGCCCGAGGCCCTCAGCCAGAAGCACCGCTGGCAGCAGCAGCCGGGTGGCCGGCAGCCGTCCCGCCCGCCAGTCCCGTCCCATGGACAGCAGGCGCAGGGCCAGCAACAGCAGCAGGGCCGCGGTCAGTGCGGGCAGGGCCGGATGCCCCGGTTGCCGCAGCCGCAGCACCAGGGCGGCGCTGCCCAGGGCGACGAAGGCGCCCCAGAGCAGGGACGAAGATCGGATGCGCAAGGCCATGGCTCGAGTCTACCGAGGAAGCGGCCCGCCCAGCGGGGCGCCGCCTCGCGTAGAATGGACGTTTTGACGGGAGCTCGCATGGCGGGGTTGGAGACGGCGGGGGTGGGCGGCAAGACCGGCGGCGCGATGGACAGCCTGCGGGATGCCTACGGTGACACCCTGGTGGAATTGGGCAACGAGGGCGCGAACATCGTGGTCTTTGACGCCGACCTGGCTGGCTCCACCCGCACCGGCAAGTTCGCCAAGGCCTTCCCCGAGCGCTTCTTCAACATGGGTGCGGCGGAGCAGGGCATGGTGGCCGCCGCCGCCGGCGCCGCGACCACGGGAGTGGTTCCCTTCCTCAGCACCTTCGCGATGTTCGCCACGGGCCGCGCCTACGAGATCGTCCGCCAGGCCGTGGGCCTGGGCCGGCAGAACGTGAAGATTGTCGCCACCCACGCGGGCCTCACCGTGGGCGAGGATGGCGGCACCCACCAGTGCCTGGAGGACCTGGCCCTCATGCGCATGATCCCCGGCATGACCGTCCTTTCCCCCGCGGACGGCCGCGAGACCCGGCAGGCCGTGCGTGCCGCCTACGTCCACCAGGGACCGGTCTACATCCGCCTCACCCGGGACAAGTTCCCGCGCATCCACGGCGAGGACTACCAGTTCCAGATCGGCAAGGCCGTGGTCCTGCGTCCTGGCACGGACGTACTGCTGGTGGGCTGCGGGCTTGGCACCAGCATCTGCCTGGACGCCGCGGAGCTGCTGGCCGCCGAGGGCATCGAGGCCACCGTGCTGCACACGCCCACCCTCAAGCCCTTCGACAGCGACACGCTGGTGGCTCTGGCCCGCACCCACCGCGCCGTGGTCACCTGCGAAGAGCACCAGGCCCAGGGCGGCCTCGGCGGCATCGTTGCCGAGGTGCTTTCCGAAGCCCATCCCATGCCGGTCCGCCGCGTGGGCGTGCAGGACCAGTTCGGTCAGAGCGGCAAGCCCGACCAGCTGCTGGCAGCCTACGGCATCACACCCCAGGCTGTGGCTGCCGCGGCCAAATCCGCGCTCTGAAGCCCGCGGAGACTTCCAGGCTGAATGATGTATCCCTCCGACTCCGAGTCCTCCGACGCCACCAGCCCCAGGTCCCCGGACCTGCTGCGGCTGGCGCCCGGCACCGAGATCGGGCGCTTCCAGGTCCGGAATCTCCTGGGCCAGGGCGGCATGGGAGCGGTCTATCTGGCCTGGGATCCCGTGCTGGAGCGGAAGGTCGCCCTCAAGGCCATCCGTCTGGGGCACGACGGGCAGGTGGCCTCCACGGGCCGCTTCCGCCGGGAGGCCATGGCCCTGGCCCAGCTCAACCACAGCAATGTCTGTCAGGTCCACGACTGGGTGGAGGCCCGGGACAGCGCCTTCATCGCCATGGAGTTCATCGAAGGTGAGACGCTTCTGGCCGCGGCCCCGCGCATGGATCTGCGCCAGAAGCTGCTGGCGCTGAGGTCCATCGCCCATGCGCTGGAGGCCGCCCACGCCAAGGGCATCGTGCACCGGGACCTGAAACCCACCAACGTCATGATCGATGGCTCGGGACAGGTGAAGGTGCTGGATTTTGGCCTGGCGCGGCTGGTGGATGAAAGCAACTCGGGCACTCAGCTGGTGACCGGACCCGCTCCCAACCTCCTTGCCCTGCAGGCTGCGGCAGCCGCTGGGCAGACGGTGGGAGCGACCGAGCTCTCGCTGGATGAGGAGCTGACCAACCCGGGCGCTTCCTCAAAGCCTTCGTCACCGTCCTGGGGGGTCCTCACCGAGGTCGGCACGTTCATGGGCAGCCCCACCTATGCCTCTCCGGAGCAGATGCGGGGGCGGCGGGTCGGGCCGCCCAGCGATGTCTTCTCCCTGGGGGTGGTGGCCTGGGAGCTGCTGCTGGGGGATCACCCCTTCCCCGGGGAAGGGAAGGCCCGGATGGTGGCCACCATCGACGGCCGGACCAAGACCCTGCGGGGTCGTAAGCTCCCCCGGAAGATCGTGGCCCTGCTCCGCGCCATGCTCCGGAAGGACGCCCTCAAGCGCCCCAGTGCCAACGAGGTGGCGGCGCTCCTGTCCCGCCACCTGACCCGCACCCCTGCGATCTGGTGGGCCGCGGGCAGCCTGGCCGCCCTCCTGCTTCTCGCCGGCCCCGCCTACTACTTCTTCGGCCGCAGCATCATCGCGGACCTGGGCCAGGAACACGCCCCCCGCATGGCCGTCATGCCCATCCGCAACCTCACCGGAGACCCCACCCTGGATGCGTTGGTGAGCGTCGGCATGACTGAGCTGCTGGCCAGTGCCCTGCAGGGGTCTCATCGCCTGGCCGTGGTGGAGCCCGAGGCTGTCAGCCGGGCCATCACCGGCTTCCGGTTGAATCCTGCCGAGGCCCAGGAACCTGCCGGGCAGACGCGGATTGCGCAGGCCCTGGGCGCCCGCCTGCTGCTGCGGGGGACCTTGAGCCAGGACCCCGCAGGCCCTGCCCACCTGCTTGCCTACGAGCTGGTGGACCAGGCTGGCCGGGCCCGGGTCTCCGGAGTCGTGAAGGTCCCCCGGGAAGGCGCCTTCGCCCCCTATGCCCTCGTGGATCCCGCAGCCCACGACCTGCTGCGGAAAGTGGATCCGCTGCGCGCCAGCGCCACCCGGAGCCAGCCCATCCCCGCGGAGGTATTCTCGGCCTACGCCAACGGGAAGTCCCTCTTTCTGAAAGGGGACTTCAAGGGCAGTGAACCCTTCCTGCGCGACGCCGCCATGCAGGCACCGGGTTTCTCCAGCGCGGTCTCCGGCTATGCGGCCTGTCTCCGTCGCCTGGGTCGGGAGCACGCCCCCGCCGTGGCCAACTGGGCCCTCATGTCCGCCCGGGCCACGGGCGACCGCTGGGCCGAGGGCCGCGCCCTGGGGCTACAGGCCTACCTGGCCAAGGACCTGGGCCGGCTGGACGAGGCCCAGCGGCTGCGGGAGGCCTCTCTGGCCCTGGCGCTCGAGATCGGCGACCGGGATGGTCAAACCATCGCCTACAACCACCTGGGGCTCATCGCGGCGGAGCGGGGCCAGACCCGGGAGGCCGAGGGGTTCTACGACCGGTCACTCAAGCTCAGCCAGCAGACGGGAGACCAGTTCTACCTGTCCCTGGCCCAGAACAACCTGGCGAACCTGGCCCTGAAGAGCGGCGACCACACCACGGCTGCGGGCCTCTATCACAGCAACCTGAAGCTCCACCAGGGCCTGGGCAACCGCTGGGGGGAGGCCCTGGCCCTGAACAACCTGGGGGTCATCGCCCTCATGACGCGGGACCTGCCCGGCGCCGAGAGCCAGCTGGCCCGGGCCCTGGCTGCCCGGGAGTCCGTGGGCGACCAGAGTGGGCAAATTTCCTGCCTCCGAAACCTGGGCATCCTGGCCCAGATGAAGGGCCTACTCCAGGAATCCGTGGACTTCCATGGCCGGGCTCTGGCGAAAGCCAAGGCCGTGGGCCTGCGGACCGTCGAAGCGGAGTGCCAGTTCTACGGCGCGGAAGTGGAGCGCCTCCAGCGCCACTTCAAGGAAGCCCGGGTGGGCTACCAGCGGGCGCTAGAGCTGCTGCCCGCCGGGGTCACCCCTGGGGTGCGCCGGGATGCCCAGGCCGGGCTCGCCGAGTGTCTCCTCCGCCAGTCCCGCCCCGATGCGAAGGAAGCGGCGAGGCTGCTGGCGGAGATTCCCCCGGGGAGCCTTGGATCGCCCTACGTGCATCGGGCCCTGGCCTGGTCAGCCCTGCAGTCCGGCCAGCGGGAGGTGGCGCTCCAGGAGGTGGCCAAGGCCCTGGCGGATCCCAAGCGGCAGGCCCCCGAGACCCGGGCCGAGCTCGACCAGCTGCGGGCCGAGCTCCTGGCTGGGGGTCGCCCCTAGGGCTTCTCGGGGGCGTTGGCCTCCCTCGGCTTCACCCTGGGCGGTCCCACCAGCCGCCGCGCCACGACCCGGAGGTCGTCTTCGACGGCCAGGTGATGGCGGCTCTCGCACCCGTCCTGCCTCAGGGTCACGCAGACCCGGCCCAGGGGGCAGTTCAGGAGGCAGTGCTCGCGGACGACCTGCAGACCTTGGAGGCGCTTCCGGTTCAGCAGCAGCCGGGTCAGGCAGGTCAGGGCCTCGGTCATGGCCCGGCCCTGCCGGGGGCGGCGCAAAGCCCGGCGCTCACAGTCGGCGCAGATGGTGAGGATGGGCTGCATAGAATTAATAATTTAATACAATGCCGAGGAAATCAAGTGTCTGTGGGCGTGGACCGGACTAGGAGAAGCGGGGCGCCCGCTTCTCCAGGAAGGCGGCCAGTCCCTCCCGCGTATCGGGATGGCGCATGGCGGCCTTCATCTGGGCGCCCTCTGCCTCGAGACGGACCCGGAGGCTGTCCGCATCCAGGCCCTGGTTCCGGAGCACCGAAGCCTTGATGCGGGCGAAGGTCTCCGCGGGCCCGGCAGCGAGGCGGTGGGCCAGGGTCTCGGCCTCGCCATCCAACTGCTCCAGCGGGACGATGCGGTTCACCAGGCCCAGTTCCAGGGCGCGGTTGGCGCCCAGGGTGTCCCCGGTCAGCATGAGCTCCGCGGCCACGGAGGCGTTCACGAGCCGACCCAGCATCACGCTGCCACCCCAGTCCGGGTGCAGGCCGATCTTCACGAAGGCCATGCTGAAGGCGGCCTCAGGCGCGGCCAGGCGCAGGTCCGCCCCCAGCGCGAGGCTCATGCCGGCGCCGGCCGCGGGCCCCTGCACCACGGCCACCACGGGCCGGGGCAGGGTTGCCAGGCCCCAGGCCACGGCCGCGCCCAGGTCCAGCAGGGCCTCCATCTCCTGCCAGCGGCCCTCGGCCAGGGCCTTGGCCATCCAGCCGATGTCGCCCCCGGCGCAGAAGGCCCGCCCCGCGCCGCGCAGCAGTAGCACCCTCACGCCGGGCTCTGCCGCTTTGGCGAGGGCCTCCTCGAAGCCCTCCTTCATCTCGGGCACCAGGGCGTTCAGCCGGTCAGGCCGATCCAGAGTCAGCGTGGCGACGCGGTCCTGGATGTTAAAGCGCAGCGGGGCGGGCATGGGGACTCCAGAAAACAAGAAAAGAGGGAACACCGATGAACTACTTAAGGGTCTTCCACAGGAAGGCATAGGTCAGGGCGTTGAAGTGGGCCGCCTGGCGGTTGTCGGCGCCAGCGCCGTGGCCGCCCTCGGTGTTTTCGAAGTAGCGCACATCGGCGCCCAGGTCCTGCATCCTGGCCATCATCTTCCGGGCGTGGCCGGGGTGTACCCGGTCGTCCCGCGTGGTGGTCATAAAGATGACCGGGGGATAGGCGGTGCCCTTCTTCAGGTTGTGGTAGGGCGAGAAGGTCTGGAGGTAGGCCCATTCCTCGGGCTTGTCGGGGTCGCCGTACTCGCCCATCCACGAGGCGCCCGCCAGCAGGTGCGAGTAGGCCTTCATGTCCAGCAGGGGCACCTGGCAGACCACGGCGCCGAAGAGCTCTGGATATTGAGTGATCATGTTGCCCACCAGGAGGCCGCCGTTGCTGCCGCCCACACAGCCCAGGTGCTTCACGGACGTGACCTTGCGCTTCACCAGGTCCTGGGCCACCGCAGCGAAGTCTTCATAGGCTTTGTGGCGGTTCTGCTTCAGCGCCGCCTGATGCCACCGGGGGCCGTACTCGCCGCCACCGCGGATGTTGGCCAGCACGAAGACGCCGCCCTCATTCAGCCAACCTGCGCCAAGGGTGCCGGCATAGGCAGGCACGTTGGAAACCTCGAAGCCGCCGTAGCCCGAGAGCAAGGTGGGGTGGGAGCCGTCCAGCTTGAGGTTCTTCCGGGCGACCTGGAAGTAGGGGATGCGGGTGCCGTCCTTGGAACTGACGAAGTGCTGGGTGACCTCGAGGCCGGTGGCGTCGAAGAAGGCGGGCGAGGCTTTTAATTTTTCGGGCACCTTCCCGAGGCTGCCGTAGAAGAGCGAGTCCGGCGTGAGGAAGTCCGAGACCTGCATGAAGTACTCATCGGATTGGTCGGCGTCCACGGCCCAGGCCGAGGCGGTGCCGATGGCGGGGGCGCCCAGGAAGGGCTCCCGCTTCCAGGCGCCGGGGCCTGGCGTGAGGACGTAGAGCTTGTTCTTAACGTCATCCAGGACGTTGAGGATCAGGTGGTGCCGAGTCCAGGTGTAGGACTCCAGGGAGGTGGTGGGCGTGGGCTCAAAGAGCACGGTGAAGCTGCGCTCCCCGGCCATGAAGGGCTCGAAGTGTGTGGCGAGGAGGGACCCAGCAGCATAGGTCTTGCCCCCCGTGGTCCAGGAGGTCCTGAGCTTCACCATCAGCCATTCGCGGGCGACGTTGCTCTCGGCGTCATCAGGCACCTGGACCCGCTGAGGCACGCCGTCCTTGCCCAGCAGGTAGAGTTCATTGGTGAAGAAGGTGGGGGTGCGGGTGGCGAAGTTCCGCTCGAAGCCGGGCGTGTCGTCGTGCTGGACGCCGGCGGTCAGGTCGGTCTCCCGACCCTCGAAGACGGTCTGGGCGGAGGCCAGGGGTGTCCCGCGGTGCCAGATCTTGGAGACCCGGGGATAGCCGGAGGTGGTCATCGAGTTCGGCCCGAAATCCGTGCCCACGAAGACCGTGTCCTGGTCGATCCAGCTCAGGTGGCTCTTGGCCTGGGGCAACTCAAAACCACCCTTCAGGAAGGCCTTGGTCTCCACGTCGAATTCCCGGACCACGGTGGCATCGGAGCCGCCCCTGGAGAGCGACACCAGGCAGCGGCGCTGCTCCGGCTTGAGGAACTGCGCGCCGTGCCAGACCCAGCTCTCCTTCTCGGCGGCGCCCAGGGCATCCACGTCCAGGACGATCTCCCAGGCGGGCTCAGCCTTGCGGAACTCCACCAGCGATGTGCGCCGCCACAGGCCCCGGGGGTGCTTTGCGTCCCGCCAGAAGTTGTAGTAGTGCTGCCCAGCCTTGGAGATGTAGGGGATCTTCGCCTCGGAGTCGAGGATCTTGAGGATCTTGGCTTCGCGATTCTTGTAGGCGGCTCCGCCCTCCAGCTCTTTGGCAGACTCGGCATTTCGGGCTTTCACCCAGGCCAGGGGCTTTTCGCCCGTGACGTCCTCCAGCCAGGCGTAGGGATCGGCATTGGTGGAGAGCTTGGCGGGCATGGTTTTATTCTCCGGGAGTGCGGTCTGGCCCAGGAGGGGCAGGCCGAGTGCAAGCAGCAGGGCAAGGGGTTTCATGAAGTCCTCGGCTGAGTGGGAAGGGATTTCGGGCGGTGGGTCAGCGTGGGCCGAGTCGGGTGGCGAAGGCGCGAAAGAGGTCGCGGGCCGCCTCGCCGGCGGGACCCTTGAGGCCCACGAGGTTCTCGGGATGCCACTGCACGCCGAAGACCCAGCGGGCAGGATCCCGGGCCTCGAGGGCCTCGACGAGGGGGCCGGACCTTGCGTGGACGGTGTCCAGGTGCCAGCCCACGGCGACCAGCTCTGGCGCCACCTGCTTCACGGCCTGGTGGTGGCGGCTGTTCACCAGGAACACGTCCTCGCCCAGCAGCGCCCGGAGCCGGGAGCCCGGCGCCAGCTGCACGCGGTGGCGCATCTCGGGATGATCCTGTGTTCCGTGCTGATGGCGGGTCGCGTCGCAGTCGTAGTACTCCGGAACGTGCTGGATCATGCTGCCGCCCAGGGCTACGTTGAGGATCTGCTCGCCCCGGCAGATGCCGAGAATGGGCAGGTTCCGCTCCCAGGCCGCCCGGATCAGCGGCAGCTCGAAGGCGTCCCGGTCCTCGTCCACGTCGGCCTCACGGTGCACGGCGTCGGGGCTCTCCCAGCAGCGGGGATGGATGTCCGAGCCGCCGGTGAGCAGCAGCCCGATGGCCCCGTCCAGATCCGGCAGGGGGTCCCCGGGCGCCAGGAGGCAGGGCTCGGCGGCCCAGCCAGCACCTCTCAGGGCGGGGAGATAATGCTTCACCGCGCCGGACTTGTTTCTGCAGCTCACGAGGAGGTTTGAGTTGGCACTTGACATGGGTTTCGCTCGCGGGAATCCTCATCACCCTACCACCCCCTCAGATGGTCTGAGTCGACGGTGCGGCGGAGAGCTCCGCT
>Ga0194053_10001278_pt1 | contig 16465 bp, 13 predicted proteins | sample SepL228m_MetaG_FD_161684 | JGI IMG/M metagenome (GOLD analysis project Ga0194053, IMG submission 161684) | Anoxic zone freshwater microbial communities from boreal shield lake in IISD Experimental Lakes Area, Ontario, Canada - Sep2016-L227-8m | ecosystem: Environmental > Aquatic > Freshwater >... | reverse complement strand
AAATAATACAGCCCACCAAGAAAAATAAACCAGCCGAAATTATAGAGTGAGCCAAGGGCTTTTGTATATTCAATGATTCTTGATTTGTACACATACGTAATTCCTTGCACACCAAACCACGACAAATATGTGTAGTCGTATGCAACATATGAATACACATTCATAATAACCATAGGACCAAAAGCAATGAACCCAGTCCAAAAAACTTTATTTAGTATTTTTATATAATCTTTCCAATACAGAAATATGATACTTCCAAACAAAGGAATGTAACCCATAAAAGAATATTCTTTGAAAAGCCCACCGATCCCAATAAGCACAGCAGAAATCCACAGCCATTTTTCTTCTTCTGAATCAAGATATTTGTACGTAACATAGAGAGAAACAATATAAAACATCCACCCTCCCATATCCATAAGATAATTCAATCCAAAAATAATTATTGCGTAATTTGTAACAAGAAACAGAGTTATTAAAAAAGAAACCACACTGTGTTTAAATATTTTTTTTGAAAGAGAATAGAAAAACATCCCAGCCACAACATACATAAACATATTCATAAATATCCATGATATTTTTATGTTATGAAAAATAGTATTGAGTAGCATCACAAGCCTCATTCCACCATATGTGGTAATAATACGATTTGGCACGAAATCACTCGGAACTACTCCTGTCTTTATAACTTCCATAGTCTGTACATACGACACACCGTCACCTCGAATATCTGGATGCAAAACTACAATCGAAAAAATTGATAGAAAAATAAGTAGAACAAAAAGCCACATTTTATATTTGTCTTTGAAAAAATCTGTGAATCTGATCTTGGACCAAACAATAGTATAGACAGCAGAGACACCGTCTTTCCAATTTATTTTTTTACCTTCATCATATGTTCTACCTGAATACGATATTCCCACTTCAAAAAGTCTCAACTTATTTTTTGCCACAAGAGCCGTAATCTCTGGTTCTATTCCAAATCTGTTTGCAGTGAGATCTGGTAGAACTTTTTGCAAAGCAGATCGAGTAAAAACTTTGTAACACGTCTCCATATCTGTCAGATTGAGGTTTGTGAAAATATTTGAAAACATTGTCAAAAACTTGTTGCCAAGGTAATGCCAGAAAAATAAAACTCGATGAGGTTTGTCTCCTGTAAATCGCGAGCCGTACACCACATCCGCTTTGCCTTCCACAAGTGGAGTAAGCAATTCTTTGTATTCTGCAGGATCATACTCCAAATCGGCATCTTGAATAATAATATAGTCCCCTGATGCATGACCAAACCCGAGCCGGAGAGTAGAACCTTTGCCACAATTTTTTTCCTGAAAATAAATTTTGTATTTGCCTGTATTTTTTAATTTCAAAAGAATATCTCGCGCCCCATCAGTGGAACAATCGTCAACTAGAATTATTTCTTTTTCCAAATCAAAAACAAAACTTTTTTCCACCACTTCTAAAATACTGTGAATAGTATTTTTTTCGTTGTAGACCGGAATGACGATTGAAACTTTTTTCATATCTGTGATATTTTATCTAAAATTTGTTTTGCTAAAAATTTTGGCTGTAATTTACTTTCAAACAGCTCCATACCACCATCACCAATCTTTTGTGCTAGCTCCGGATTATCCCTCAATTCTAATATTTTTTGTGCCAAATCATCCACATCTGCCAATCTAACCATAAGACAATTCTGCCTATCTGTAAACAACTCCAAAACTGCCTTTGTACGGCCTGAAATATAGGGTAAACCCATTGATATGGTCTCAAACGCCTTATGAGGAATAGTCCTCTCTAGACGTGGATTTGCCCCAAATTGGCCTAGGCTGACGTGGCATGAGAGCATCAGATTGCGAATCTCGTCAAAAGGCAAAAAACCTTCAATAAATGATACTTTTTTGAGATCGAGCTTTTCTGCCAAACTCCTCATTTCCTTCTTCAAAAAGCCACCTCCCATTACCAAAAAATCAATATTTTCTTTCTCCAAGATTTTTGCAGAGTGAAGTATTGTATCTACCCCAGCCTCTGGTAGAAATTGACCCCTGAAAAGAACCGTGAAATTTGCTCTTTTTTGTATGTTTGAATCCTTATAAAAAATAGAATCGTCAGCGCTAGTAAAAACTCTAAGACATTTATTTTTGTCTACAAAAAATTTACTGGAGATAAAGTCAACTTGCGAATCGGTTTCAAGCAAAACCAAGTCCGCACATTTATAGGCAAAAAAATCGATAAGCCAAATTTTTAATCTTTTTGGAGACCACCACTCTGCCGAATTTCTGGAAATTATTTCTCCTTCGTACAACGAGCACAGAGCATCCAAAACAACTTTTTTTGATGACAGAAGTTTGGCAAATGGAGTAATAATATGTCCCGGATATCCAACAACCATTGCATCGTAATCATTTTTAATTTCTCGATGTTTTTTCCACAAATTCCAATATTTTTTGAAGCCACTACTTCTGTCGCTACAATCAATAATTTCTACATCATTTTCCCTCAAACCTTTTTGGTAGATTTTATTTCTAGAAAATTCTGGGTTGTATATGCCAAAGTAACAAATTTTCATATTATTTTTTATTTTTTATATTTTGACAATCGTACACAATAGCAGAAACATATTGATCATCTCTCTCAAAAATATTTTTGCAACTATTCAAATACTGACTGTAAAAAGAGTTCGGATCAATTCGCGGAACATTTATATACAGAACATGCCCAGAAAATGTTTTGAAGAAATCTTTGTATCCATTTTCAAACGCCGGATCAGCATAAAGTCGTCTACTGTATTTGCCAAGCTTTTGAATTTCATATCCCCCATTGTCGTTGTAGACCACAACAGATGTTATATTCGGATTGTTTTTTATATATTCCACTGAACTCGTGAGAAGCATCGGGGCTGAACCATTTATTTTTCCAAACAAATATTCTTCGGAAAAAACAAGATTATATATAATACCAATCGGAATCAACATAAGAAGCGACATTTTCCGCAGTGTTGGTTTGAAAAATCCGAGAATAATGAGCCCAACTGAAATAATCCACGAAAGAGACATAAACAAGAAAGATACGTAAAATCCCATTGGACCAGAACCTCCTGAAAATGGATAGAGAAAATTCCATTTGAAGCCGACTATTCGTGAAAGCCACGCTGACTTTGGATGGAGCGCTGGTACGAAATGCGGAATAAAAACGAGAAGTAAAAGAATAAAAGCAACCAGACTACCGAGCAAAATAAATTCTTTGTTTCGCCTGCTTTCCTCCAATTCAAACATTTCTGAAATTATTCCTGCACTGATTATACATAGAGGAATAATCATAAACTGAAAGTATCTGTCTAGTGCACCAGAAGAAAAATCAAACAAAACGAGATAGAAAATTATTTCAAAAACCAGAAACATACACAGAGGTCTCGTTTTTTTGAACAACTCTTTATGTATGAAAAAAACCGGCAACAGTAATAGAGGTGAAAGATACAAAATTGATTTTATAACCTGTATAAGAATTTGAAACCAATTTCTATTTCCAAAATTTATAAAATGTTCCCAGTATTTGATCGCATAATCTAGTTTGAAAAATGGAAAAACAAATTTTGCCAACACAAGAATGAGGACAAGGATACACACTCCAACAACACCCGAAGCCAGCACTTTCATAACCTTCTTTTTATCTGAAAACATACTTTTTTCAATTGCAAAATCTATTGCCAATACTGCGATAGGAATAACAAAAACAACTTTGATGAGAAATCCTCCCAACACCCCCAAGCCCAATACAAAAAGCCATTGTATGGATTTTCTAACATCAAAATCAACTTCTTTTAATTTGTAATAGCCAATAAGAGAAAGCAGGAAGAAAAACGGCATTACAGCACCGTCAACATCCACCATAAGCGAGGCGAGAAGTGAATAAAAAGAAACGGCAAACAAAAGAACTGCGAACAGTGCAGTTTTTTTATTAAAAATAGTTTTTGCAAGATAAAAAACCAGAAAAATATTGAGAACCCCGAAAAAGAATGGGATAAATCTGAAATTGTCTAAACCGATTTTGCCACCAATAATTCTATAGAGAAATTCTGTAAGTGGTGGATGAGGGATTGCTCCAGCAGAATCTAGAGTTGGATTTGCATACATTGGCCATTTATATTCATCCTGATGATATGGCAAACGAACTCCCGGAATATGAAGACAAATAAAAAATAATACAATGAGACCAAAAACAAGCCAATACGTATGAGCTTTCAGAAAAAGCTTTATGGTATTCATATTAAAACAAATACTAGCACAAAATAAGAAAAAAGAATTCTTGACAAACCTATGAATTTAGAAGTTTTTGAATCTGTATTTGATGATAAGAGGGATCATTTTGAATCCAAGAATGGCTGCTTTTCGAACATTACCGGTATACATTGACTTCCCTACCCGCGGTTTAAACATTACCGGTATCTCTATTGGAACAAAATTTTTTCGTATAGTCCAAATCATAAATTCTGGAGAAAATGTGCCATCCCCTTTTGACATAGGAAAAAGAGGAATGATTTGTTTCAGCGCTTGCCGAGAGATAAGTTTGTATGTACAACCAACATCTGTAAACGTCGAGCCGTTGTGAAGAATTTCCAATACTTTTGCTACCGCCCAATTGCCGAAACGCACCGAGAAAGGCATAAATGCGCCGGACCAAATCGACGCTCGTGATGTTCGCGTTCCAAACACAACAGGAAAATTATTGCTATATTCCAAAAATTTATGAATATCGTCCGGATCAAATGTACCGTCTGCCTCACACATAATAATAAGATCACCTGTCGCTTCCTTGAGTCCTCGCATCAGAGCATTACCATATCCTTGTTTTGTTTCTACCACCCTTCTTGCTTTTGTTTTTTCTATTTCCTCTCGTGTATTTCCGAGGGCGTTGTTGTCTACCACCACAACCTCATCTACAACTCCAGTACCAAAAAAACCATCTACCACAGATCTGATGGATTCTGCTTCGTTGTATGTTGGTATAACTACACTAACTTTTTTTGCTTTATACATTGGATTATGAATTCATTTCCACAACCAGTTTACGCATAAGTTCTCCGAGACTTTGTTCTTTTGAAAATTTTTCCAACTCTTTTTGTGTTTCAAGTAAGGTTGGAGTACTTAACACTTCTTGTATAGAATTAGCAATTTTCTTTGGATCACTTGTGGTGATACAGGAATCTGGCAAAAGACCTCTGAGTGAATCGTTGGAAACAATCGGAATAAGACCGCACGCAGCCGACTCAACAATTGTTTTATCAAACGAACCACTCTGAGTCAAATTGAGACAAATTCGATGTTCATTATAAATATCGGGAATTTTTGATGGAGCAACTTCGTCTATAAAAATAATATATGATGCCAGTTTATTGTCCGACACAAATGTTTTGAGAGAATTATAATATTCTCTATCTCTTTCAAGACAAGACCCGACAATAGTCAGAGATGTTTGAAAACCAGAGTCAATCAAAATTTTTACAGCAATCAAAGCGAGATCAATATTTTTTATCGGTGCAATACGCCCAATCATACAGATTGAATTTTTCTTGCGACCAATTGCAGGATTTGGCTTGTATACAGAGGTATCAACTCCGACCGGCATTATAACAGTCTTTTTGAAACGCGCTGTAAACGACTGAGTAGATGTACAAAAAACTTTTTTTGAGAGACCTATTGCAATATGCGTCAACAGATTTCCATATGGATGGTTGCGCCACATATAGACTGGAATCATTTTCATTTTCCAATACCAACCAAAAAGCAGTATATACTCCTGATTCATATGTACAAAAACCCGATCATATTCCCCCCTCACTGAATACAAATGCTGACACGCATGAAGAACATACCCCATTTTACCCACACCCTCCTCTTTACCAAGAGAATACACAGTCACATTTTCAGGAAGGGAATGTTCGCCCTCCTCGAGACAAATAACATGAATTGATTCATATTCTTTTGAAAGTCTCGTAACCCATCCACAGAAAAATCCGAGTATTGCGTCATTTTTGTCCATTTCTTGAGTAAAAATAAGAAGCTTCATATTATTTCTTTGTTCCCACTAAAATGTTCGCCGTTTGTAAACACGTGATTGCGAGATATGAAAAATGTAATACTTGCGGTAATTATACCAGCGAAAACTTGTCCGAGAAACACATAGAAATGAAAATGATCAACAAATATATATAGAAGTGCCGTGTTTATTGCGAGACCGAAAAGTGAGGATACTAGATATTTACCAATCTGCAAATGCATATCTTTTGTTGAATGATCTCTAAATGTCCAAAACTTTTGTAAAACCAAACTAACAAAAAAAGCTACGATAAATGCAAACACAGAGGCAAGCAAATAATACATATGAAAAATGTAATACAAAATAGACAGTATAGCGATATTTACAGACGCCGATGTTCCACCTGATATAACATATCGAACAACCAAATGTTTTGTAAGAAATTTCATAATAATGAATATGTGTTATTCAAGTATAGCATTAAGTAACCCCACATATCTATTCACATATTCTTCTTTTGAAAAAGTAGCTGTGATACTGTCCTGTACCAATTTTTTCAATAATTGTTTTTTATTTTCGTCAGAAATTATTTCAGACATTTTTGAAACAAAGCAATCCACAGAACCAACAGGGCAAATAAAATTATTTTCGTTCCCTTTGAATAATTCACTCGCAATTCCAACATCAGTTGTAATAACTGGACAACCACATGCGACCGCTTCGACAAGTGTCATCCCGTATCCTTCGAAATTGGAGGTTAAAAGAAACGCATCAGCTGTCTTGTAGAATGAAGCGAGCGTCTGTTGCCAACCAATAAAAATTATATTATTTGAAAGAGATTTTTCATCAATACATTTTTTCAAATTTTTAAGTTCTGAACCCTCCCCTGCAATCACAAGGCCTGTTTTTGGAAATTTCTTTACAACTTCTGCAAACGCACTCAATGCGAGATATATATTTTTTTCTGGGGTCAATCGTGATGCCATAAAGAAAATAAAATCAAATTGAGGAAACTTTTCTTTGAGATTGTCCGTTATTGGCGCATTTCTGAGTCTCTCGATATCAACAAAAATTGGCAATACTTCAATATGAGATTTTAAATTTGGAAATTTTTTTTCAATTGAATGCGCCACTTTTCCACTGACAACACGAATACTATCGCATCGAGGAATGACAAACCTAGCAATAACTCCTCGAATACGATTGAGAAAAGAGTTATAAAATTCTGGACTAGAAAAATCTGTGTGACACTGAACCTGTAGCTTCAAATCAAACATCTTTTTGAGAAGTAGCCCAACAAGTCCCGCTTCAAACGGATCCTGAGTTGAGATGACAGCATTACTTTTCTCAAAATTATTTTCTCTAATTATTTTTTTGCCGAGCCTGTATGCATCAGAGACATAACTCAATTTACTTCGTGAATTTGTTGGATACAGAGAGAGATTGTGTATCTTTTTTATCTGTAAATTACTTTTTTTGTTTGAGAATACAATAATATGAAGTTCTTTCATTTTCCCGGCATACAAAAGGACACGATTCAAAACTTCGCTTCCCTCTTCAAACAATTTTCTGTCTGATCCAATAGTAAGGACTTTCATTTTATTTTTTCATATACATCGAGAAATTCCTGTGCAATTTCATTCCATGAGTGTTTGTAGGTATTCATCATTATTCGGTGTCTGTAAGCATCATAAAAACTTTTGTCCAAAAGTTTTTCTATTCCTAGAGCAATCTCATCTGTTGAAAATGGATTAACAAAAATCGCCATATCTTTGAGTTTCTCCGCTATACCCGTATCCTCAGTCACAACAACTGGTACAGAATATTGCAAGGCATCCATAACCAAGTTTGGGCTAACTTCTGAAAACGAAGTGACGAGTACAGCATACGCATCTTTCATTTTTTCCATCAAAACTTCGCGTGACACTGTATTTGTGACAAGTTCGATATCTTCGTATCTCTCCTTCGCTTTTTGAAAAGCCTGCATCAGACGCTCTTTATTTTTTATATGAATATCACGAGATGGAGAGAGAAATATTTTTTTATCATAAGAAAATTCCTTCTGCGCAACACTTTCTGGGAAAAAGTTTTCAATAACATATGTTTTCTTTCGAAAAAGATTGTATGGCTTCATCATAATATTTTTTTGCCATTCTGTACTAAACACAATTGCCGAGGAAAACGCAAAAACCAGACGAGTCAAAATTGAAATGATTTTTTCCTTGAGTGTGTATTCTCGTGGAACTGAATAAAATTTTGAAAGTAACACATCTTCATGTGTTCTTGATACGTATGATTCCCATAGAAAATCTCCCGCAACTCGCACAATCATTTTTTTGCCAAACAGTTTTGAAAAGACAAGTGCCGGCAGAGCTACACTGAATGTATCGAGTGCAATAATATAGTCAGCAGATATTGCTTCCATTGTAAGTTTACAAAAATACAATATGTGTCTGAGACCAGTAGGAAATTGCTTGAGCTCGCCGTATGTGACCACCTGTACATCGTGATTTTGAATAATAAGGGTCTCAAAAAGCTGTCGAGCGTATTCTGATGGACCTCCTATTTCGGGCGGATAAATACCTGTTGCAATGATTATTTTCATAAAATTATATAGAGAACTTCTCTCATAAAAATACAATTTCAAAAAACGGATAAATTTTTGCTAAAATTTTCCTCGTGTTCGCGCCGTCGCGCTCGCAATGTTTTTGAAATTGTATTTTTATGAGAGAAGTCTTGCATTTTATATTTTTTCAAATACTTCATTTTTCATTTTTTGAGCAATGAGAGACCAGTCGTATGTTGAAATAACCCTCTCGTATGCTCCACCGACAATTTTTGCTTCCAAACTTTCATTCTCGAGCAAAAACATAACCGTCTCTGCCAAGCTTTTTGGATTATTTGGTGAACAAAAAATTCCAGTCTCCTTGTCGTCCAAAAAGTCTGTAATTCCACCAACCGGTGTAGCAATGACCGGTAGTCTCGCAGCCATCGCCTCAATAAATGAATTACCAAAACCTTCTGATCGACTCGGTCTCACAAATATATCACAAACTGAAAAATATTTCGGCATTTCGTCATGAGGAATAAAACCCAAAAATTTCACTCTTTTATCAACCCCGAGTCTGACCGCCTGTGCCTGAAGTCTACATCCCTCTTCCCCTTTTCCGATCACAATCAAAAAAATATTTCTTGGCAAGTACACAAGCGCTGATATAATATCATCCACCGCGTTTTTCTTTACGAGCCGTGATGCTGTAACCAAAAAAATATCGTGCTCTTTTTTTTGAAGTCGCTCTGCAACAACTTTTTTTTCTTCTTCGGAAAAAAGATGAGAGAAATGTGCCGTATCAACACCGTTTGGAACAATCAACGCTTTTCCATTATAACAAAAACTTTTTGCTCTCTGGAGCAAAAATGAACTGAGCACAGTCAGAAAATCTGTATTTTTAAGAGCAATCCACCATGAAAAAGCAATGAGCCCTCCCCACTTGAATTTCAAATGTTCTTCGGAGTCGCCTTCTTGCAAATTTAACACAATCGGAACCTTTCCTCTGTTATTTAATACACTTAAAATGTTTGCAATGTAGGCAGCACCACTACCGAATGTAACCATTACTGCCCAAAAACAGTGGTATTTTTTTTCTTTTTGCAATTTCAGCACTTGCAACGCACCTCGAAAAGGCAAGAGGAGTTTATCGAGCATCGGTCGGCCACTTCCTATTCTGTACACATTTACATTTCCCACTCGCTCAAAATCAGCCAGATTTTTGGCCATTTTTGCGGTAATAAGATCAAATTCATAATCGGTAGTGAGTCGATCAGTAATTTCTTTTATTGCAACTTCGGCTCCTGCAACAAATGGATAGTACGCCGTAGAAAAAATCAGAATATTTTTTTTGTTCATAAAGTTATTGTGTATCTTCCATTGTGAGCAGTTTGCGGAGAACATCCTCTGGCACTTCATTTTTTGATGGATTGGTTTCTGTCTCTTTTTTCTCATGTTGCTCCGGTTTTCTTTCTTCCTTTCTCGGCTCAGTATGATGAGGTTTTGTGATTGGAGAATTTTCTTGTTTAATATATTCGGATTTTTGTTCTACCTTTGGTGTCTCTTGCGGTCTCGGTCTCGGAGGAATTTCCGTTCTTGGCTTTTCCTGAAACCCTTTTGGTTTGTTATTAATTACCTGAGACAAGGCATCCTTGAGACTCGATATATTTTCTTTGGTTGGAACTTTTTTTCTATCTTGTTCGTGTGCCAAATTAGAAAGAGAAGCTGTCTGTGGTTTTTCATGCACCTTTGGTATTTCTTTGACTTCTTTTTCGCGGAGCATTTCCGCTGCTTTCATAAAAGCAATCTTGTTTGGGTCAACTTTTGGTGGTTCATTCTGTGCAATTGGTCTATTGTTTTGTGGAATAGGAGAAACTTGATTTTGTGTTTCTGGTCTTTTGTGTTCTCGTCGAGAAAAATTATCATTCCGCACCTCAGTTTGTTCTTCGTGTGTATGAGAAATATCTTTGTTTGACGCAGGTTTTGCATCTTTTTGAATACCCTGCTCGTGCCATTTGCGAATATTTTCTTCTACCTCAGCACGAGGTTTGGAGAATTGTTCTCGGGAGCTCTGTATGATTTGATCTTTGTATCGAATCTCTGGCTTGGCGATCGGTGCAAGTGTGCGGGCGGAAAATGGCGATGAAGAAACGCCGTCTATCATAAGTTTGAGATAAATCTGTGCAAATCCGAGATTGACCAAATCCTCTGCGGTAAACGTCGGAGCAAATTCTTTTTCCAAAACCTCGGCGTCAAATGCACCCACTCGGAACGTCACCATCGTACCGACGTTACCAAACACTGCATCACGAACCTCCTCCTCCATTTGTTCGATGTATTGGTGTGCAATATTGAGAGAGAGTTTGTATTTTCGTGCTTCGGAGAGGATGTCCGCGAATGATTTGTTGGCAAATGACTGAAACTCGTCAACGTACAAATAAAAATTTGGAAGTTTTGCGAGCTCGGCATCACTTTTGTCCGCACGTGACATAGCAGCGAGATAGATTTTTGTGATGAGCATTGCACCAATGAGGTTTGCATTCCCCTCACCCACACGCCCTTTGGACAAGTTGATAATCATTATCTTTTTCTCGTCCATCATTTTGCGAATATCAAAAGACGAGTCCGGCTGACCGATGAGATTTCGCACGAGCGGGTTTGATGTAAATTGTCCGACTTTGTTTTGGATTGCCGGTGTTGCCTCGGCAGCAAATCGCTCGGTATACTTTCCAAACTCATCCACCCAAAAAGATTTGCACGACGGATCAGTAATGTTATCAACAATTTTCTTGCGGTAATCCTTGTCTGAGAGCATTCTGTTGATACTGAGGAGCGTCGCACCGGGATATTCGAGGAGCGCAATAATTGTGTATTGCAAAATGTATGACATTCTGGCTGACCACGCATCCGCCCAAATCTTTTCGAACGTAGACATAAGACCGTTAACCACGAGGTGTCTCTTGTCCGGACCAATGTCCTGCAAAACATTGAACGAAACCGGATACTCCATATCAAACGGCGCAAAATAGAGCACATCTTTGATGCGGTGTTCTGGCACATACTCGAGAAGTTTTTCTGCTGTACCTCCATGTGGATCAATAAAAGCCATACCCTCGCCTTTCTGGATATCCTGAATTGCCATATTTTCGAGAAGTGTAGACTTTCCAACACCAGTCTTTCCGATCACGTACACGTGTCGCAGTCTGTCCTTTGACTTCACGCCAAATTTTACTTTTTTATTTCTCGCGTCAGTCTCTGCGAAATATGTTACATCAGCGGAGTCACTCATATGTGTGTATTATACAATAAATGAAAAGGAAATAAAAATTTAATTTGAATTCAGAAACTTGTTGAGAACATATGTTTTTTGGAGGCTTCGCAGGCGGGTAGCCGAGACTTGAGGAATTTGCCAGCAGGCAAATATCCGTACTCCAAAAAACATATGTCGAATAAAAGTTTCTGAATTCAAATCATTGTTCTTAATTTCAAAACTCTTATTCAGCACATCCTTTTTGGAGCACGCGATAAGTCTTGCTAGACTTTCGCTCAATCTCGCGCCGTCGCGCTCCGAAGTCTCCAAAAAGAATCTGCTTCAACGAGTTTTGAAACTATCTCAACTTATTATTTCGCATCCAACGCGCCTTTCGTATATTTGTTGGAAGCGGACCAGAGAATCCACGAGTCGAGTCCGACGTCATTCGTTGCCTTGATCTGTGCACGGACTTCGGCTGAGCCGTACGTCATTTTCAAACCAAAATCTTGGAGCCATGGACGGAGTTTCGCCGGACTCGTACTTGCGAGATTTGCCCGTTTGACCGCCTCGGACATTGCGTATTTGACTACCTCGTATGGATAGGCTTCTGGATTTTTGTAACCAATAAACGTTGGCGGATAATGTGACGGATACACCATTGGCATTATGTAGTCAAAATATGGCAGAGCGTTCTCTAGATACTGCCCGATACCCATATCATCCTGTGCCGTCGTCACCATTCCAAAAAGGTCGGCGGAAATCTTGAGTTCTGGCGCAGACGAACTCGCTACACCTTTTTTCAGATGTTCGGTAACATAGGCAAAAAAGTTTTTCATTACCACTGTTTTCGGCGTCGTACTACTAAACGGATACGAAATATCCTGCATATTTCCATCAGACGGAAAACGAATATAATCAAAATTTATTTCATCAAACCCAACCTTCCGTGTCTCCTGTGCGAGGAGCACAATATAATCCCAATACTCCTGCGAGCCGGGATCAATCCACGAAATCCCCTTTCGGTCTTTCCACACTGCCGTCCCTGCTTTATTTTTGACAGCCAAATCTGGTTTATATTTTACAAAATATGCATCCTGAAACACAGCGATACGTCCGATGACATAGATGCCTTTTTTGTGCAGAGACTCTACGAAGTCTCGCATATCCGATACACGTACTTCCTCTGAGCCAAATTTTTTCAAGTCCGTATTTTCAATCGGAAAAACAATTTTGCCCGAGTAATCTTTTATATCAATGACCACTGTGTTGAGCTCTGTGTCATCAATGAGTTTAACCAGTGCTCCGCGTAAAGACGGCGTACCGGCAGTCCAACTCGTCATATATATTCCTTTGACTGGAACAGGAGTCGCTATGTACGTCGGCACAAACACCGGCGTTACATCTTTTTTCACATCTGCACTTTGAGTAAGCGTTGCCACAGCACTACCTGTGAGTACATAGTGTCCTGTGAAAATTTTTGGCAATACAAAGAAAAAAATAATGGCAGAAATAATTCCAACACATACAAAGAGTATATGTTTGTACTGAGCAAGTGTGTTTTTCATTTGTACTATTGTACAGAGCCAAATCCATTTGAGTCGCCTCTGTGTTGACTGTCATCAATGCTTTTTGTCTCTGTTTCTATTGGAGAATTCTCGGTAAAAACTGGAGTTGTCTTTTCTTTTTTGCGTGCACGCTTTACGATTCCTTTTTTAGGGAAAGAAATTTTGACGGAAATAAATATGAGGTAGAGACCGGAGAGAATAGTGAAAAATATTTTCCACGATGTCGGAATACCGAAAAACACCCAGATGAGCAAAATGAAAATGCCGAGCAAAAATGTATTTCGTTGTTTGATCATATAAAAGTATTATACAGTATAAATTTTTTTTTCAAAATTTTCAAATTATATGATATTATCTTTAGTATGTCTAAAATCAATATTTATATTGATGGAAATAACCTCTATCGGGGAGCCAAAGAACTGGGATTTGAAATTGATTATAAAAAATTTCGTGGATGGCTCAGACAAAAATATAATCCTCAATTTGTATATCTTTTTATTGGTCTTGTCCCAGAAAGAGGCAAATTTTATGAACATTTGCAGAAATCAGGATTTATTCTAGTTTTCAAACAAACAGTATCAGTCGGGGAAAAAATTAAAGGAAATTGTGATGCAGAGTTGGTACTAAAAGCTACTTCTGATTTTTATACAAAAGCTTTTGATTCTTGCATATTAGTGACCGGAGATGGAGATTTTGGATGTCTTGTGGAGTTTCTGCAAGAAAATAAATCATTAAACCGAATCGTAGCTCCTGATACAAATAGATGTTCTTTTCTTTTAAGAAACAAGAATGTTGAAATAACATTCTTGAACGACCATTATCATAAATTTTCAAAGAGGATATAAAAGAAAAAGCCCCCAATGCAGACGAATCTGCACAAGGGTCTTTCTCATAGTGATACACATCATTATATACCTAAAAAAACACCTGTCAAATATTTTAGGTAAAGAAAAGGCCCCACATTGCGTGGGGCCGGGGCCTGAGGTTGGTAACCTGAGGATGAGATTTTTTTGGGGGTCTCAACCCGCTAAAAGTACTACTGCGCCGCGGTTTCGGTCGCCGTCTCCTTCTTGGAGCGGGGCTTCCGGACCTTCTTCGGCGGGGGCGCGACGGTCACGTTGACCGTCACACCCTTGGTCGCCAGGTGCTCGGCGAGCGGAGCCTTGGCCGCGTGCGCCGCGTTGAGCCCGGCGCGGTAGGCCTCCACTTCGGAGGCGCTGGCCTCGGAGGCCGGGGGCCGCGAGCATTCCGGAGCGAAATGCCGCTCCGGAACGTTCGGCACATCCCGACGGCGCTGTTGCTGGCCGTTGTTGTGGCCGTGGCCCTTGCCGTTGGCGGCCGGGGCGTGTTGCTGGTGCGGGTTGTCGCCGGGGACGTGGTACGTCCCGGTGTTCCGCACCGCCTCCAGGAGCTTCCAGAGTCTCTGGTCGGTCGCCGAAGCGAGCCGATCGGCGTACGCCGTTTCCAGCGCACCCGCCACGAAGCGGAACTGCCGTGGCTCGGCTCCTGCGCCGAGCATGGCGGCGAACAGCGAGCTGACCGCGAACCAAAACTCGTTCGCGTCATCTTCCCCTTCCTCGAGCCAGTCCGGACGGACCCACGTGGGTCCGAATTCCGGCGACAGCACGCGCCCGAGGTAGATGGCGCCGAGCTCGTCGCGTTTCCCGGTGGTCTTCACGACCTCCGGGATGTTCCCCACGTACAACCTGTTGGGGAATTTGGCCACGAAGGCCAAGACGGCCGCCACGTTGGCGGCAACGAGCCCGAACAACGCGCGCATAATCGTCTCGGTCGACGTCTTCACGTCGGCCAGGCGGGTGGTGCCCGCCGTGACCTGCTTCAGGATGTTGGCAGCCTCGATAGCCGCTTTCTCCTGATTGGCCTTGCGGATCGCCGCGACCTTCTCGCTGGTATCCCCTTTGAGGGCGTCCTGGGCCTTGATGATGCCCACGTTCAGCAGATTCAAGAAACTCATTTTTTTCTCCTGTACTCCCGCAACGGGGAGTCTTATTTGAAGTAGTGGTATGACAACCACTCTAATAAACATTATACACCCTTTGTTTTATTTGTCAAGTACTTTTCCATTTCCACTCACTTCCCCACCCAGCACCTGTATTTTATCCATATTTTAAGCCGTTTTTTAACAGAGCCGAAAAAAATCATATGGAAATGAATCACACAATAGTATATATTTTTGAAACATTGTGCAGGCTGACGGGCCGAGCACGAAGAAATTCGCCAGCAGGCGAATATTCTGTTTTCAAAAATATATACTATTGTGTGGTTCATTGAAAACATTTATCCGTTTCCAGAAAGCAAAATAATATGAGGTAGGGGGCACTCTAAATGAATATTCTGTTTTCAAAAATGTACAATAATATGCTAGTCATCCACTAAACATATTTTTTGCAAAATTAAAACTCGCAGAGGACATCTGCGAGCATCAAGAACTGTTGGGTTTGGTGCTGTACACCAATCCCTTTATTTGTGAAAAGACTTCATCTTGTATACTTTCCTCCCCGTCCCGCAAGTCGCGGGCGATTGTTCTGGCCAAGGCAACAACGGCCTTCTGATCTGTCTGATAAGGAGTGAAGATGCGGTACGAATAGTTGCCCCGCACCGACTGTTTGCCCTCATCAAACGTTCGGAGAGTCGCGTCAACCAAGACGAAACTCTTATTAAGTAGGAAGACAAAATCGCTTCCATAAAAAAAGTCGAGGGCTGTCCCCAGCGTGGTCACAAGCCGGAGCTTGCGACGAAGGGGTTTCGGGAGCTGTTGCCTGACTTCGCAATACACCCGATAAAAAAATCCCCCACTTTCTCGCAGGCCTATGTGAGTACATCCTCGGCTGACTGCCGAATGGACGGAATTCACAAGGGCCTCTTCGAAAGAAAATCTTTTTACATCGGTCCCATACAATTTGAGACCGACAGAGGACGCATCGAATCCGGCACAAAATCTTTCGAAATCGTAGCCGTCGATGAACTCTGTCCCTTTATTATATACCGCCCTTTTTGCAAACATTAAGTCCTTTCATTCCTAGGGTATATAAACACAAAGGGAAAAAT
>Ga0194053_10001277_pt1 | contig 16476 bp, 5 predicted proteins | sample SepL228m_MetaG_FD_161684 | JGI IMG/M metagenome (GOLD analysis project Ga0194053, IMG submission 161684) | Anoxic zone freshwater microbial communities from boreal shield lake in IISD Experimental Lakes Area, Ontario, Canada - Sep2016-L227-8m | ecosystem: Environmental > Aquatic > Freshwater >... | reverse complement strand
GGTTGGGGAAGCGCAGGTGAGCAGCCCGGCTGCCAGGCAGATGCGGAGGATGGATTTTTTCATGAAGGTTCTTTCGGGAGGGAGGGATGGGTTTCAGATATTCTGCAGTTCCTTAAATCAATCCGGAAGTTCAACCCATGTCACAGCCTCATTCGCAAGGCGTACGATTTGATCTTCGAAAGTCTGCCAATCGAGTTCCTCTGCGGCCAGCTTTTTTGTTTGTCCCATGAGAAGGCCAGCGTATTCTCAATCCGAAAATGCTCGCATATGACAACCAGCATTTTAAAAACTCCGCATCGGCCTTTCCACTCAAACAACCATGAGTCTCAAGAACGACTTGCCCCCCACGACCCAAATTCAAAAACGCCTGGAGGGAATCCATGCGCGCTATCGCGAGCTGCACACGAACCCGGAGCACTGCGAGCCGATGGTCGTCCTCCGGATGCCCGCGCCAAGCCAGCCCACTTGCGGGCAAATGCTGGCCGATCCGCTCGTGATGCTGCGCGCCAAGCTGGATGGCATCCGGCGGCATCTCGCGTTTGAGGACGACACCGCGCCGGCGGTGAGGGTCGAATTCGGCACGGCTCAGATTCCCGCCGCTTTTGGCTGCCCGCTCCACTTGTCGGAACTCAACCCTCCCGCCTGCGGCGGACACATTTTGCAAAATGCGGAAGATGTGGCGACTCTCCCCATGCCCACGGTGACGTCGGGCTGGTTTGGCAAGTTTGAGGAGTGGGTTGCCATCTGGAAGGAGAATATGCCGGACTGGGTGAAATGGGTCGTCCCGGACGTCCAGAGCCCGTTCAACTCGGCGCACCTCATTCGCGGAAATGACATTTTCTCCGACTTCTATGACGCCCCGGAATCCGTCGAGTGCCTCCTGGATAAAGTCACCGATTACATGATCGAGGTCACCCATCATGTCCGCAAGGTGATGGGCGCGGAGCCCGGTTGGATTCACGACTGGGACTGCTATTGGAAGGGGAACGCCCGCATCAGCAACTGCTCCATGCAGATGATCAGCCCGGAACTCTACCGCCAATACGTCCTGCCGCGCGACCGGCGCTATTTTGATGCCATCGGCGGCGGCCGGATTCACTACTGCGGCAAGTCGCGCGCTGTCATTGAGGAATTCTTTGCGATCCCGAACATCAGCGGGCTGGATGTGGATTCCACCATTCATGATTTTTGGGATGTTTGCGAGCACGCTCCCAAGCATCTCATTTTGACGCCTACCAGCGGGTTCCGCGAGAATTCGGAAGAGCTCAACCGCTTGCTCCGCGGGGACTGGCCCGCCAAGCGGAACATCGTGGTGGCCGTCTGGGTCGAGTCCATCGAGCCCGAAGCGGGACGCGAACTGGTCAGGAAGCTGCGGGCATCCATTCCCCGTTGATCATGGGTTGATCTTCCAAGAAGGACGCCGGGGCGGCCGCTAAAATCTTGATCAAAAATTCCGCCGGGATATTCTGTAGCGCTTATGCTCAAGATTGATCTCGCCTCTTCGTTGCCAGCCTTCGTCCAACCGTGGTCGCGTTCGATCGCCGTGGGGCGCGGCTATGAACTTCTTCGCGCCGATCTGCTGGAGCATCTCCGCGGGGCCGTCAAGGAGTTTGGCTACCGCTATTGCCGGTTCCACGGGATTTTCCACGACGACATGGCGGTGGTCCGGCGGAGGCCCGACGGTACGCTCGCCTTCCAGTGGCATCAATTAGACAAGGTTTACGATGCGTTGCTCGAGATGGGGGTGCGCCCTTTTGTGGAGCTCAATCCCATGCCGGCCGCCCTGGCCTCGGGCACGCAGACGATGTTTGCCTGGAAGGCGAATGTGACCCCGCCGAGCGATTTCGACGAGTGGGGGCAGTTGGTTTCTGCGTTCGCCTCTCATCTGGTGGAACGCTACGGGCTCGACGAGGTCGCCCAGTGGTATTTCGAGGTCTGGAACGAGCCGAATCTGAACGGCTTCTGGAGCGGCACCCAGGCGCAGTATTGGGAGCTTTACGATGCCAGCGCCCGGGCTCTCAAAGCGGTTTCGCCCCGATTGCGCGTGGGTGGCCCGGCGACCTCCAAGGCCCACTGGATTGGCGAGTTCATCGAACATTGCGCCGACCACGACGTGCCCGTCGATTTCATCAGCACCCACCTCTATCCGCAGGATGTTTTGATCCGGGCCGCCGGGGAGCCGGATCCGGCGGAGGAGGGAGGCGATTTCTTTATCCGCACCGTGCGCGAGGTGCGGGAGAAAGTCCGTCAATCCCGGCGTCCGGATTTGGAAATCCACTGGACCGAATGGAACACGCTCTATGCCCATGAAGAGAAAGACCTCAGCTGGGTGGCGAATCCCGCCGTGGACCGGCTCGACGCGGCGGCCCTGATTGCCCGGGTCTGCACGGCTCTCGACTCGGCCTGCGATTCTTTTTGTTATTGGACGGTGAGCGATGTTTTCGAGGAATGCGGGATGCCGCACTGCCCGTTTTCCGGCACCTATGGCTTGAAAAACATCCAGGGCATTCCCAAGGCCTCGTATCGCGCTTTCGAACTGCTCAAGCGGCTGCGCGGCGAGCGCCTGGCTGTTGCTGGCCTGGAGAATCCCGAGGGCCGCCGGGGAGCGGTCGCCACCCGCGAGAACGGGGTCATTAGGATGTTGCTCTGGAACCATGAACCCGACCCGGCCAAAGCTCTCGACGTCTGGAAGGAAACCGTGCAATTGCCTTGGAGCGCTTCGCCCGAGGCGCGGGTTATCGAGACCGTCCTGCGCGCCGGAGCCGGCAGCCCCTACGAAACTTGGAAGGAGATGGGCTCCCCACACAATCTGACTCCAGCCGAACTCCGGCTGCTCCAATCTCACAGCCAGCCCGCGATGCGGCTGCTGGATGGCGCGGCGAACGCGGGGACGCTCTCGCTCCCCGTGGCTCTCGCCGCGGGGGAAGTCCTGTTGTTGGAAATCGCATGTCCCGGCCCGGCCGCCTTGTCCAAAGGCGGGGAAGAGCGCGACCTTGCCCGCTGGAACGAGGCTATGAACGCCGCCTCGCGCGATTAGGGAGTCATCGAATTCCATGAGCACAAAATACGGAAACTTTATCGGCGACGGAGCGAGGTATCGGATCACTACGCCCGAGACCCCGGCCGCGTGGTTCAACGCGCTTTTTAACGATACCTACTTCACCAATTTATCACAGACCGGCCAGGGGAAGAGCACGTGCCTGAAGCCGGTCCGCAAGGATGTTTTTTCGGGAAGCCGATTTTTCTACATCGTGGACGGCAACGGCACCCCTTGGAATCCGCTCGGCAGGCCGCAGCACGGCGCTGCGCCTGATTCCTTTGAGTGCGTCCATGCGCTCTCCCGGACCGACTGGACCTCGCGTCGCGAGGGGCTGTCGGCACGGATCACCGCCTGGGTGCCACGGATCGGCGATCGGGAAATCTGGCGGCACACGCTCACCAACGAAAGCGCGGAGGCGAAGCAAATCGACTACTTTATCGCCCAGTCGATCGTGCATCCGGGAGCCTATTTGCAGGAAACCGCGTGTTTGGACGGCATCATCCGCGCCCGGTGCGAGCCGTTCCGCAGCCCCTACGAGGCGAACGGCGAGCCCAATCCCGGAAAAGACCTTTTCTATCTCTTCGGCAGCCGCGACCCCGAGTCTTATGCCTGCGGCGAAACCTCGTTTTTCGGTTCGGAGGAAACTGCGGGCATTCCCGCCGCCGTGAGCAACCGGTGCTGCCCGGATACGGCGAACCATCTCCAGCCGCCGCTCGGGGCTTTTCACTACAAGATCGAGCTGGCTGCGGGGGAGTCGGTCCAACTGCATGTCGTGGGCGGTGCGGCCGCGACGATGGAGGAGATCGAGGCATTGCGCGCCCTTTCCGTCGTGCCCGGCTATTGGGATGAGGAACTGGCCGCGGCGGACCAGCACTGGGATGAAGTTTCTAAAATCTTCACCATCGATACGCCGGATTCCGATTTGAATGCCCTCGCCAATTTCTGGCTGAAAAAACAGGCGACGTTCATGGGGCGGAACGACCGGGGCCACGTGGTGATGCCGGTGCGGAATCTTCTCCAGGACGCGCTCGGCTATTCCCTGCTCGACCCGGAATACGCAATCGCCCGCATGGCTACCTACGCCTCGTGGCAGCAAGCGGATGGCTTTTTGTGGCAATGGTGCGCGCTCGACGGCTCGGCTCCCGGCGGGAACTGCCTGGCGCATTACAAAGACGCGCCGTTCTGGCTGGTCAGTTGCATCGCCTTTCTTCTCGACGCGCTCCCCGATGCCTCGATCCTCGACCGCGAGCTTCCGTTCAAGGATTCGGAGCAGGCGGCGACGCTTTACGAGCATCTCCTCCGGGCTTTGTTCCACTTCGAGCGCGACACCGGCAGCCACGGGCTCTGCCTCATCGGCGGCGGCGATTGGTTCGACCCGCTCAACGGGCCCGGCCGCAAGGGCAAAGGCGAATCGACCTGGCTCACCCTCGCGTTCCGCTTTGCCGTGCAGCAGATGATCCCGATCTGCCAGCGCCGCAACGACGCCGGCAATGTCGCGCGGCTGACGGCGCTCGACGCCCGGATCGGCGCGGCCATCGACACCTATTGCTGGGATAACGACCGCTTCGTGGCCGGGTTTGACGACGAAGGCGCGGCCTTCGGTTCCTCCGCCGACACCGAGGGCTCGGTTTTCCTAAACCCCCAGACCTGGGCGCTGATCAGCCGGAGTGTTACGCCGGAGAAAAAGGCGAGCCTCCTCAAAACGCTCGAGCGTCTGGATACCCCTTTCGGCCCGCTCATCACCTGGCCCGCCTACACCTCATGGAACAGCCGGGTCGGACGTATCAGCCTCAAGCAGCCGGGCACCACGGAAAACGGTTCGGTCTATTGCCACGGCTCGATGTTCGCGGCGTTTGCCTATTGCATCGAGGGGCTCGGCAGGCAGGCTTATGAGGTCATCCGCCGGACGCTTCCCACCAACCCAGACAACCCGCCCGAAACCAACGGCCAAGTCCCGCTGTTCGTCCCCAATTTTTACTTTGCGCTGCCAGGTTCGCCCGACTACGGGCGCTCCAGCCAATACTACGGAACCGGCACGACCGCGTGGCTGCTCCTGGTGACCGTGGAATATCTGCTGGGCATCCGGGCGACGGCCGAAGGGCTGATCGTCGATCCGGTGATCCCCTCCGATTGGAAGCGCTTCTCCATCGAACGGAATTTCCGGGGTGCCCGCTATGCGATCGCCGTGGAGAACCCGCAGGGAGTTGGCCAGGGCGTGCGCAGCGTGTCGGTTGACGGAAAAAAGATCGAGGGGACGCTGCTCCCCTGGTCGCCTGGCGGAGCCTTCCGGGTGCAGGTGGACATGGGCCCGCCGTAGACCGATCCGGTTGCTTCAGCCCACATTTCGAAATACCGTTGACATCATGAAACAATGTATTTACGCAAGGAATCCACCTGCTGGAAGAGCGGGCGGTATTTGAGAAACTCCTGTCCTTCCTCCCCACAAAACCAACCTGTGAAAAACCATCCTGCCTCCCGGCCTTCTCCTTTTCTCGCCCTCTTGCTTGCATTCCTCCTGGCCATGCCCTGCTGGGCTTGCGCGGCGGACAAGGCTTTCAAAACCGACCCCGGCACCGTGGCTCTCTGGAACTTTGGCGAAGGGTCGGAAGACACGTCGGCCGACGAAGCCTCCACCAGCATCGAACTGCGGCCTCAAAAGGGCGCGGATCAGGAGCCGCCACGGGTGGTGGATGGAAAATTCGGGAAGGCGCTATTTTTCCCGGGCGCCGCTTCGCTGATCGGGTCGAAAGGCATGCCCATCGAGACCCCGGAGCAAGTCACCCTTGAGGTCTGGCTGAAACTCGATCCCGAAGGAGAAAATACCAACCGGGGAGTCTTTCAGTATATGCGATACGGGGAATGCGGATTTCGCATGGGGATCAATCCCAGCGGCCGTGTGGACTGGCTGACCGAGGACGGCACGAAGGAGATCGGGGTAACCGGCAACGTCAGACTGCCCTCGGATGAATGGGTCCATGTGGCCGGAACGTATGACGGCACCACGATGAGAATTTTCATCAACGGAGAACAGGATTCCGAGAAGCCGGTGGCGGGCGGAAACCCCCAGGGGCAGGCTCCGGTTTTTGTTGGCGTGGTCAGCGCGGGCCCGCCTCCCTATTTCCGGGGAACGATCCAGGCGATCCGCATCTCGAACGTCGCCCTCACGAAGTTCGACCTCAAGTGACCCGGACCGTTGCGCCGGAAACCCGAAAACGAATTCTTCTGGAGCGGAATAGATTTCGCAAACCAGGTTTCCGGGCGTCGATCGCCGATTTGTTTTGAACCTAAAATGAGCAGAAAAGGCCCGCGAATCACGCGAAAAAACGCGAATGCCAGCAACGAGATGCTCCATTCACCGCGGGGGTGAAGGCATGTTTGTTTCTCACTTCCTGATTTTATTCGCGCTGATTGGCGTGATTCGCGGGCAACTGCCGGATTTAGGTTGAAAGAAAAATCCGCGTGGAATAATTTCCAAAAAAATGAAAACCCGATCCCGATTATCCTACAAACGAAGCAAGACGACTGAAATCTCATTTCCGCTGGGCGGCATTGGCAGCGGGTGCATCGGGCTGGGAGGCGATGGGCGACTCATCGAATGGGAAATCTTCAACCGCCCGGCCAAAGGTGTTGGCAACGGTCTCTCGCAGTTTGCCGTCAAGGCCGTGTCCGGCGGCAAGCTCCTCGATGCCCGTGTCCTCTGTGGCGAGATGAAGCCCCCCTACATGGTCGGCGGGGCCCGGCATTTCTGCAGCTATGCCTACAACCCGTGCAACGACCGGATGGCCGGGTTCCCGAACTTCCGCGACGCCGAGTTCATTGGCGAGTTCCCGATCGCCAACCTCAAGCTGAGCGATCCGAAATTTCCCGGCAAGGTCACGATGACGGCGTTCAACCCGTTCATTCCGCTCAACGACAAAGACTCCAGCATTCCGGGCGCGTTCTTCGAGGTTGCCTTTGAAAACCCCACGGCGAAGACGATCGATTACACCGTCGCCTTTGTTGTTCGTAATCCTTCCAAACAATCGGTCAACAGCGCGGTCATCAAAGGGGATGTGAAGATGATCCGGCTCGCCCAGACCGAGCTGCCGCCGGAGTCTGTCGGCTATGGCGAACTCGCCGTGGCCACCGATGCCAAGAATGTGGTGATCCAGGAATATTTGTTTCGGAGTTTCAGTTTCGATAATCACCGGGTCTTCTGGCAGGACTTCGCCAAGGTGGGCGCGATGCCTCAGCGCCACTACGACGCCCCGGCCGATCTCGACCACTCCTGCATCACCGCCACGGTTTCGGTGAAGCCCAAGTCCCAGGGCTCCGCCCGCTTCGTGGTGACCTGGCATTACCCCAACTGCGTGGATTATTGGACAAAATCGAAGAAGACTCCCGATGGAAAGGTGATCTCCGATCCTCATGATAAAAATACTCGTGGCTGGCAGAACTATTACGCCACGGTTTTCAAGGATGCCGCTGCCAGCGCCACATACTCGCTGCTCAACTGGGACCGGCTTTATCGGGAGACGCTGCTGTTCAAGGACGCCCTGTTCTCCAGCGATGTGCCGGACACTGTGATCAGTGCGATCTCCGCCAACCTGTCGATCCTCAAGTCGCCCACCGTGTTGCGCCTGGAGGACGGATCGTTCTACGGCTGGGAAGGGAGCGGAGGCAATGCGGGCTGTTGCTCGGGAAGTTGCACCCATGTCTGGAACTACGCCTACGCTCTGCCATTCCTTTTCCCGAAACTGGAGCGATCCCTGCGCGACATCAACTACCGTTATAATCAACGCGACGACGGCGGCATGGTCTTCCGCATGGAGCTGCCGCTCGGGTCGGATCGGGGAACGTTTCGTTCGTGCTGCGACGGCCAGTTTGGCGATGTCGTGAAGGTCTATCGGGATTGGAAGATCTGCGGAGATACCGAATGGCTCAAACGGCTCTGGCCGGCGGTCAAAAAATCGATCGAGTTTGCCTGGAGCCCGCTCAACCCGGACCGCTGGGATGCTAATAAAGACGGCGTGCTCGAGGGGCGCCAGCATCACACGCTTGACCGTGAGCTCTTCGGTCCGAACTCCTGGCTCACCGGGTTTTATCTGGCCGCCCTCAAGGCTGGTGCGGAGATGGCCCAAGCGCTCGGCGAGCCGGAAACAGCAGCGGAATATTCCACCCTCTTTGAAAAAGGCAAGGCCTGGGTGGACAAGAACCTTTTCAACGGCCGGTTCTACTACCAGCAGATCGACCTAAAAGACAAGGCGCTCGTCGAAAGCTTCGACGCGCCGGAATACTGGAGCCCGGAGCACGGGCAGATCGTGGCTCAGATCGGGGAGGGGAGCGGGATCGATCAGGTCGTCGGCCAGTGGCACGCGAACCTCTGCGGCCTGGGCGACATTTTTGATAAGAAACAGCGCAGGATGGCCCTCCGGACGATCTTCAAGCACAACTACCGGACATCGTTCCGCAATTTTGCCAACCCATGCCGGATCTTTTCTGTTTATGACGAGGCCGGAGTGCTGATCTGCGACTGGCCCGACGCATCCAAAAAGCCCGCCGTTCCTGTCCCCTACAGCGAGGAGACGATGTATGGGTTCGAATACGCGGTGGCCTGCCTCATGATCCAGGAAGGCCTCGTCAAAGAGGGCCTCGAAATCGTAAAGTCCGGGAGGTCGCGCTTTGACGGCGAACGCCGGAACCCGTGGAACGAAGCCGAGTGCGGGGCCAACTACGCCCGCTCGATGGCCTCCTACTCGTTGCTCAATGCCCTCTCCGGTTTCGAGTTCGATGCCACCCAGGGCATGATCGGGTTTTCCCCGGTCCTCAACGACAAATCGTTCGCCTCCTTCTGGTCGCTGGATTCCGCGTGGGGAACCGTCGAGTTCAACGCAAAATCCATTGTCCTCAATGTCCTCTATGGCACGCTGACACTTGCCGAGTTCCGCTCCGCAGCCCTGGACGGAAAAACGATCAAAACGGTTCAATTTGATAAAAAAGACTGCAAATTCGTTCTCGACGGTCGATCGCTTGCTCTCAAAAAGCCGGTCAAGATCCAGGCCGGGGAAAAATTAAAAATATCTTCCGTTTAACTGCAACGAAGCTGCTTGAAAGGAGCGTGGGCGTCTCGCCCGCTTCGTCCACAAGCGGGCAGGAGGCCCGCGCTCGTGGGTTTGCACTTATCGGGCATGTAGCCCGTGGTGAATTCCTCCTGCCTTGATCCGTGTCAATCCGAGCCATCCGTGGTTCAAATGCCTTTTCCGTGTTCCTCCGCTCCCCCTGCATCCCCTTCGTGGGGAAATCCTCTTCAATCCCCCCAGAATAATCTCATGTCCCACCCGAAAATTCCTGAAGATTTTTCTTTACTGGCGATTCGTTGCCAAATAGAAGTGAGTTCGTCATTTGCTTTAACCCCCTGCATTTACCCCCACATTTTCACCCAACCCGCAGCCAAAAACTTGGTCCTATGAACACGAAACCCGCCTTCAGATTCACCCTCCTCCTCGTCGCCTTTGCAGCTCTGCTGGCCCCGCCAGCCGCGCGCGCAGCCACGATCACCAAGGGCAACAGCACGACCGCGCTTAATCTCGGCGGCAGTTGGACCGGTGGCGTGGTGCCGGGCGGATTGGACATCGCCAAGTGGGACAGCACGGTCACCGGCGCGAACACCGTCGATATGGGTGCCGCCCTGTTTTTTGGCGAGATCAACATCGCCAATCCGGGCGGCCTGGTCACGATTACCAACACGGGAAGCTTCCTGCTGACTCTTATGGGAGTGAACGGCGTGGGGATCGACATGAGCGTCGCGACCCAGGATCTCACGATTAATGCCAATTTGGCCCTTGGGGGCTGGCAGTCGTGGAATGTCCAGGCCGGTCGGACGCTGACCCTTGGCGGAACCCTCACCCGCAACGCCAACACCGGCATCGCCTTCATGGGGGGCGGCACGTTTGCGGTCGGGGCCGCGAATCTCGTGAACGACTCGACCGGCATCACCGGACTCTGGGCGACCTACGGGTCGGGCACCTCGATCGCGTATTCCACCAAGAACGGGACCAACAACATGGTCGCCTACACCGGCACCGCGATCACCGACGTGACCACGGCGAGCAGCAACAGCACGAACTACGACTACTCCGCGACCGGCACGACGACACTCACCGCCAACAACACGGCCAACAGCATACGGAACACCGGCGGGGCCAGCATTATCGACCTCGGCGCTTCCGGAACCAACACCCTCACACTCAACGGCCTCCTGGCATCGGCGGGCGCGATCACGATCCAGCGCACCGGCGGAACCGGCACGCTGCAGATCGGCACCACCAACACCCTCGTCGTCAACGGCTCGCAGGACGTCACGATCTCCGCCCCCATCTCGAACAACAGCACGACCGCTTCCTCGGTGACCAAGTATGGCACGAACACGCTCATCCTCGCCGGCAACAACACATTCACCAACGGCGTGAACGTCGATGGGGGCACCGTGCGCGTCACGAATCTCTCGGGCTTGGGCCTGAACTACGCGGGGACGGCGGCCACGCTCGGTCCCGGTGCCGTTCTCGATCTTCGCTCCAACACCAGCGCCACCTTCGGCAACGGCGGCATGGGCTACAATATCGCTGAGACAAATGTACGCGGAACCTACACCATCAACGTGGACAATCTCACCTCGGGCTCCGGTAACAAGATCACCGTGGGCAATATTAACACCTCAGGCATCGATTCGGGTGCCGTCGCGACTATTATTACCGGCGGCAATGGTTACGGGTTGAACATGGGGATTCTGTATAACTCGGGCGGCCCCGGCAACTTTACCAACAACACCCCGGGCGGGGTGAATATCGGCGGGCTTGTCTTTAACTCGGCCGGCGGCGGTTGCGGCGTCGTCTGGGATGGCACCGGCACCACGACCGTGGCGGGGAGCCTCTTTCGCTTCACCAGTAATGTCAATACCGCGCAGACTATGACGAAAAACGGCACCGGGACGGTCACGCTGAACGGCCTGCGCAATTCCTGGGGCGGTAATACCATCGTCAATGCGGGCACTCTGAACCTCAGCGGGGTGATCGACGAGATGTCGGGCCCGAGCGGCCTGGCAGTCAACAATTCCAACACGGGCGTCGGTACGGACGTCGTCCTCAACCTGAATTCCTCGTGGGTTGTCCACAGCCTCGCGAGTGCCATCAGCACTCCTTCATCCGGCAACAACACCGCCACGATCAACCTCCTGGGGACCGGCACCACCTTGACAGTCAGGTCGGAAAACGGCACCAACTTTTTTGGAACCCTCGCGGGCACGGGAGGCCTGACGATGACCGCTCGGAACCGTCCCGAGCAAACTGAGGCAACTCTCGCCCTGGCCGGCAAGAACACCTACACCGGTGCCACCACTCTCAACGGCGGCTCGCTGATCCTGGATTTCAACCAGGCCTCGGTGGGCGGCGTTGTTGTGACCACCAACATCCTCAACAACACGACCAACGGCTCCGCCCTGGTGCTGGGCGGCGGCGCGCTGACCTTGAAGGGCAAAGGCGGAGCCTACGTCAACAGCCAGCGGTTCAACGGGCTCAACGAGGTCGCGGGGGCCTCGACCGTGACGCTCACGCAGAACGGTGCCACCTCGCTGCTTCTTTCTCTCGGGGCCATCACGCGCACTACCGGCGGCGGCACGGTGGACTTTGTCAACCCGGCAGGTCTCTCGGCCGTCAACGGCATCACCACCACCACCGGCAATACCAACGGCATCCTCGGCGGCTGGGCGACGGTCGCCAGCAACGACTGGGCTTATAACAACGGCACGAACATCGCCGCCTATTCGGCTTACACCAACGACACCTGGGCCGCCGCCAACAACACGAATGTCACGACCGGCGGGGCGCTGTCCTCAGCGACCACGAACAGCCTGCGCTTCAACACGGCGGGCGCATTCACCCTCACGCTCACCGGCACCAACACGATCTCCTCGGGCGGCATTTTAGAGACCTCCGCGGTCGGCGGCAACGCCACCGCCATCACCGGCGGCACCCTGCTCGGTTCTGTAGGCCAGGATCTCGTCGTCATCCAAAACAACGCGTCGGGCGCGCTCACGATCGGCTCGGTGATCGCCAACAACACCTCGGCCACCGGCCTCACCAAGAGCGGCGCGGGCAACCTGACCCTCACCGGCGCCAACACCTACACCGGGGCCACGAATATCAACGGCGGCGTGCTCCAGATCAGCGCCTCGAACGGCATCGGCGACAACACGGCCGCGACGAACAAGATCGTCTTCAATTCCAACGGCGTTCTGGGTGGCACCGGCGGCATCTTGGAGTCCACGGCGGGCACGTATGATTTGGGGGTCAATCGCACGATTACCCTCAACGGCCCCGGAACCATCCAGGTCGATTCGGGCAGCACCGTCACCGCGAGCGGCGTCGTGAGCGGCGCGGGCGTCTTCACCAAGTCCGGCACCGGCAAACTCATCCTCACCGGGACCAATACCTTTTCGAGCACGTCTCTGGTGACTGCCGGCATTCTCAATATCCAAAATAACTCGGCCCTGGGTATTTTTCAGTATGGCTCGGGGTATAACACCGGCACGAGTGCCGTTTCCCAAATCGACACCATCGTCTCCAGCGGGGCAACGCTGCAGTTTCAGGGGGGAATCAGCTTGGATGCCAAGCGGGTGACTCTTTCAGGCACGGGCGCGAGCGGGCAAAACGGCGCGCTGGTGAACGTGAGCGGCTACAACACCATCGGCGGCTACCAAGGGTTTTCCAACGGCACATTCATCTACTTGGCAGCGAATACGACCATCTCCTCGGATGCCGGCTATTTCGGCACGTCCAGCGCGTTTGGCCTATCGAGCGGCGCTTTCACCCTCACGCTCACCGGCTCAGGCAACGGCTATCTCGCCAGCCAAAATATTGGCGGGGGGATCACCGCGCTCACCAAGAATGGCACCGGCATGTGGACGCCGGGTGCCAGCGGTAGCTCCTGGATTGGCGTCACGACGATCAACGCGGGTATTCTCAATGGCATCACTCTGGCCAATGGAGGCTCCAACAGCTCGATCGGCAAATCCACAAATGCGGCGGCCAACCTGGTCTTCGGCGGCAACAGCACCCTGCGCTTGTATGCCAGCACCACGGATCGCAACTTCACCATCAACAATGGCGTCACGGCCACGTTCGATACCCAGGCAGCCGTCACGATCAGCGGCAGTGCCGTCGCCAGCACCGGCGGGCTCACCAAGTTCGGAGGCTCCACGCTGACCCTCTCCGGCACGAACCTCTACACCGGCGCCACCACCGTCAACGCCGGCTCCCTGATCCTCGACTTTAACGGCACCGGTGCTCCGACGAGCAATATCATCTCCAGTAGCTCCTCCCTCACTTTGGCGGGCGGCACATTGACCCTCAACGGCAAATCCGCCCTCACCCTCAGCCAGACGTTTAACGGCCTGACACTCAACTCGGGCGGTTCGGTCTTCACTTTGACCCAGAACTCCGCCACGAGCCTCACCGGCGCCCTGGGCGGCATCACCCGCAATGCCGGCTCGACCTTGAATTTCAGCGTGGTGCCGCTGACCACCGGGGTCATCGCCACGACCACCACCACCAATGATGCGACCGGCATCCTCGGCACCTGGGCCACCACCGGCACGGGAACTTCCCTGCGCTACGCGACCCAGAACGCCACGACCAACCAGATCGGCGCCTACTCGGGCGGCACGACGGCCGCCTCCTCCGCCAACCTCACGGATACGACGGGAACCGTGAACTACGACCTGACGCTGGCGACCGGCACGATGAACGCCACGGTCTCGGCGAACACCATCCGGTACGCGGGCAGTGGCAACACCACGACGCTGGGATCGTCCTTTACCGTCAATGGTCTCATGTATGCGGGCACCGGCCCGAATTGGACCATCACCAGCGGCAACCTCACGATTGGTGCCAACAAGGAACTGGTGGTCCTGGGCAACGGGCAAAGCGTCATCATCAACAGCGTGATCCAAGATAACGGTGGCGGCAACTCGTCCCTGACCTACACCAGTGGCCAAAGCAACGCCCCTATGACGTTGGGAGGAGCCAACACCTACTCCGGCCCGACCTATGTCAACAACGGTATTTTGCAGATCAACGCGGCCAACAACCTTGGGAATTCCACTTCGATCTACCTCAACAACGCCACCCTGACCTCCACCGCCAATACCTACGACCTCGGGAATACCCGCACGATTTTCCTCGGCGGAAACGGCGACACCATCTCGTCAAGTGCCGGGACATTGACCGTCAGCGGCCCGGTTGACAACGGGGGGAACGGCCTCCTGACGGTTGCGGGTGCCGGGAACACCACCATCAGCGGGGTGATCGGCAACGCCTCCGGCACCGGCAACGGCGGCCTCACCATGTCCGGCACTGGCACCCTCACGCTGACTAACGCCAACACCTACCGCGGCGATACGACGATCAGCGCGGGCACCGTCAATATCCAGAACGCCCTTGCACTGGGCACGGCCGAGGGCGCGACCACCCTCGGGACGAATACGACCCTGCAGCTCCAGGGAAACATCAACGTCGTCGAAGAGGCCCTCTATTTCACCCCTAACGTAACTGGTATCACGCTGCAGAACCTCAGCGGAAACAACACATGGTCCGGCCCGATCAATTTGGCAGGTATTCCCCGCCTCGGCGTCCCGACGATCACAGCCAATGCGGGCACGACGCTCACCCTCGCCGGCACCGTGAACACCAATTCCAACAGGCTCTTTGTCACGGGATCGGGGAATACGACCATCACCGGAACGGTTGGCTACGGGTCTGTCGGGATCCTAAAATCCGGTTCCGGCACGCTCAGCCTCCAAGGCACCAATAACTACGTTGGCCAAACGACCGTTTCCCAGGGCATCCTGGCGATCAACTCCGACGCCGCCCTCGGCGCGGCCTACGATGGAAGTCTCGGCTACATGGAAATGACCGGGAGCGCGGGCAGCGGATACACGGGTACTGTCGGAGTCATCGTTGCCGCCCCTACAACCACGGGCTCCGCAGCCCTGCCCACAGCAACTACCGGCGGCAGCCAGGTATCAGCGACCCTGACCGGCGTGAATGGCAGCGGCTACATCTTCAACCCGGCCGTGACCTTCGTGGGCAACGGCTCGGGAGCCACGGCCAACGCCTTGGTGATGGGCCTCCTCACCATCGACGGCGGCACCCTGCGCACCGACGCCGCCATCACCTCGAACCGCCCCGTCGTCATCACCAGCAACAACGCCACCATCGATACCAACGGCTTCAACAGCACGTTCTCGGGCATCGTCAACAACGGAGCCACCGGCACCGGCTCCCTCATCAAAACCGGCGCGGGAGCGCTCACGCTCTCCGGCGCAAACATCTACGCCGGCACGACGACGGTCAGCGGCGGAACTCTCAAGGCGGGCAACGCCTCGGCCTTGGGCTTTGGGGGACTCCAGACGACTGCCAATAACGGAACAATCGTCAGCAGCGGATATACCCTCGACCTCAACGGCACGATCGGAATCAACGAGCCGATCACCATCAGCGGCACCGGCATCGGCGGGAACGGCGCGCTGATCAACTCGGGCACAGCGGCCAGTATCGGAAACGGAATTGCGGGACTGGCTGTCGCCGCGACGGGAAGCGGCTCCGGCTACAGCGCGGCTCCTGCCGTCGTCATCAGCGGCACCGGCACCGGGGCGACCGCGACGGCGTCTCTCGGCGTGACGGCCGCCTCGATTTCGCTGGTCAGCGGAGGCTCCGGATGGGTGGTCGGCGACACGTTTACAGTCAATGGCGGAGGCTCGGGCGCACTCTTCACCGTCGCGACTGTCGGTAGCGGCGCGATCGCCACCTTCAACCTCACATCGGCAGGCACCGGCTATACCACTGCGCCGACCACATTGACCAAAGTGACTTCCACCTCCGGCACGGGAGCGACCATCACCGGCAACGGCGGAAACTTCACCGTTGGCGGCCTTCAGATGACGCTGGCTGGCTCGGGATACACCGGGACCCCGACGGTGACCTTCAACGGCTCGAACGCGACAGTCACGCCGGCTCTCTCGTCGGTGACCATGGCTGGGAATAGCAGCGTCGGCGGCGCGGGCGACTTGACGATCAGCGCGGTGGTCTCCGAATCCGGCGGCTCAAGGGCATTGACCAAAGTCGGCACCGGCATCCTGACCCTCACGGGCGCGAACACCTACACCGGCGGCTCGACGATCACGGCGGGCACGCTCCAGTTCGCGAACACCAGCGCGATGCCCGCTTCCGGCACGGTCACCGCGAACAGCGGCGGCACCCTGGGAATCAATGTGGGGGGCGCGAATGAGTTCACCAACGCGACCTCTGGCAACGGCTCGATCGGCGGCATCTTCAACGGCGGCGGCGGCCAGGTCACGCTCAACTCGGGCTCCGCAGTCGGCATCGACACCACCAACGCCGGAG
>Ga0194053_10001276_pt1 | contig 16486 bp, 12 predicted proteins | sample SepL228m_MetaG_FD_161684 | JGI IMG/M metagenome (GOLD analysis project Ga0194053, IMG submission 161684) | Anoxic zone freshwater microbial communities from boreal shield lake in IISD Experimental Lakes Area, Ontario, Canada - Sep2016-L227-8m | ecosystem: Environmental > Aquatic > Freshwater >... | reverse complement strand
GTTTTTTACCATGGCAAGCAAGCGCAGAAGATATTGCTGCTTGGAAACTTTCCCCAACCGATAATTAAAAGGTTGGAGGAATGGGGTTTACCGAATACTTACAAATATTTTTTAATTTTTAATTTTCAATTCTCAATTTTTAATTAAGATAATTGCGATTTATATAGATTTTTTTGACTTTTTATAATTTACCCCTTATGCAATGCGGTAAATTTGTGCTATTTTATTACAGTAATTAATTCTGTTGTTATGAAGGTATATACCTATGGCGGCAGAAATTTTAGTTAGAAAATATTGAGGAGATAAAAATGTCCATCATTCAGAACAGCCCGATAGTGAATATCGCATTAGTCGGCGTCAGCCGCGATTGTTTTCCGGCGTCTTTGACCCGCACTCGATTAGGGAAATTATTCGAAGAATGTAATGCGAAGAAAATTAACTGCTTTGCTGTCAGCACCATTATTGAAAATGAAGCTGATGCGATGAAAGCACTCGAAGAAGCGAAATCACGCGGTGCAAATGCAGCCGTTATATACCTTGGCAACTTCGGCCCGGAAGGTCCGTTGACAATTTTTGCTCAACTATTTGACGGACCGGTAATGGTTTGTGCTGCGGCGGAAGAAACCAAAACCAACTTGATTAATGGTCGCGGTGATGCTTATTGCGGCATGCTTAATGCATCATATAATTTAGGATTGCGCAATATTAACGCGCACATCCCGCAGATGCCGGTTGGTTTGCCAAATGAATTAGCCGTTAAGATTGCTGATTTTGCGATTATCGCCCGCATTGTAATCGGCGTGAAGAGTCTGAAGATATTTGCCTTTGGACCACGACCTCACGATTTCTTTGCCTGTAACGCTCCTATCAAACCATTATATGACCTTGGCGTTGAAGTAATGGAAAACAGCGAGTTGGACCTGTTTGTATTATATAATGAGACTGACCCGAATGACCCGGAAATCAACATAATAGCAGAAGACATGAAGAAAGAACTGGGTGAAGGTAATTATTATCCTGACTTATTACCCAAATTAGCTCGATTCGAATTAGCTCTGCTCCGTTTTGCTGCCGCAAATCTCGGCAGCCGCAAGTATGCAGTTTTTGCTGATAAATGCTGGCCTGCATTCGAAAAAGCATTCGGTTTTGTACCGTGTTATGTAAATAGTCGTCTCGCAACCCGCGGGATTCCAGTTGCATGTGAGGTTGACCTGTATGGCGCACTCAGCGAATATATGTGCGTTCTTGCAAGTGATGAACCGGCAACTCTGTTGGATATTAACAACACTGTACCTAATGACTTGATTGCTGAAGCCGGCGACCTGATGGGTGCAAGCGCAAACGATTTATTCATGGGTTTCCATTGCGGAAACACCCCAACTTGCTGCATGAAAAACTGCTCAATGAAGTTCCAGTTAATTATGAACCGTCTGATGGAAGACCCAACAAAAGAGCCTGACATCACTCGCGGTACCATCGAAGGACAGATTAAACCGGGACCGACTACATTTTTCCGCCTGCAAGGCAGCGCAGAAGGCAAATTAGTCAGTTACGTATCCGAAGGGAATATATTAGATGTTGACCCGCATTCATTCGGTTGTATCGGTGTATTTGCTATTCCTGACTTTGCCCGTTTCTATCGTCACGTCTTAATTGGCAAACGTTTCCCGCACCACGGTGCAGTAGCGTTTAATCATTGTGGCAGCAACCTCTTTTCCGCATTGAAGATGCTGGGCGTCTGCGATGTTAATGTTCCGCAACCGGCAAATATGTGGTACCCGGGTGAAAATCCGTTTACGCTTAAGTAATTAAAAATTAAAAATTACGAATTATGAATTATGAATTACGAAGGTTTTGCCAAATTTTGTGATAAAATGGTGGGACAGACACCTTCCTGGCTTCGCCACTCGGTATCAGTCCCTGATAGTTGTTCTTCCCCTCTCCAGCCGGGGAGGGGATTGAGGGGAGGGGCTTTTAATGTCAGTCCCAAAAAAATATACATTCTACTTCGGAGTTAAATAGATGGCTAAATATTCGATTGGTTTGGACTATGGCACTAATTCAGTACGCGCGGTGCTGGTAGATATTGCTGATGGCGCAGAAATTGCCGCCAATGTATTCAATTACCCGCATGGCACTATGGGGATTTTACTTGACGACCGCAACCCCGACTTGGCGCGTCAGCATCCGCAAGACTATCTTGATGGTGCTGTCAGCGTCATTCAAGGCGTCTTGAAAGAAGCAACTGAAAAGATTGCAGGTTTTCAACCTTGTCAGATAGTTGGGATAGGCGTAGATACCACTGGTTCTACCCCACTGCCGGTTGATGGAAATGGTGTTCCCCTGGCGTTCAACCCAAAGTTTGCTGATAATTTAGGTGCGATGGTATACCTTTGGAAGGACCACACCGGACATGTAGAAGCCGCGGAGATTACCGCACTGGCAGAAAAAATACGTCCGGAATATTTGGCAAAATGCGGCGGAACTTACAGCTCCGAATGGTTCTGGTCTAAGATTCTGAAATGCCTGCGCAATAATCCTGAAGTATTTGATGCGGCATATACCTGGGTTGAACATTCTGATTGGCTGCCGGCAGTAATTTGCGGACACGATAATCCCGCGACTATTAAACGCGACGTCTGCGCTGCTGGACATAAGGCAATGTTCAACGCCGCCTGGGGGGGATATCCTGACGCGGAATTTTTAGCTGCGCTCGATCCTAAATTGCTGAAGGTTCGCCAAACCTTGCCGAACAAGGCATATCATGTCGGCGAAAAAGCAGGTGAATTAACCGCGGTATGGGCAGCAAAAACAGGATTGCCCGCAGGAACCCCGGTATCAATCGGTGCGTTTGATGCCCATCTTGGTGCGGTAGCATCTGGAATTGAACCCGGAGTTCTGGTGAAAATCATCGGCACATCTTCATGCGATATGATGGTGGAATCGTTGGATAAAAAGTTGCCGGATGTTCCGGGATTATGCGGTATCGTTCCCGAATCTATCCTGCCGGATAATTTCGGTTTAGAAGCCGGGCAATCCGCAGTTGGTGATATCTTTAACTGGTTTGTTAATATTATTCAACCAGCAAATATGGGCCATTTTGAGTTGACTGAAGCAGCAACTAAAGCAAAGCCGGGTATGAGCGGCTTATTGGCATTAGACTGGAATAACGGTAATCGTACAGTATTGGTTGACCCGCGACTCACCGGGTTAATGCTTGGTATGACATTGCAAACCACACCTGCCGAAATGTACCGCGCCCTGGTTGAGTCAACCGCGTTTGGTGCTCGTGTAATCATGGAACGATTTGAAGAGTATGGTATGAAGGTTGACCGCATAGTTAACTGCGGCGGCATTTCCGCTAAAAATACCATGGTAATGCAGATTTACGCTGATATCATGGGACGGCCGCTGGCAATTTCCAGCAGTGCGCAGACTTGTGCACTGGGTGCGGCAATTTGCGGTGCTGTTGTAGCTGGAGAATATGCTACTTTTGCTGATGCTACGAAAAAAATGACCAGTTTGCAAGAATACATTTTTGAACCAATACCGGAAAATCAGGTTATCTACAATCGATTATATATTATGTATCGACGCATTCACGACGCATTTGGCGTGAAAGGCAGCAGCGACGATTTGAGCGATGTTATGAAAGAGTTGCTGAAGATACGCGATGAGGTGCGAGTTGACTGATATTGCAGCATTAAAAGAAAGAGTATGGCAGGCCAATTTAAACTTGGTCGATGCCGGCCTGGTTGTTTTAACTTGGGGCAACGCCAGTGCGATTAATCGCGACCTGGGAATTATGGCGATAAAACCAAGTGGAGTTGATTACGAATCATTGACCCCGCATGATATCGTGCTGGTATCACTGGAAACAGGCGAACCGCTGCCTGGTCAGGCTATGCGGCCATCCTCTGATACTGCAACGCATTTACAATTATATCGCGCCTTTTCATCTGTCTGCGGTGTTGTGCATACCCATTCAAGCTGCGCCACCAGTTGGGCACAGGCTTGCCGGTCAATTCCGGCTTATGGCACCACCCATGCCGATACGTTTTATGGCGAAGTTCCGGTGTGCCGGTCTTTGACTCGTGAAGAGATTGAGGAAGGCTACGAAATAAACACTGGAAATATCATCGTAGAGCATTTCGCGAAAAATATCATAAATCCAGATTATATTCCCGCCGTGCTGGCAGCTCACCACGGTCCCTTCACCTGGGGAAAAACCGTCGCTAAAGCAGTAGAACACGCGATAATTCTGGAAGAAATTGCGAGAATGGCAATACAAACCGAAGCTTTGAAAAATAAAGTGTCATCAATACCCGATGAATACCTGGATAAACATTTCATGCGCAAACATGGCGAAGATGCTTATTACGGGCAGAAAGAGTAGACGCACAGTTTACAGTTGAGAGTGGATAGTGGAAAGCTGGGACGGGTTTTTATACTCGTCCCAGCTTTTCAGTATTAGAATTTATTTTACATCGATTAATAGGATTATAAAGATATTTATTAGAACTAAAAAGCTAATTATTTAATTTAATTTATCCTATCTTTTTAATCCTGATAATCGATGTAATAAATAAATATGTTAATGGTTAATTTTACTCTCATTCACCCCACTTCATTCTTTTTGACAAAATAGGGTATAATTTATTCGGAGAAAAAATTATGAAATGGATTATTTTGTTTTTAATTATGTTTGCTGGTATTGCATTTGCTGAACCGGCGAAGACTGATGCAGATAAAAATGTTCCTGCCGCGGTTAATAATGTCGTTCCTAAAACGACTGTGAAGGAGAAAGATGCTGGTGATAAGAAACCTGTTGCAACTGTAAAAGAAGCTCCAAAAACAGAAGTTAAAAAAGCTGTTGTTAAGAAAGCAATTATTAAAAAAGCTGTTACGAAAAAGAAGATAGCCAATAAACCTGTCGTAAAAAAACAGGTATATGATTGTATAGTTCCCGGCTTGCCCATGCGAACGGTGAAGAATCTCGACCCGGCGTTGTTTGAAGTTATGCTGCGGCATGGTGATTTATCTAAAAAAGAGATTGCGTTGACATTTGATGACGGTCCAAAACCGGGTGAAACCCAGAAGTTATTGGCAATTTTGAAGAAATATAACGCGAAAGCTACTTTTTTTGTGGTTGGTGAAAAGGCGATGAACCAGCAGGCATTAATATTGCAAATACAAAAAGAAGGGCACACTATCGGTAACCATACCTATCATCACCCGGTATTAGCGAACATGTCTCTTGATCAAATAAATAATGAGATAATTGATTGTGGTTTAACCATAGAAAAGATTACCGGAAAAATGCCGCGATATTTCCGGCCACCTGGCGGCGATTTTGACGAACGTGTGGTGATGTCTGCTATATCCGCAGGATATCAAATAGCGTTGTGGAATGTCGCACCTCGCGATCATGAATGTACAAGTGCAAAACTGCTGACCGAACGAATAATATCTCACACTTCCAGTGGCAGTATAGTATTATTGCATGTTGGCATGCCTTTTACCGTAGACGCGCTTCCCGGTGTTCTGTCTAAAATGGAGAAAAGAGGTTACAAGTTTGTATCGCTTGACCAGATGTTCCCATTGGCGCAATCAGGAAAAGTGAAGACTGATAAGAAAACTGCAAAGAAAATAGAAAAACCGAAAGAAATAGAGGTAAAACGTTAAATGAAAGTTATCCTGGCATTTGATTCGTTTAAAGGTTCGATATCAGCGCAAGACGCCTGCAAGGCTGCTGCTGAATCGATAAGATTAGTAGATAAAGATGCTGAGATAATTTCGTGCCCGATGTCTGACGGTGGTGAAGGATTTGTAGATGTTTTGCAGGCATCTACAAAATGTGCCGTTGTTACAAAATATATCACTGGTCCATGTAGAGAGAATATTTTCGCATCATATCTTTGGATAGAAGAAGATAAAACCGCAATTATTGAATCTGCCACCGCATGCGGATTGCCATTAGTTCCTGTCGATAAAAGAAATCCATCTGAATTATCCACCTTTGGCGTTGGACAGTTAATAATGGATGCGAAAAATCGGGGAGCGAAAAAAATAATTATTGGCATCGGCGGCACCGCTACCGTTGATGGCGGGGTAGGGATGCTTGTTTGTGCAGGTTGGATATTTCTAAATGAAAATGGCAAAGAAATTGAGCCGGTGGGGAGTAATCTTGGTGAAATAGCAAAGATAATCCCCGGGGAAAGGTTTGCTGGCATTGAGATAATTATAGCCAGCGATGTGACTAATTCATTGACGGGAGAGCATGGCGCGGCATTTGTATATGGCCCGCAAAAAGGCGCAGACCCGGAAATGTGTGAAATGCTGGACAAAGGCATGAAGAAATATGCAAAAGTTATGGCCTCGGTAATAAATTTTGACTACAATGATTCTCCGGGTGCAGGTGCCGCCGGTGGGATAGGATTTGCTTTAATAGCAGCTTTTCAGGGTAAATTTATACCGGGTGCGGATATCGTAATGCAGGTATCTGGATTTGATGATGCTATTTGCGGTGCTGACCTGGTGATTACCGGCGAAGGCAGAACCGACGCGCAAACGGCCAAGGGAAAATTACCCGCTCGGGTTGCCCAAAAAGCGCAACAAAATGGCATCTCGTGCATATTATTATCAGGTGCACTTGGTGATGGATGGCGACAGGTATATGATGTCGGCGTAACCGCTGTATTTTCGATTCTTGACCATCCGCAAAGTTTATATATGGCGATGAATAATGCAGAAGAACAGTTGAAAACAGCAACTGAAAACGCGGTAAGGTTATTTATTGCTAATAAAAAAATCGGGCCCGAATAATCTTTATTCGAACCCGATGCCAAAGGAGAAAGGAGTAGTGGATTTATAGTACCACCCGTTGTAATTAATTGCAATAGGTTTTGAAAGATTTTAATAACTTTTTTTAAATTTTATGAAAATATTTTTATTTTTACTATTTTTAATATTAATTGCACTGTCAGCAACGGCTGCAAAGGTAGCTTTACAGCCATTGTGGACGGCAAAACAGTACCTTGGCGAACCAGAGATTGAACAGGCTATCTTGCAGGCGACTAATGATATTCGCGAAAAAAATGGTTTGAGTAAGGTTACGTGGGATGATAAACTATCGGTAGCGGAACGCCAGCATACAAAAGAGATGGTGGAAGAAAACTATTTTGAACATTCGTCACCGCATGAAGAATGGAAATCGCCATCGCAGCGTGCATATCTATCCGGTCATTTGAATAGCCATGTCGGTGAAAATATTCTCTTTATTAAAAATCCTATTCAGCGAACTGCAACCGAGTTCGCCAAAGAATTCCTGCGATTATGGATGAACAGTCCGGGACATCGTGAAAATATCTTAACCAAAGATTGGACTCTTTTAGGGGTGGGGGTATACAAGAAAGATAAAGAAATTTTTGCTGGCCAGCTATTCGGCGAAGATTGGGCGGATGTAAAGAATGCGACCCTGCAGGATATAAATGGTGAATTATTAACGTATCGGCTTGAAGGAAAAGCGTTAGATGAAGATATGAAGTTGTGGTTTGATAACGTTTATTATGGCATAGCCACTGTGGAAGGCAAGAAATTTACCGGAGATATAAAAGTGCTGGCGAAAAGCGGAATACATAAAATTGCAGTTTCTAAGGGCACAATACTGATATGGCAGGCTGTAATTAATACAGATGCGGAAGAAACGAAATCAGTATCAGATATTGACGAATTAGGCACAAAATCGGTTGAAGATATTTCAGTATCACGTAATCCATATAATGGTTTCGAGTTAACCGCGGAAATAAAAGTGAAAAATATCGCAAAAGAAACATCATTGGCAAAAAACCACGTGATAATTGATACTGTCAATGCGAATGATAACGGGTTGGTAATGGTAAAACTATTGCTGCTTCCAGATGAAAAAGTCACTTCGATAGGATTGGCATTTGACACTAAACTAATTGAACTGTTTTACATAGACACTTCTAAACCATTAAAAAAAGCATTTCGGTCGTTGGATAAATGAGTATAAAATAATGCGTAACAGTTCACCTTTTACAAGCTTTAAATTTTTACATCGATTAATAGGATTTAAAGGATAAAATTGTTTAAGTAATTAAGCAGGTTCTTGCAATACTTGATTTTTCATTGTTTAAAATTGAAATTTTGAGTATAAATTAGGGACTGACACCGAGTGGCGAAGCCAGGAAGGTGTTTGTCCCATCGGGTTTCGCAAAAGCCTCCAAGACTTTTTCTTTATAAGCGAAAGTTCTGATTAATAAACTTTACAATTAGATATCTCACAACTTTTATATATATCAACTATTAAATCTTTTCAATCTTATTAATCGATGTAAAAAAGATAATCAGCAAAAGCTTCCATATTTCAACGTTGACCAGTTGGTCTATAAATTCTATAATACATCGGTTTACGCAGGAATTGAGAAAAAAATGCCGAATGTAAATCATAACGCCTTCCGTTTTTGCGGAAGGTATAAGTTTGTTTAATTATTCCGGATTAACCGGAAGAATTTAGTGGAGGTTTTCTTAAGTGGCTACAAAACATGTATACCTTTTTTCTGAAGGCAAAAAGGAATGGCGCGACCTGTTAGGCGGCAAAGGTGCTAACCTGGCTGAAATGAACAATATCGGTCTTCCGGTTCCGTTTGGTTTCACTATTACAACTGATACTTGTAACGAATATTACAAGAACAATTGTGAAGTACCTGTTAATTTATGGCCTGAAACTGAAGCAGCGATGAAGCAGATTGAAGCATTGGCTGGAAAAGGTTTCGGCGATGTTAACAATCCTCTGCTGGTATCAGTTCGTTCCGGCGCAAAGTTCTCCATGCCTGGCATGATGGATACAGTATTAAACCTTGGTTTAAATGATAATACCATCAAAGGCGTTATCGAAAAGACCGGCAATGCTCGTTTCGCTTATGACTCATATCGTCGTTTCCTGATGATGTTCAGCGACATCGTTCTTTCCGGCGATTATCCTGACCTTAAAAAGCATGAATTTGAAGTAATCTTCGACAAATTGAAACATGAATTAGGCGCAGCCCAGGACACTGATGTTGACGCTGCCGGCTTAAAGAAACTCTGCGGCCAGTACGAAGAATATTTCAAAAAAGTTACCGGTGAAGAATTCCCGCAGAACCCATACGACCAGTTGAAGAAAGCTGTTTTAGCAGTATTCAAAAGCTGGAACAATGACCGCGCTATCCTGTACCGAAATCGTGAAAAAATTGATCACAACATCGGCACTGCGGTAAATATTCAGATGATGGTATTCGGCAACATGGGCGATGACAGCGGAACCGGCGTAGCATTTACCCGCGACGCAGCAACCGGCGAAAACGTTATTTATGGCGAATATCTGATGAATGCACAGGGCGAAGATGTTGTGGCTGGTGTACGCACCCCGCTGCCTGTAAGCCATTTGCAGGAACAGAACCCGGAAATCTATAAGCAGTTCACCGACATTGCTACTAAATTAGAAAACCATTACAAAGATATGCAGGACATCGAGTTCACCATTGAAAAAGGCAAACTCTTCATTTTGCAGTGCCGCAGCGGCAAACGCACCGGCGTCGCAGCAGTTAAGATTGCTGTTGACCAGGTTAACGAAGGCCTCATCACTAAGGAACAGGCTATCAGCCGCGTTCCGGCAGAAGCTCTTGAACAGTTGCTGCACCCGCGCCTGATCAATCCTGAAAAAGCCCCGGCAATCGCCAAGGGTTTAAATGCAGGACCTGGCGGGGCAGTAGGCTGCATTGCTATAGATTCAGACGCTGCTATTAAGATGGCTGGTGAAGGCAAATCAGTAATCCTGGTTCGCAAAGAAACCAACCCGGATGACCTGGGCGGCATGTTGGCATCAAAAGGCGTTCTCACCCAGTTGGGCGGACGCACTTCCCACGCTGCATTAGTTGCGCGTCAGTATGGTATTCCGACCATTTGTGGCTGCAACGCTGTTAAGATTAACAATGCAGACCGCACCGTTATGATTGGCGAAGTAAAATTAAGCGAAGGCGACACCATTTCAATTGATGGCACCCTCGGTGAAGTATACGCCGCCGCATTGAAGACCGAACCAGCCCGCGTAACCGGCGACTTTGGAACCTTCATGTCATGGGCAGATGAATTTCGCGTATTAGGCGTTCGCGCTAATGCAGATACCCCGGAACAAGCAACTCAGGCTATCGAGTTCGGCGCTGAAGGCATTGGCCTTTGCCGCACAGAACACATGTTCCTCGGTGAAGAGCGCGTACCGCTGGTTCAGAATATGATTCTGGCAGAAGACGAAGAAGCACGCGATGCAGCACTGGCAAAATTACTGCCGATGCAGCGCGAAGATTTCGTAGGCATCTTCAAGGCGATGGGTGGCCGTCCGGTTACCGTTCGTTTGATTGACCCACCACTGCACGAATTCTTGCCGAACATCATTGACCTGTCCATCGAAGTTACCAAGATGGAATGCAAAGGCGAGACCAATACCCCGGAATATGCAGCGAAGAAAGTTTTATTGGCAAAAGTTCATGACCTGCATGAAGCCAACCCGATGCTCGGTCTCCGCGGCGTTCGCTTGTCAATCTACTTCCCAGGTATCGTGAAGATGCAGGTTGCTGCTATCATCGGCGCTGCCTGCGAAGTTAAGAAATCAGGCCTGGACGTTCATCCTGAAATCATGATTCCGTTAATCGGCATGATCACCGAGTTAACCTATGTCAAGACCCAACTCGAACAGGTTGCAAAAGAAACCATGGCTGCTGAAGGCATTGAAGTTGACTACAAGTTCGGCACCATGATCGAAATCCCGCGCGCCGCTCTTACCGCTGGCGAAATTGCTGCAGAAGCAGAATTCTTCAGCTTCGGCACCAACGACCTGACCCAGATGACCTTCGGTCTCAGCCGCGACGACGCAGCCAAGTTCCTGCCAGTTTATATTGACAAGAAAATCCTCAAAGTCGACCCGACAGAATCAATTGATACCGTTGGCGTTGGCCGCTTGATGAAAATCTGCGTAGAAGATGCCAAGGCTGTCCGTCCGAATATCAAATTAGGTATCTGCGGCGAACACGGCGGCGATCCTGATTCAGTTAAGTTCTGCCATCAGATCGGCCTCACCTACGTTAGCTGCTCACCGAAACGCATACCTGTAGCTCGCTTAGCCGCAGCACAGGCAGCAATCCTGGGAGCCGGCCCATCAGACAAATAAATCATAGCAATATGATGAATTAATAAACAACCCCGGTTATTTTTAGCCGGGGCTGTTTTATTGTAATAGCCCAATAAATCCATAATCCATCCCGTAGGGAACGCCGTCCCCGGTGTTCCGTTTTGATTAGTTTTGATTTATTTAATAGAAATCGTAAATTGATGGAATCTTTTCGTGATTTTCTGCGACTAACTAATATCGCTAATTCAAAGGAGTTTACACAATTTTCTGAATCAAATAATATATACTCAGCCAGCAACGGCGCGGCAAAATGTTAATACTTTGGAGCGCCGGCTTCCAGCCGGCGAGTATTTTATGCCAACTTTGCTTAATAATTATTGCCTATCTACACGCGCCGGCTGGAAGCCAGTGCTCCGTGATTAGTAGTGATTATTTAAAGATATCGACATTCTATATTGAAAATAGATGTGAAGCCGCAAAAAAGAGGCAGAAAAGTGAAATTAAAGAGAGTAAATTATGAAGGAACTGGAATTGCGTAGTCTGTCGCCAATACGCTTGGAGATGCCATAAATATGAAAAAGCAAAAAAATATTGATAATTTAATTGATGCATTTGATTTTCTTTGGAATGAATATAGGTTTGTGATTTTAAAGAAACAAGAGGACAATTATGGTTACTCCTTAGAAGCAAAAAATGATACAACTGGCATAAAATTAGAATATGAAGTTAGGGATCAATATATAAAAGTTGTAATCATTAAAATTATAAATGGAGAAATTGAGTATAATTTTTATGAAGCTCTTCGCGACAATAATTTAAAGATAAATGGATTCGGCTTAGATTGGATTTTAAGTTTTAAAAATCCTGAAGCAAATTATAAACCAGCTTATGAATATAAAGTTGGTAGACCATTTAGTGATGAAGTAAATGGTATTAGAAATTATATATTTATGGTGGCTGGTTTGTTGAAAGAATATGCAAGTAATATGCTACTGGGGGATTTCACTGATTTTGATGAACTTGATGTGATAGTAAAAAAATATTTTAAAGAATATGAAGAAATGAATAAATAGAACACAAATCCCGCAAACCCACCCACATAAATTCACCAATATTTTTGTTGTTAAAAGATAATTTCAATAATATACAAAAATATGGAAAAATAACCCATGATTAGAAAAGGGGAAGTGGGTTATGCTAATAGGTCATTTTAATGGTTTAATCGATAATCTTGTTTGTTACTACCTGTCAGCGCTATGCATTATCAGCATAACTGTCTGGATGATATGGGCGTATACACATAGTGACAAATGGCAGAAAATTATCAGTGATTGTATTGTGTACCTGGTAACGATAGTGATATCGGTATCATATATGATAATTTACCGGAATGTGCCGGCGCACCAGGCAAGCAACCCGTTATTTTTTGGCGCCGCCTGGTTTGCATTTGCGATTCTGACTATTATGGAATTTCTCTGGCTTTCTTACGCCATCGATAATGTCGTTCAGCAATGCCGACAGTCTTTCACGAATTTCTATTCAAATCCAACGGATAATTCGCGTAATTTACGATTAAGGTAAAGAATATTAAAATATTTTTTCAAGAAGCGGCTGAAAAGCCGCTTTTTTTATTGACCTTCTGTGTCCAATTAATCATAATCTAAATGCACAATTATGGGGTAGATATGAATAAATTAGAAATGCTGAGACGAATGATGGTTATACATCATTTTGAGATGAGAGTAGATAAATTATTTGCGGCGGGCGAATTAAGGGGAACATCGCATCTTGCCATGGGTCAGGAAGCGACTGCTGTCGGCGTTGGATTTGCGCTGCAGCAAGGCGATTATGTTGCCAGCAATCACCGTGGCCATGGCCATTTTATGGCAAGGGGTGCGGAACCGCGCCGAATAATGGCAGAGTTGTTTGGCAAAGCGGACGGGTATTCCAAAGGTTTGGGCGGCACCCAGCACATGGCAGATTTTTCACTGGGATTTTTGGGGATGAACGGCATAACCGGCGGGATGCTGCCGGTGGCAGCCGGTGCAGCATTCAGCGCGAAATATCGCAAGTCCGGTCAGGTGGCGCTGGCATTTTTTGGCGATGGCGCCAGCAACCAGGGAACTTTTCATGAAACTTTGAATATGGCATCAATCTGGGCATTGCCGCTGATTTTATTCTGCGAAAATAATTGCTACGCCATGAGTTCGTCAACGAAAGATATGGTAGGGGTAGAAGACATTGTTCATCGCGCCTGCGGTTATGATATATCAGCAGTAATGGTAGACGGCAATGATGTGATGGCGGTGTATGATGCCGTGATAGCAGGCCGCGAATTGGCGGCAAATGGCAAAGGCCCGGTGTTAATAGAAGCGAAAACATATCGGGTGGGCGGACATTCCCGCGGCGACATGTGCGTTTACCGCACCCGTGAAGAAGAAGCGGAATGGGCATTGCGCGATCCGGTGCTATTATTCAAGAATAAACTTATTTCAACCGGCGAGTTAACAGAGAATGATTATGAGCAAATGTTGAGCGAAGTTATGGAAACTGTTAACGAAGCGGAACAATTTGCACGCGATGGCGAGTTCGCGCAGTATTACACGGCAAACAGGTGAGTAAAATGGCAGACTATATGCTTAATGGACGGTATAAGTTAGAAGAGAAAGTGGGCGAGGGCGGCATGGCGACGACATGGCGCGGCCACGACACATTGCTGCACAGGCCGGTGGCGGTGAAAATATTGCGCGAACAGTATTCCAGCGATGCACAATTTGTCGATAAATTCCGCAAAGAAGCGCAGATAGCCGCGAAACTGACCCATGATAATATCGCCGGTGTATATGATACCGGAGAATCGCAGGGAATAAGCTATATCGTCATGGAGTTCATTAACGGCATGGACCTGAAGGCTAAATTAAGGCGTGATGGTGCCTGCAGCGTGCATGACGGGTTAATAATGGGCATGCAGGCAGCGTCTGCCATTGATGCCGCACATCGCGCCGGATTGGTGCATCGCGATATAAAACCTCACAATATTCTGGTAAATTTTGATGGCAAGATTAAGATAACCGACTTTGGCATTGCCAAGGCAACAACAGATACAGACGATACCGGCGTTATAATGGGATCAGTACACTATATTTCGCCAGAACAGGCGCGCGGCGAACAGACCACCCCGGCATCCGATATCTATTCATTGGGTGCGGTGCTGTATGAATGTTTCACCGGACAAACAGTATTTGATGGCGAAAACGCATTGGCAGTGGCGCATAAACAAATATATGACCAGCCAAAACCAATGCGCATGATAAAGCCGGATTTACCTTCAAGTGTTGATAATCTGGTGATGAAATGCCTGGCGAAAGACCCGAAGGATAGATTCCACACCGCGGCAGAATTGCGATTTGCGATTCAGCAGATTCTGAATATCGCTGATTCTGATAAAACAGTTATTATAAATCGGCAGGCAATGCCAAGTCCAACTGATGCTACCGTAGTATTGGGCAGGAAAAACGACCCGGCAGCACATATTACGACTCATCCTGTAACAGCAACACCACCGGAACGCAAAAAAGCAGATAAATCCGGCGGAATGTCTGGCGCAGCGATTGTATTGTTAGTTATTGTGCTGGCTGGCATCATCGGTTTCGGTGTTTATTTATTCCAACATCCTGATTTATTAAGTCAGCAAACACCATCAGTTGCACAAACATTAAAAGTACCATCAATCGTTGGTACCGGTGTTGAAGATGCTCGGATGGCGCTGACTAACATACATTTGTCGCCAATAGTAAAACAGATTGACAGCACTAAACCCGCAGGCGAAGTAATAAAAGTTGAGCCAATGCCGGGTACCGAAGTCGCAATAAATTCTGTCGTCACCCTGTGGGTGAGCAATGGACCGGTTATGCTGACTATTCCCGCTGTCAGCGGAATGTCTCTTGACGCGGCAAAACGTGAACTTAAAAAAGCGAAGATAAAGACTATAAAGGTCAGCAGCGAATTTTCAGCAGATGTGGTGCAGGGAAATGTGGTAAGGGTAGATCCGACTGAAGGCACACCAGTACAGGAAAGCCAGGCTGTTACCATTTACTTGTCCAGCGGCAGTGGTTCAAAGACTTTTGATTATAAACCCTCGGTATCAATCGCTGAAATATTGGCAGATCAAGGTGCCACAGATTCGGTTTATATTCGCATAGAGAAACAGGTGAATGGTCAGGCAGCAGACGTGTTGTTTGACGGTGTAGTGAACAGCAGTGACCAGATTCCGCCACAGACATTTGACATATTGCCTGGTGAAAAAGGCGTAGTAAGGTTGTCTGGCGGCAAGGATGAAACTGCTGATATGAAAACATACGAAGAAAAACCATTCGCATCATCAGTAATTAAATCCGCAAATACGTCAAAACCACCAGCGAAACCGACAGCACCGGCTACACCAGGGAATAATAACTAAGACAATTATCACCGAGTTTCTGGGTACGGGTTCGTTTTAATTTGCTTATTTCGTCCGGCAGTAATAATCGCAGGTCATGCTGTGCAATGATTATGCTGTCGGACGATGTTATTTGCGATGTTGATAAAGCGTTAAGCACATTCAAATATTCGTCGAGTTTGGCAAATGGCGGGTCAAGAAAAATGATATCGCAACTGGATTCCTGCCAGTTGGTGACGATTTTATCTGCTGGCGCAGTGATTAGCTTGCTTTTTTCCATGATATTAAAAGTGCGCAGGTTTTCCGTAAGAATTGCGGATACTTTCCGGTTTACTTCTACATAATAACAAAATCCGGCACCCCGGCTGATTAATTCAATCCCTACGCTGCCGCAACCGGCGAACAAGTCAATCACCCGGGCATCTTCGATGTCGTTCATCAGCACGTTTGCCAGCGCTTCCCGCACCATCCCGCTGGTGGGACGGGTTCTGTCGCCGCGTGGTGTCAGTATAGTTCGTCCGCGAAATTCTCCACCGCAAACCTTCATCTACAACACCTCAACCTTGCTGCCCAGCGGCATGGCAATGACACCTGTTTTAGTGAAAACATCAAACATCAGCTTTCCAGTAATAAATAACCCTTCGCCTTCCGCTATGCCAAATGGGCCGGTTACCCGGACGTTGCGGTTATGCAGCCAGTTGTATTTATTCCATGGCACCAGAAATTTATTTATGCCTAATTCCTCGTATTTTTTTATACCGGTCGTTACAGCGTCAACTATGTTGAATAGGCAGCTTTCAGTATCATAAGGGATTTTTGCCTGTCCCTGTAAAGAACCGGCATTGGGTAAAACTGCAGCT
>Ga0194053_10001273_pt1 | contig 16493 bp, 14 predicted proteins | sample SepL228m_MetaG_FD_161684 | JGI IMG/M metagenome (GOLD analysis project Ga0194053, IMG submission 161684) | Anoxic zone freshwater microbial communities from boreal shield lake in IISD Experimental Lakes Area, Ontario, Canada - Sep2016-L227-8m | ecosystem: Environmental > Aquatic > Freshwater >... | reverse complement strand
GGGTAGCGGCCAGAAACAACTGCAGCAATGGACCTGGTGACTGAGCGCAGATCAGTTTAAAGATCAACTTTAGAAGCCTGCAGCGCAGCCCGATTCCACTTCGTGATTCGCTTAACCAAGCCGACTGCGTATTCCGGCGATCGTGACCGGTGATTCCGGTCGATCGTGACCGGTTGCGCAGCGTGCAAGAGTTGCGCTGCGCAAATTGTAGGGCAGGAGTTGCGCATTGCTCCAAACGGTGCCCGGTTTGAGCTGTTTTGGAGGTGTAAAAGGGAATTCAAGAAGTCCGGGGGTGGGGCCCCCGGGCGAAGCCCGCAGGGGCGGGGCAGGACGCTGCCCCGGGCAAGCGCAGCGCGTCAGGCCGAAGGCGAAGTGCCGCAGGAGCGGTGGGTAACTGATGCACCGGTGGGCACCACCGGCTGTCCACACCCTCGCGGTGTGGGCAGATCAGTTATCCACGGCGGGCGCGAGTTACACACACGGTTTTGAATTGCCCCTGATCCATGCTGCGTTCAGGCAGCCTTTTGCTGGTGCTCCTCTTTATCCAATGTGACCTTGGCAGGGGTTGATTTTTTGTTGCCGCGCAGCGACTCACCCATCAAGTTGAAGCGATGATTCTTTTGCATCACCCGGTCCAGAATTGCGTCCGCTATGGTTGCGTCGCCAATCCACGCATGCCAGTGCTCAATGGGTAACTGGCTGGTGATGATGGTGGCCTTGTTGCCAGCGCGGTCATCAATAATCTCCAGCAAGTCAGCGCGGGTCTGGCTGTCAATACCGGCCATGCCCCAATCATCGAGCAGCAACACATCGGTCTTGGCCAAGGCGAGGAGCCACTTGCCAAAGGTGCCATTACCGTGGCGAATACGAAGTTCCTCCCCCAGTCGCGGCACCCGCTGATAGAGCGCGGTATGCCCACGCCGACAAGCGTACTGGGCCAATGCACAAGCCAGCCATGTCTTGCCCGCCCCCGTCAGCCCAGTGACCAGCACGCTGTGCCCACTCTCGATCCAATTGCCCAGCGCCAGGCTCATCACCGCACTGCGATCCAGACCGCGCGCGGCACGCGTGTCAATATCTTCAATGCACGCCTGCGGGTACTTCAGGTGAGCTGCCTTGAGCAGGCGCGCCTGGCGCTTATCACTGCGCCAATGCACCTCGCGGTCCACCAGCAACGCCAGGCGTTCTTCAAAGCTCATGCCCGTCATCCCAGGCTGCGTGAGCTGCTCCTGCAAGCCTGTGGCCATGCCAGCGAGTTTCAAGCTGCGTAGCTGCTCCAATGTTGCGTTCATCATCATGGTGTATTCCTTGGTTGGTTTGTTTGTGCCTGATCGGTCGCGCCGCCCATCAGTGGTAATGGGCTGGTCCGCGCACATTGGCGTGCGCAGGACTGACCCACTCAGGCGTGGTGCTGGGAGTTACTTGATCGCGCCCATTGACCAAAATCTCACGCACATCGGTACTCCTGGTGGTACCGAGCTCCATGGCGATCAAGCAGGCCGCCTCCAAGCGGGGTTTGCCATAGCGTTTTGCCAGTGATAGAAGTGCCAAACAAGCCCGGTAGCCGTGCTCGGGGTGTTGGCGTGAGGCCAGCATGCGCGCCACCAGACTGCCGGTGGCAACGCCAATGTCTTGCCCCCAGTGGATCAGTCGCTCAGGACTCCACTGCATGTGCGCGCGGTGCGCCGCTGAGAGGTGCTCGGCCACCGTGGTGAAACCGCCCTTGTGAGCGCAGCGCATGTGGCTGGCCACCCGCTGGCCGCGATGCAAAACCTCCACCGTGCGTTGCGTGGCCCGGACCTCCAGCGTCACGCCTACCAGAGCATGAGGCACGCTGTAGCGGTGGCCCTCAAACTCGATGTGCTGGTCGATGTGAACCTTCACCGTCTTGAACACGGCCAACTCCCAGGTCTGCAGTGGCAGCGCACGCAGGGCCGGTGCGTCGATCTCGGCAAAGACACTGGCGCGGCAACCTGGCAACTTCTGGAACGGCTTGTTGTTGAGCTGTACCAGCAGCGGCGCCATAGCCTCGTTGACTTCGTCGACGGTAGCGAACTTCTGGTGGCGCAGGCGCATCAGAATCCAGCGCTCCACCACCTGCACGGCTGATTCGGCCTTGGCCTTGTCTTGGGGGTGGCGCGGGCGTGCTGGTAGTACGGAGGTGCCGTAGTGGCGGGCAAAATCGATCACCGTGTCGTTGGCCCGGGGCTCGTAGCGGTCCGGGTTGGCGATCATGGCTTTGGGGTTGTCGGGGACGATGAGCTCAGTGCAGCCGCCATAAAAGCGCAGCGCCTGTGCTGTGGCGCCGAGCCAATCGGCCATGGTTTCCTGCGCTGTGGCGTAGGCGAAGGTGTAGCCTGAGGCGCCCAGGGCAGAGACGAAGATGTGAGCTCGACTGGCGTCTGTCAGGCCCACCGTGGGGCCGGCGTAGTCGATGAAGAGCTTCTCGCCGGCGCGGTGGACTTGGCGCATCGAGCGTTTGAGCGTCTTGGCGAATCTGCGATAGTTCTCGCAGAACTGGGAGTAGCTGTGGATGCAAGCATCGGGATGGCGTTCGCTGTGCTCTTGCCATAGCAGCATCAGGGTCATGCCTTTACGGCGCAGCTCCTGGTGCATTTGAGCGTAGTCGGGTGCCACAAAGCTGCTGGCGCGCTGTGGTGCACCCACCAGACGGGTGTGCAGTGCCGTCTCGTCCATGGCTTGAATTTGCGGCCAATGCAAGCCAGCGGTGCTGGCCAGTTTGACGTATTTGGCGACCACGCCTTTGGATAGGCCAAGTGAGTCTGCGATGTGCTGATGCGAGTGGTGGAGTTCGAGTTTGAGACGCAGGACGTCTTTGATCTGACGCATAGTGATCCTTCGGGTATCGGGCATGTCGGTTTCCCAGCTAAAAGCTGGCAAGGCTAGCCCGTTTGGATTGGGAAAAATATGCGCAGTTCCTGCACGCTGCTTGATCGATTCTGTGATGCTGTGGCGCGCATCTTTTACAGCTTCATAACTGCTCGTCCAGGCCAGCCCCGGACATCGGTCACGACAAACCGGAATCAGCGGTCACGATAAACCAGAACAGCCGGTCACGATCGGCCGGAACGACTGGTCACGATGAACCAGAATCGCCGGTCACGACAAACCGGAATGACCGGTCACGATCGACCGGAATACCCATTGACGGTGGCGCCGGAAATTCTTGGTGCTTTTTTGGCATCAGAAAATCGCGGGTCAGGGTCGGTGAGTCGCTGATCGCGATAGAGTGCAATCTTGTCAGCTGTCAATGAGGCAACTGAATGGCTGCCGAAGCGATCTACGAGGTGAGCCAGTTTGTGTTTCCAGCCCATGCCACGGTAGTGAAATGCTGCAAATTCTGTGCTGAACCGCGCCGCCAGATCTTTGAACAAAGTGTTTTCCGCCGCAACGGTTGAAACGTGTGTGCCTTTGTCAATTCCAGAATCAATGCCACGCGCCCACACTTGGGCTTCAAGCTTGGTACGGAAAGTTTTTGATTGCGAAGGGAAGCCTTTTCGCCTGATTTTTGCCTGCCACCAGCCCGACTCACGTTGTTCAAAAACTGCCATATTTGAAGCCCTTCAGCGAAATAAATGTCCCCGTTTTGTCCCCGAAAGTCATTTTTAATGACTGAAATCATTGTAACACTATGATTTTAAAGAAGAAAAATAGAATAAATATTGCCTCTGCTAAGGGAGTATGGGGTGTAGAGCCTCATCGAGGGTTCGAATCCCTCCGTTCGCCAAAGATTGGCTTAAAAAGCCCGCAACCTACCAGGTGTGCGGGCTTTTTTACTGGGTGCGCAACGGTGGTTGATTGATAGCCAAAAACCATAAACGGTATGAGTGGCACCTGCGTAGAATTCAGGTCACCCCATCAAACCTTGGACACCGGCTCCCAATCCGCTCAGTGAACGATGCCGTTGATGCTCCCTTGGAAACACGTGTTTATGCTGCGCAGAAACGTCTTGTGCGTTCTTTGTTTGTGGTTCCAACGGTGAAATTTTATGCCTTCCCAGGTCGCGCATTGAGCGAATGGAGACGGGCGCTACCTACCGCACCCTTGGCGGCATAAATGTTTCATTGGGTGCGTAACCGGTCATCAAGCCCAGCGCTGTCGGTTTGCTGACAGCGCGCACACGGTTTGGGGCCGTATGCGGGTGGAATCGACCTGGCACGAAAACTGATAGGTCCATGGCGTTAGCCAATTTGCCGTGGAAAAGCCGACACCTGGTGGCCGCCGTTGTGCGACTGCTCTTCACGGCGCAACGCCCAAGGAGTAGTGCCATGCGTTTTCACCCTCAACAACTGATTTTTTTTGCGCTGGTGCTTGGCGCTTTGGGGGGCTGTTCGAGCGCACCCAAGCAAAGCCTGGCCGATAACGCCTGCGTTGCCACCGTGTTTCGCCAGGAAGGCGCGCTAACCCAGACCCAGCGCTGCACCGAGTGGCAGTTTGGGCCTTCGCGCTACCAGGTGGCCGCGTTTGAGCGCAACCACCCCAGCACCAACACACAGGCCGCGCAGGCCGAGTTCACGCACACGCTCAGCGCCTTGCTGCAGCCCTGACCGCACTGTTGCGCCGCAGCCATGGCGCTCGGCGTTGCCCCTATGATGCGGGAATTCTTGCATTGAATGGGGTGAACACATGGAAAAGAGTCCTACCGGAATTGGGCGGCGCGTGGTTCTGAAGGCGGGTATCGCCGCTGCGGCGCTGCAGCCGTTGGCGCGGGTGCAGGCGCAAGTGCCCGAGAAGAAGAAGGTCGCCATTGCCGTGGGCGGCAAGAGTCTTTTCTACTACCTGCCGCTGACCATTGCCGAGCAGTTGGGCTACTTCAAGGCCGAGGGCCTGGAGGTTGAGATCAGCGACTTTGCCGGTGGCAGCAAGGCGCTGCAAGCCCTGGTGGGTGGCAGCGCCGATGTGGTCAGCGGTGCCTACGAGCACACCATCAGCCTGCAGGCCAAGGGCCAGTACATCCGTGAATTCGTGCTGCAGGGGCGCGCACCGCAAATCGTGCTGGTGGTCAATACCAAGGCGCTGCCCAACTTCAAGACCATTGCCGACCTCAAGGGGCGCAAGGTAGGGGTGACAGCACCGGGATCTTCCACCAACATCATGGCCAACTTTGTGCTCGCCAAGGCGGGCCTCAAGCCTTCGGACATCACGGTGGTGGGCGTGGGCGCAGGCGCGGGCGCGGTGGCTGCTTTTCAGAGCGGGCAGATTGATGCCATGTCCAACCTCGACCCCGTTATCAGCACGCTGGAGCGCGGGGGCAATGCGCGCATCGTCATCGACACGCGCAAGCTCAAGGACACCGAGGCCGTGTATGGCGGCCCCATGCCCGCGGGCTGCCTGTACACGCGCCAGGAGTTCATCGACCAGAACCCGATCACCGTGCAGGCCCTGGCCAACGCCATGGTGCGCGCGCTCAAGTGGCTGCAGGCGGCGGGCCCCAGCGACATCGTCAAAGTGGTTCCCGAGAGCTACCTGCTCGGTGACCGTGCGCTGTACCTGGACGCCTGGAGCCGCGTGCGCGAAGCGATTTCGCCCGACGGCATGCTCAACGACAAGGGTCCGGCCACGGCGCTGTCCATGCTCAAGCAGTTTGAAAAAGATCTCGAAGGCAAATCGATTGACTTGGGTCGCACCTACACCAACGAGTTTGTCAAGAAGGCCAACCAGAAGTACCCCAAGGTTTAGCACTGAGCAGGCATGGATGGTGCGGTGATGCAGGCGTTTTCCCTGATCGATGTGACGTGTACGTTTGCCACGCCCAACGGCGGGGGAAGTTACGTCGCCACCAGCCAGGTGAACCTGGACGTGGCCCAGGGCGAATTTGTCTCGGTGGTGGGGCCCACGGGCTGTGGCAAATCGACCTTGCTCAACGTGGCGGCCGGCCTGCTTGCGCCCACGGCCGGGCGGGTCGAGGTGTTTGGGCAGGCGCTGCAGGGGCTCAACCGGCGCGCCGGGTATATGTTCCAGGGCGACAGCCTGATGCCGTGGAAGTCGGCGCTGGACAACGTGGCAGCCGGTCTGGTGTTTCGCGGTGTGGCCGCGCAGGACGCTGCCCGCCAGGCCCAGGGGTGGCTCAAGCGCGTGGGGCTGGGCGGCTTTGGCGACCGCTACCCGCACCAGATGAGCGGAGGCATGCGCAAGCGCGTGATGCTGGCCCAGATGCTGATTCTGGAGCCCGACATTGTGCTCATGGACGAGCCGTTTTCGGCGCTCGATGTGCAGACCCGGCAATTGATGGAAAACGAGGTGCTGGAACTCTGGAGCGCCAAGCGCCGTGCGGTGCTGTTCATCACGCACGATCTGGACGAAGCCATTGCCATGAGCGACCGGGTGCTGGTGATGTCGGCGGGACCGGCCGCGCATCTGATTGGCGACTTTGCCATCGACCTGCCGCGCCCGCGCGACGTAATCGAAATCCGCGCGCACCCGCGCTTCATCGAACTGCATCGCACCATTTGGGACGCCCTGCGCGACGAGGTGCTCAAGGGCTATGCGCGCCAGATGGAGGCGCATTGATGCAGGCACGCCGACTACTGGGGCTGCCGGTGCGGGTTTGGCAAATCGCGCTGCTGGTCGCGCTGGTGGGCGCTTGGCATCTGGCGTCGCGCAACCCGCAGGTGGCGTTCTTCTTTGGTGAACCGCTGGTGGTGGCCCAGCGCCTGGTGGCGTGGTTTACCGAAAACCCGGGCACGCTGGACGTGGGTACGCGCGAGACCACCTGGTTCACGCTACAGCTACCGGCCGAGATTTACGCGCATCTGCTGGTCACGCTGACGGAGACCGTGCTGGCCTTTGCCATTGGAACGGTGGCGGGCCTGGGGGCCGGTTTCTGGCTGGGTTTGTCCAGCGGCGCGGCGGCGGTGTTTGACCCCTACATCAAGGCCGCCAACGCGATGCCGCGGGTCATCCTGGCCCCGATCTTTGCCATGTGGTTTGGCCTAGGCATCTGGAGCAAGGTGGCGCTGGCGGTGACGTTGGTGTTCTTCATTGTATTTTTCAACGTGTACCAGGGTGTGCGCGAGGTCAGCGCCGTGGTGCTCAACAACGCGCGCATGCTCGGGGCCAGCCAGCGGCAATTGCTGCGCCACGTGTACCTGCCCAGCGCCACGAGTTGGGTGTTTTCCAGCCTGCACACCAGCGTCGGGCTGGCCTTTGTGGGTGCGGTGGTGGGCGAGTACCTGGGTTCGGCCCGGGGCGTGGGCTACCTGATCCTGCAGGCCGAGGGCACGTTTGACGTCAACACGGTGTTTGCCGGCATTGTGGTGCTGACAGTGTTTGCGCTCGCGCTCGACGCCGTGGTCGGGTGGCTCGAGCGCAGGCTGCTCAAGTGGCAGCCCAACAGCGGCAGCCCCGGCAAGTCGCTCTATTGACCGTTCTTTCAGTCATTGCGACCCTTTTCTCCGCTACTGCGAACGAAGTGAAGCAATCCATGTCTTTCGGAATGCATGGATTGCCACGTCGCTACGCTCCTCGCAATGACAGCCTTTTGTCCGCGCAATGACAGCCCTTTGTCCGCGCGAGGCCATGCACCACCCCGTCATCGCGAGGCCGTCAGGCCGTGGCGATCCATGGCTTTTGTCGCCCAATGTGCGACAAGCGCGGCAGTGGTGCGCGCTCAGGCTTGCAGCATGCCGCTCAGGCGTTTGGCAATGATGTCGTGCGCCTGCGCCATGATGCGGTCGATCAGCTCTTTTACGCTGGGCACGTCGTGGATCAGGCCTGCCACCATGCCGCAGGACCAGACGCCGGCGTCCATGTCGCCCTGCTGCATGATGCGCGGATAGACGCCCGCCACCTCTTCAATGATGTCGTCAAACTTGAGCGCGCTGCCCAGGGTGCGCTCCTTTTCCAGCAGGCGGTCGGTGGCGGCGTTGTGCAGCACGCGCTCGGTGTTGCGCAGGCCGCGCATCACCAAGCGGGTGTCGAGTTCGCTGGCGGCAACAATCGCCTCCTTGACGCGTGCATGCACCGGTGCCTCTTGGGTGGCAATGAAGCGCGTGCCCATATTCATGCCGTCTGCGCCCAGCGCCAGCGCCGCCACCAGCGAGCGTCCGTCGGCCATGCCGCCGGAGGCAACAAAGGGGATGCGCAACTCCTCGGCGGCGCGCGGCAGCAGGATGAAGTTGGGCACGTCGTCCTCGCCGGGGTGGCCGCCGCACTCGAAGCCGTCCACGCTGACGGCGTCGCAGCCAATGGATTCGGCCTTGAGCGCGTGGCGTACCGAGGTGCACTTGTGGATCACCTTGATGCCCGCTTCGTGCAGCATCGGCATCCACTTCTGCGGGTTGTTGCCCGCCGTTTCCACCGCCTTGACGCCACCGTCGATGATGGCGCGGATGTAGCCAGGATAGTCGGGCGAACTCACGGTGGGCAAAAACGTGAGGTTCACGCCAAAGGGCTTGTCGGTCATCGCGCGGCAGCGCCGGATTTCGTTGGCCAGCGCTTCGGGGTTGCGCTGGGTGAGGGCGGTGATCAGGCCCAGGCCACCGGCGTTGGACACGGCGGCGGCCAGTTCGGCAAAGCCGACGTAGTGCATTCCGCCCTGGATGATGGGGTGCTGGATTCCAAAAAGTTCGGTAATGCGGGTTTTCATGGCCTTGCGTCTCCTGTACGTGTCAATTTGTTACAAGGATGCAAGTATGCATCGATGCGCGCGCATCCGTTCGGTGCTACGCTGTGCCAACCAATGTCTGCAACATTCCCCACTGTGGAAAGACGAACCGATCCCACCGCTGAGGTGCCTTCATCGGAGGCGCTGTTTCGGCTTGTCTTTAACCAAAGCCCGGAGGCGATCATCCTGTTGCGCCTGCGCGACGGGGGCATCGTCGAGGTCAACCGCGAATGGCTGCTGTTGACCGGGTTCGCGCGTGACGAGGTGCTTGGGCGCAGCGCGGTGCAAATCGGGCTCTGGAGCGACGCGGGCGAACTCGAACGCGTGTTTGCGCCCTTGCGCCAGCATGGCCGCATCAACGATCTGGATGTCACCCTGACGATGCAGGACGGCATGCCGCGCATGGTGCGCTTGAACGCCACGCTGTTGCAGTGGCAAGAGCAGGGCTACGCCCTGGTGTACCTGCGCGACGTGACCGCCGATTTGCTCTCGCGCGAGGCCATGAAGGCGGGCGAGATGGCGCTGGAACAGGTCAACGAAAAACTCAATCGCCAGATGAGCGTGTACGAGATGACCGAGCGCGTGGCCAAGGTCGGCCACTGGGTGCTGTACCCCGGCGATGACGTGGTGCACGTGTCCCACGGCTACGCGGAGATCGCGCAGTTGGGCAATGTGCGTGTGGCACCATTTGGTGCCCATTGGCTTGGTGTACTCGATGAGGACCGCGAGGCGCTACGCCAGGCTCTGAAGAATATGGACGGCTCGCTGGTTGAATACCGCTGGCGACGCCCGGACGGGCAAGTCATCTGGATTCGCTCGCGCATGCAGCGCCAGTTCGAGTACGGCGCGGTCAAGGCCGATTTTGGCATCGTGCAGGAAATCACTGCCGAACGTGGGGCGCTGGGCGCGCTGCAGGAGCAACTCGCATTTATCCAGAAGATCACCAGCCGCGTGCCCGGCATGGTGTACGAACTGCAGGTCTGGCCCGATGGCAGACGCCAGTTCCGTTTTGTCAGTGCAGCGGTCGAAGCCTTGATCGGCGTGACGGCGGCACAGTTGCAGGCCGATGCCGGACTGTTTTTTGCCAAGATTGTTCTCGAGGACCGGTCGGCCATGCAGGAGGCGCAAACCATGTCGGCGCGCGACCTGTCACTGTGGCAGTGCGAGTTTCGTGTGCGCTCTGCCGATGGCGCGGTGCGCTGGTTGCTGGGCAGCGCCATGCCGCAAAGGCAGGACGATGACTCCTTGCTGTGGTGTGGTTCGGTGATTGATGTCACCGCGCAAAAGGACACGGTGGCACTTTTGCAGGAGAGCGAGTCGCGCTTTCGCAGCCTCACCGGCTTGTCGTCGGACTGGTACTGGGAGCAGGACGACAAGTTCCGCTTTGTGCGCGTGGATGGCAACCTGGATGCCAACGGGGTGTTGCCGAGCGAAAGCTATTTCGGCAAGACCCGCTGGGAGACGGGTGCAGAGGGCGTGAGTGCCGCGCAGTGGGTGGCGCATCGCGCCCAACTGGAGGCGCACGAAACGTTTCGCGGCTTTGAGATACAGCGCCGACGCAGTGATGGAACGCTGATGTGGGCATCCATCAGTGGCACGCCAATTTTCGACGCCAGCGGCAAATTCACCGGCTATCGCGGCACCGGCACCGACATTACGGCACGCAAGCGCGCCGAGGCCGATATCGAGCGTCTGGCGTTTTTCGATGCGCTCACCGGTTTGCCCAATCGCCGTTTGCTGATTGACCGCCTGCAAAAGGCGATTGCCACCAGCGCGCGGCGCAACAGCCATGGGGCTTTGCTGTTTATTGACTTGGACAACTTCAAGGTGCTCAACGACACCCTGGGGCACCACATGGGAGACGAGTTGCTGCGCCAGGTGGCAACCCGGTTGACGCAGTGCGTGCGCGGCATCGACACCGTGGCGCGGCTGGGTGGCGACGAGTTCGTGGTGATGCTTGAAGAACTCAGCACGCATGCGCCCGAGGCCGCAGCCCAGGTGGAGCTTGTTGGCAAGAAAGTGCAGCACTCGCTCAACCAGCAATTCGAGTTGGCGGGGCAATGGCACCACAGTTCCCCCAGTATCGGCGTGACGCTGATCTACGAGCACCAGCACTCAGTCGATGAGTTGCTCAAGCGCGCCGATCTGGCGATGTACCAGGCCAAGGCGGCCGGTCGCAACACCTTGCGCTTCTTTGATCCGGTGATGCAGGCTGCTGCCACCGAGCGCGCCACGCTTGAAGCCGATATGCGCCAAGGCCTGGTGGACAAGGATTTTGTGCTGTTCTACCAGCCGGTGGTGAATGAAGCAGAGCGCATGACCGGGGTGGAAGCGCTGCTACGCTGGAAGCATCCGCAGCGCGGCATGGTCTCGCCTGCCGAATTTATACCGGTGGCCGAGCAGACCGGCTTGATTCTGCCCCTGGGGCAGTGGGTGCTGGAGCAGGCGTGTGCGCAGTTGGTGGCGTGGGCTGCTCAGCCGCTGTCACGGCAGTTGACGATTGCCGTCAACGTGAGTGCGCGCCAGTTCCGCCAGCCCGAGTTTTCGGCGCAGTTGAAACAGTTGCTCAGTGTCAGCGGAGCCGACCCGCATCGGCTCAAGCTGGAGCTTACCGAGAGCCTGTTGCTCAACGACATGGAGGATGCGATTGTCAAGATGGGCGAGCTGCGCGCCATCGGCGTGAGCTTTGCGCTGGACGACTTTGGCACCGGCTATTCCTCACTGTCCTACCTCAAGCGCTTGCCGCTGGACCAGCTCAAGATCGACCAGTCGTTTGTGCGCGATGTGCTGGTGGACCCCAACGACGCCGCCATTGCACGCACCATCCTGAATCTGGCGCAAAGCCTGGAGCTTGGCGTGGTGGCCGAGGGCGTTGAGACGGTGGGACAGCGCGATTTTCTATTGCAAAGCGGCTGCAAGTCGTTCCAGGGCTACCTGTTTGGCAGGCCAGTCCCCTTGGAACTGCTGGCCATGCCCCAGGACTAACCGGGTCACAAGCTTTTGCGCGAGGCCTTTTGCTCGGCGGTGGCAAACTTGCTGTGCTTGCCCAGCAAGCCCACCATCTGTCCATAAATCTTGGGGTTGCCTGCCAGGCACTCGCCTTGCTCCAGAAAGTCGGCCTCACCCGTGAAATTGCCCACCAGACCGCCGGCTTCGGTCACCAGCAGCGAGCCCGCTGCCACATCCCAGGGCTGCAGGCCGAGTTCAAAAAATCCATCGGTGTAACCCGCTGCCACGTAGGCCAGGTCGAGTGCTGCTGCACCCGGGCGGCGCAAACCGGCGGTGCGCTGCATGACTTCGCCCATCAGGTGCAGGTAGTGGCTGAAGTCGTCATCCTGGCGGTAGGGAAAGCCGGTGGAGATCAGCGCCTGGCGCAATTCGATGCGCTTGGAAACGCGCAAGCGCCGGTCGTTGAGGTAGGCACCGCGCCCCTTGGTGGCAGTGAACAAATCATTGCGGGTGGGGTCGTACACCACCGCCTGCTCGACCTTGCCGCGCACCGCCAGCGCCACGCTCACGCAGTACACCGGCAGCCCATGGATGAAGTTGGTGGTGCCGTCCAGCGGATCGATGATCCAGACGAATTCGGAATCCTTGGCACCGTGCTCGCGCCCGGTTTCTTCGGCCCAGATGCCGTGGCCGGGGTAGGCGGCCAGCAGGGTTTCGATGATGGCCTGTTCGGCCGCGTGGTCCACTTCGGTTACGAAGTCGTTGGCTTTCTTTTGCGATACGCGGACCGATTCAATATCGAGCGCGGCGCGGTTGATGATGGAGCCAGCAGCACGGGCCGCCTTGACGGCCACATTGACCATGGGATGCAGATTGGGTGACATAAGGATTTTTTGGGTGGGACCAGCCAAGCGGGCGGTCTTGCGCGGATGAACAAGGGTCGTTTCGCCCGACGATGCAAGCGGCGACAATAGGCCCATTTTAACGGGACGGACCACTGCCAGTGCTAGCGAGCGTTGCCGAACCTGTTTTTGTATGACGATTGCCACCATGAAGACCCGCTTCATCCTGATTGAAACCAGCCACGCCGGCAACGTTGGCGCGGCCGCACGCGCCATGAAGACCATGGGCTTTGACGACCTGGTGCTGGTAGCGCCGCGCTGGGCCAATGTGCTGCGGCGCGAAGAAACCATCCAGCGCGCCAGCGGGGCGCTCGACGTGCTTGAGCGCGCACGGATCGTGGACACGCTTGATGACGCGCTCGACGGCATCAGCCACCTGTGCGCCACGGCCATGACGCCGCGCGACTTTGGCCCGCCCACCGTCACACCCCGGGCGCATTTTGAAAGTCTGCAGACAGCGCAGCACCAGGGTGTGGGGTTTTTGTTTGGCTCCGAGCGCTTTGGCATGCGCAATGAAGACGTGTACCGCTGCCACGTCTGCCTGAGCATTCCCAGCAATCCGAAGTTTGGCTCGCTCAACCTGGGCGCGGCGCTGCAGGTGGTGGCCTACGAGTGGCGTTTGGCGCTGGGCGGTTTTGCCAGCGACGTGTCGGCCGCTGCACCGGCGCAGGCGCAGGTGGCAGACGCGCAGCAGCTTGCGGGCATGCTCGCGCACCTGGAGCAGTCGCTGGTGGGCTTGGGTTTTCTCGACCCCCTGGCACCCAAGAAGCTGATGCCGCGCCTGAACCAGTTGTTCAATCGCGCTGCGGTGACGCAGGAGGAGATCCACATCCTGCGTGGCATTGCCAAGGCGATATTGCAGCAAGACGCTGGTGCACCCGGGGTCAAGGCAGGCGATGCACCAGACAGCGTGTCAACAGACAACGCTGTGAGCGGATAGACTTGGCACCATGTTTTCCCGCCTTCGCTCCGACATCCAGTGCATTCTTGACCGCGACCCTGCTGCGCGCAGCACCTGGGAGGTGATCACCTGTTACCCGGGTCTGCACGCCGTGCTGCTGCACCGGCCCGCGCACTGGTGCTGGACGCATGGCCTCAAGTGGCTGGGGCGCTTTATTTCGCACTGCGCGCGCTGGCTCACGGGGATTGAAATCCACCCTGGTGCCATCATCGGCGAGCGCGTGTTCTTTGACCATGCCATGGGCGTGGTGGTGGGCGAGACCGCCGAGATTGGCGATGGATGCACCATCTACCAGGGGGTGACGCTGGGCGGCACCTCGCTTTACAAGGGCAGCAAGCGCCATCCGACGCTGGGCAAGGACGTGGTGGTGAGTGCCGGTGCCAAGGTGCTGGGCGGCTTTCTGGTGGGCGACGGTGCCAAGATCGGCAGCAATGCGGTGGTCATCAAACCGGTGCCCGCAGGCGCCACGGCGGTGGGTATTCCGGCGCGCATCATCCCGTCCAAGGCGGGTGAAAGTGCCGACGTGACGCCCGCCGATCGCAAGTTCAACGCCTATGGCATCACGCTCGAAGACGATCCGGTGAGCCAAGCCTTGCATGGCCTGATCAACACGGCGGGCTCGCAGGAGCACCAGATTGCCTTGCTCTGGCACGCCATCGAAAAACTCTCGGCCGATCGCGCCGCTGCTGATTGTGTACCCGGTGACGCGGCGCTGAGCGAGCGCTTCGAGACCGACAAGCTCAACGAGCTGGTGGGGAAATAGGCGCGCGCAGCGCGCTCTTGGGCCGAAACACCTTGCACACTTCTTCGCGCGCTTCGAGGTAAGGCCCGCCAATCAGGTCAATGCAGTAGGGCACCGCGGCAAAGATGCCGGGCACGAGGGACGCGCCGTTGGCGTCCTTCAAACCTTCAAGCGTTTCGGCAATCGACTTGGGCTGCCCCGGCAGGTTGATGATCAGGCTGCGCTCCCGAATGACCGCCACCTGGCGCGACAAAATTGCGGTGGGAACAAATTTCAGGCTGATCTGGCGCAACTGCTCGCCAAAGCCGGGCATGACCTTGTGTGCCACCGCCAGGGTGGCTTCGGGCGTCACGTCGCGCAGGGCCGGGCCGGTGCCACCGGTGGTGAGCACCAGGCTGCAACCGGCGTTCACCAGTTCAATCAGGGTGCTACTAATCAAAGCCTGCTCGTCGGCAATCAGGCGCGACTCGAAGTGGATGGGGTTGCGCAGCGCGCGGCTCAACCAGTCCTGCAAGGCGGGCAGGCCCTGGTCCTGGTACACGCCGCTGGAGGCGCGGTCGCTGATCGAAACAATGCCGATGCGCACGGGGTCGTAGCTGGCAGCAGCGGGGGTATTCATGCATCGGCTCCGGGGTTGTGCAGGCTTTCATGCGCGTCATCTTCCCGCATGGGAATGTCGTGCGCGGCAAGCAACTGCTCGCGCACGATCTGAAAAATGTCGCGGTAGGCGCGGCCATGGCGCACGGCCTCGCCGGGCTTTTCGGGCTTGGCGTCCTTGCGCGCCTGGCGCACCAGTGCGCGCAGTTGCTGCACGTCGGTGCCGGGGCTCAGGTTGACCCACTGGCCGACGGCGTCGTCGTCGGCAATCAGGCGGTCGCGCCAGAGCTCGGCCTGGTGCAGCACCAGGGTTTCCTGGGCCGAGGGTGCGTGCTGTTCCTGCAGTGCGGTGCGGATGTCGTCCAGCCGTGGCGCATCGAGCTGGCGCATGAGCTTGCCAATGAACTGCATCTGGCGGCGACGCCCCTCGAAGTTGGAAATGCGTTTGGCCTCAGTGACGGCTTCCACCAGCTTGTCGGGCAGCTCCAGGCGCGTCATCAGGTCGGCGCGCAGGGTCAGCAGGTCTTCACCGAGCTTTTGCAGCTCGGTGCTTTCGCGTTTGAGGTCGGTGCGGCTTTGTTCATCGGTGCCCTTGAGCTGGCGTTTGAGTTCAAGATCGAGTTCGCTGCCTTCGGCAACAAATTTTCCTTTGACGAAGTAGCCTTTTTTCAGTTTTCGTGACATGGCAAGTATCATAGCCTCCGCTATGCATACACCCTCATCCTCATCTTCTTCCTCCGGCAAGACCCGGCCGACCGACAGTGGTTTTGCTTACACGCGCGGGTTTTTCGAGTCCCTGGTGGATATCGCGCTGGCCCACGCGGCCAAGCTCGGCGCGTCCGACGCCAGTGCCGAAGTGTCCGAGGGCTGTGGGCTGAGCGTTTCGGTGCGCAACGGCGAACTCGAAAACGTCGAGCGCAACCGCGACAAATCGCTGGGCGTGACCGTGTACCTGGGCACGCGCCATGGCAACGCCAGCACCTCGGACTTTTCCCAAGCCGCGATTCACCAGACCGTGCAGGCCGCCTACGACATCGCACGCTTTACCGCCGAAGACCCTTTTGCCAGCCTGCCCGATCTGGCAGACATTGTTCCGCCAGACCAGCGCGAACGCGATCTGGACCTGTTCTTCCCGTGGGCGCTGACCAGCGAGGAGGGCGCGCGCATTGCACTGGAGTGCGAAGCCGCAGCCCTATCCACGGATAAGCGCATCACCAACAGCGAAGGGGCCGGAGTTTCGGCCCAGCAATCGCATTTTTTCAGCGCCAATACGCATGGCTTTCGCGGTGGCTACGCCAGCTCGCGTCATTCGCTCTCGGTCTCACCGATTGCCGGTGAGGGCGACGGCATGCAGCGCGATGCCTGGTACAGCTCGATGCGCCATCCAGCGCAGCTTGCCTCTCCCCAGGCCGTGGGCCGCTACGCCGCCGAGCGCGCGCTAAGCCGCCTGAACGCGCGCAAGATTGCCACCACCGAATGCCCGGTGCTGTTTGAGTCGCCCCTGGCCGCGGGCTTGTTGGGCGGTTTTGTTCAGGCCGTCAGCGGCGGCTCGCTCTACCGCAAAAGCTCGTTCTTGCTCGACAGCCTGGGCAAGCAGGTGTTTCCCAAACACATCGACCTCACGGAAGACCCGTTTGTGCTGCGCGGCAAGGGCAGCTCACCCTTTGATGGCGAGGGAGTACGCGTGCAAGCGCGCAAGGTGGTCGAGGGCGGGCG
>Ga0194053_10001271_pt1 | contig 16508 bp, 15 predicted proteins | sample SepL228m_MetaG_FD_161684 | JGI IMG/M metagenome (GOLD analysis project Ga0194053, IMG submission 161684) | Anoxic zone freshwater microbial communities from boreal shield lake in IISD Experimental Lakes Area, Ontario, Canada - Sep2016-L227-8m | ecosystem: Environmental > Aquatic > Freshwater >... | reverse complement strand
GATTGAAGGAGAAACTAAAAATATATATCTTAAATTTTAAGAGGGGAAAGTCGTGTGTTGACTGTGGATTTCTGGGTCGTGTTTGTCCGCAAGTTTTAGATTTTCATCATGTAGGAGAAAAAAAGTTCGATATTGCCAGTCATTCATCACACATACTAAGCCTAGATAAATTGCAATCTGAAATTGGGAAATGTGAATTAGTTTGTGCAAATTGCCATCGCATTAGATCAATGAAGGCTAGAGTTAAATAATTTGAATTTATTCTAAAAGATGTTATATTAATCCAGTTAGAATTTGCCGGAGTAGCTCAGGTAGTTAGAGCATAGCACTCATAAAGCTAAGGTCACAGGTGCAAGTCCTGTCTCCGGCACAAAGCAAGTTGACGGCTTTTGCCGTGGACTTGCAAGCCGGAGCTATACCGAGCCAGCAGGCGAGGTAGCGAGGCGGGGCTGCGACCGAGTCCTGCGACGGCAGGATGAGAGTTGTAGCCAAGTCCTGTCTCCGGCACACCAGAGAATTTGCTTAAAGGCCTTTTTTCTGTTATTTTACAAGCATGCGGGCGTAGCTCAGCTGGTTAGAGCACTGTCCTGTCACGACAGGGGTCGCCGGTTCAAGTCCGGTCGCCCGCGCATTATAAAAAACACCCCATTTGGGGTGTTTTTTATAATGCGCGGGCGATAAATTGCGAAGCAATTTAAGGACTTGAACGCCGGAACTGTACCGAGCCAGCAGGTGAGGTAGTGAGGCAGTGCCCAGACAAAACTTTTTGACGAAAAAGTTTTAGTCGCGGGAAAGACTCCGGTCGCCCGCTTATTTCTAATATTTAAATAATAGCTAAATTTATGATACTATGTAAAACATGGAAACCACGTTGCTATTGTTGTTAAAATACAAATATCTGGTTCTGTTCCCGTCGGCGGTTTTGGAGGGGCCGCTGGTCTCGTTGATCGTCGGTTTTTTGATCAGGACGGATGTGCTGAGCTTCTGGCTGTCCTTTTTGATTTTAATCTTGGGCGACATTATTCCTGACACTATTTTTTATTGCATTGGTTATTTTGGCCGTGATACGAAATTCGTCAGAAAGCATATCACTAATTCAAAATTCTTTTCTGGTCATTTGAGCGTTATAGAAAAGCTCTGGTCCAATCATGGCCGAAAGACGATGTTCCTGGGCAAGCTGGCTTATGGCATGGCGTTGCCTTTTTTGGTGAGTGCCGGCTTGGCCAAGATGCCTTTCAAGAAATTCATCACCTATGCTGTTCCGGTCTCCGTCATCCAGTACGGAACAATCGTCCTTGTCGGTTATCTGCTGGGTCATTCGTTCCAAATCGCCAGCGGTTATATCGGGGCCATCTACTATCTCTTGGCGGCGGTAGTCGTCATCTCGATCGTCATCTATTATCTGGTCATGAAATACGCTCAGAAAAAAATTATTTTGTTGGTTCAGGAAGAGGAAACCGCCAAAAAGGAAGAGGTTTAATTATCAAATCGTACGGAATGTATCAATACAAAAAACATGAAAACAGACGAAACGGAAAAAACAAATAGTGTCGCGGCTGGAGCGAAAATATCCTGCGTTATTCCGGCGCACAACGAGGAAGCTTCGATTGAAAATACGTTGCGAGCCGTGAGTGGGGTAGGCGACAGCTTGTACGAAATAATCGTCGTTGATGACGGTTCAACGGACAAGACCAAGGATATTGTCAGGCTATTTCCTAATATCAAACTGCTGGTTAATGCTAGGAATTTAGGTAAGAGTGCTACGGTTGCTAAAGGTATCGTCGAGTCTGGTGGTGATTTTGTTTTATTGCTCGATGCTGATCTGACCGGATTAAATTCAGACAGCATTATTTCTTTAACCCGGCCGATCCGAGATGGGAAAGCCGATGTGGTTATCAGTATGAGAGAAAACACGCCCGGTTGGATGAAAGCGCTCGGCGTCGATTGCATGAGTGGAGAGAGGATTCTTTCCCGGTCCGTTTTGTTGGAAAATATCGAAAGCCTCCGTCAGCTTAAAAGCTTCGGGTTGGAAGTGTTTCTGAACAAGGTGATAATTCAGAAGAAGTTAAGGGTTAAGAGTGTCAAATTGGCCAATGTCAAAAACCAGATGAAATGGGAAAAGCGAAGTTTTTGGAAGGGGGTGCGGGATGAACTTTTTATGTGGAAAGACCTGTTCAAAACCGTTTCCCTTGTCCAATTTGTCCGTCAACAGAGAGGTTTGAAGAAACTGCTTGTCGAATAATCGATCCCCTATGAGCCGGAAAATTTTTAATTTCGAATATTTCAGCATGTGGCGGGAGATCCCGATCCTCTTCTTTTTGGAGTTGATGAAGAGAAACAAAAAAGTTCAGAAAAACGGCAAGATCCTGATCGTCAACCCGTGCCTCATTGGCGAATTTGCTGCCTCCGTGCCGGCGATCGTCGACTATGTCAAACGGCATGAAAATAAAAAGATCGACTTGCTGGTCACGCCGCAACTCCAGTCCGTTGCCCAAAAAATTTCCGGCATCGGCCACGTCTACGTCACCAATTCGGTTTATTTGGGACGCAATGCCAAAGGCGTCAAATATCGCGACCAAAAATTCTCCAAATACGAGAAAATCATTGTCCTGAGGGTGAGCGAACTGACTTACAGCATTACTCTGGATATCGAGAGTTCGGAAGTGAAAACAGCCTTTAGGAAAATGGCTGGCTATGTGATCCATTTGATAAAAAACCTTATCCTTGGTCGGACCCCAAAACGTTGGAGCACTTTGAATTTTGAAATCTTGGGCGGCCGCGAAAGAAAATTTGAGTTGGAAGAGATGTTTGATTTCAGCCATGATGAGAAAGAACAAATCGAGAAGATGGCTATTTGGAGCGGGGAAGAGAAGAAATTGATAGTACACGTCGGCACCAAGTGGTCCATGAAAAGGTGGATGAACGACCGCTGGGTGGAATTGTTGAAAAGGATCAATGCGTCCGGACGGTATAAAATTATTTTTGTCGGCGGCAATGATGATGTCGCGGATTTTGAGTATATTTCGAAGAGACTCGGTTTTGAGGTTGAAAGCCTGATCAACAAAATCGATCTTGGCGAGTTGATCCAGATTTTAAACAAAGCGGATTATTTTATCGGCATCGACAGCGGTCCGAGCAATTTGGCGCATCTGGTCGATCTGCCGAGCGTGACTCTTTATGGTCCTGGACCGCATATGTATATGTCTATCCATAAGAGAGACAAGAAGATCGACAAGACGAATGGCCGAGGCCTGCATCAGTTGTTTTTTGCCGTGGAGAATAGCTATATAAAAAAGATAAGCGTCGATGAGGTCTATGATAATTTTCTCTCGCTGGTAAGTGGTCGTTAATTTGAAAGCAGGTTTTTGACCTTGACTTTACATATCACATATGATATACTCTTGCTACAGAGTCGTTCTTTGATAATTTATCAAAAACACTATTCCTCTCCTTTGTTTCCTAATACTTCGCTTTTTCCCTTGGGGACCAAGCGAGGGGAGTAGTTTGGCGTTGCTGAACAAATGTTGGTGTCGGCCAACAAAACCCTTTCCTCAAGCAAACAATATGAAAATATTGCAAGCTCTCGGACTCGGGTTGGCGATCGTTATCCTTCGCTACTTGGTACCCGATTTGTTCAGCGCGTTTATTCATACTCTCCTCCAGTTCTTTGGAATAGTTCAATCATTACTTGGCAAGATCCAAATTTTGATTGGTAACAATATTCTGATTTAGGAGAAGAAAGAAGCCGTTCACTTTGCGTGGGCGGCTTTTAACAATAAAAGATTGAAAAAATATAAGAAATAGGTTATCTTTACGGAGTGCTTATTTACATAAGCCAAGATAGCTCAGCTGGTAGAGCACGTCATTGGTAATGACGAGGTCCCGGGTTCAATCCCCGGTCTTGGCTCCATATTTAAAATACCCCCAATAGGGGTATTTTAAATATGGAGCCAAGAAGGAAGTGCTGGGTAGCACTTTCGTCCGGGGATTGAACGGCGGAGTATATTTTTCTCTGCTGAGAAAAATACGAGCCGGTGCCTAACCCGAAGTGAGCGACGGCGAACCGAGAGGTGAGGGCTAGTTCCGGTTGGCTCCCTAAGGATCGCCTGTCGGCGGTTTTTAATTTAGCCCGACTTGTGCTATTTTATAGCCTAAGCCACCTTAGCTCAGCTGGTAGAGCATTCGCATCGTAAGCGAAGGGTCCTCGGTTCAATCCCGAGAGGTGGCTCCCGAAATCTTGCAATGTTTTCAAAAACTTGTATGATTCCCCAAGGTCTTTGAATTTTTAATTTGAGTCGTCAGCTCACAGCAATCCGATGGAACAGCCACTCTGTTTCGCTCCTTAATTTCTTATTAATCAAGCCGGGGCGGTGAAATTTTTTGAGAAAAGGCGGATATCTGCTGTGTCTTTCTTTGTGGCCTGGGTGTTTTAACTGAATACCCCTAAGGATGATCCTTGTTACTGCAGCTGTTCCCCGGGTGGGGAACAATAGCGGGCTGTGCAAGCCTTAATCAGTAATGTAGGCAACCTCCGAATGGCTAGCCTGACGACCCTCTTTTTGCCACCTCTGTCACAGGGGTGGCTTTTTGTATGTATTATTTGTTATACTCAAAGTCATGGATAAGTTGGAGATGCAGAAAAAGATAGAAGAGCTTGAAGCCCAGATGATGGCGCCCGATTTTTGGGCTGACAAAAATCGGGCGCAAGCTGTGATCAAAGAGATTGCCGATTTAAAAGCCCAATTGTTGGGTGGTAATAAATACGACAAAGGCGATGCCATCATGACTATCTTGTCCGGAGCTGGTGGTGATGACGCGGAGGATTTTTCCCGAATGATTTATGAAATGTATTGTCATTATTTTGATAAGAAAGGCTGGGGTTACCGCATTATCGACGAAGTTGAAAATGATCACGGCGGCTATCGGAACATTACTTTGGAAGTTTCCGGCAGTGGCGTCTATGGCGAGATGAAGGGGGAGTCTGGCGTTCATCGCCTGGTCCGCCAGTCGCCGTTCAACGCCAAGGCTCTGCGCCAGACTTCTTTTTCCTTAGTTGAGTTTGTCCCAAAACTTGAGAAGACTTCGGGTATAAATATCCCAGAATCGGATCTGAAGATCGAAATGTCCAAGGCGGGTGGTCCGGGCGGGCAGAATGTAAATAAACGGGAGACAGCTGTGAGAATCGTCCATCTTCCGACCGGTCTTTCGGTGCGATCCACCAGTGAACGGTCACAACCGCAAAACAAAGAGAAAGCGCTGCAGATTTTGAAAGGAAAAATCTTTGCCCATGAGGAAGAGGAGAAAAAGGCTCGGGAGAAGGGCTTGTATGTCAGCAAGACCACTTCGATTGAGTGGGGAAATCAGATTCGTTCATACGTCTTACACCCCTATAAAATGGTCAAAGATCACCGAACCGACGTTGAAAGCTCTAACCCGGACAAGGTTTTGGCCGGCGATATCGAGGACTTCATCGAGGCGGAGAAAAAGTTATAGATATTCTTTGATAATGGTGGCTTGTGGTGTATAATTGTAGGGCTAATTCATCATGATTTATTTCGATAAGGTCACAAAAATATATACGGATGATTGTGTTGCCCTGGAAGACATCAGCTTTTCCGTTGCCCCTAAGGAATTTGTTTCGATTGTCGGTCACTCTGGAGCGGGGAAGACGTCCTTGCTCAAGATGATCCTGGTTGAAGAAAAACCGACCAGAGGCAACGTTTTTTTTGAATCCAAAGACGTCCACAAGTTATCAAAAAAGGACGTGACGATGCTTCGCCGAAAGATCGGGACGATTTTTCAGGATTTTCGCCTTTTGCCAAACAAAACTGTCTATGAAAATATCGCTTTTGCGATGGAAGCCGCCGGCCGAACGGATGAGGAAATCATGGCCGATGTGCCGCACGTGCTGGAATTGGTAAATTTGGGCAATAAAATATACAGCTTTCCGCACGAACTGTCCGGTGGAGAAAAACAGCGTGTGGCGATTGCCCGGGCGATTGTTAATCAGCCAGATGTGATCATTGCCGATGAACCAACCGGCAACCTTGATCCGGCCAACACTTTTGAAATAATTCAGATCCTCAAAAAAATCAATGATCTTGGCACGACCGTCATTTTGACCACTCATAATCGCGGTGTGATCGACTCTCTCGGCAAGCGGGTCATTAGTATGCAGGATGGCAAGATCGTGAGAGACGACAAGAATGGTTCTTACGTCTTGTAAAATAAGGAGCTGAGCGACTATATTTTGCTAGACCCCCGCACCATTTTCACAGAAGAATGATTTAATCTTATTAGAAGCTTGGTTAGTAAAAAACAGTATAATTATATATAATTAATTTAATAAAAATGGTGGAGGGGTGATTATATTCTAATTCACTTCGTTCATAAGAAAATAATCATGTTTATCACTAAAATAAAAAGAGTTTTGCGGGCCGGTCTCACCAATTTTTGGCGAAATGGTTTTGTCTCGTTGTCCTCGATGGTGGTGATGTTTATCACCCTGTCGATTATCTGTTCATTGATATTTATGAGTGCGGTTTTGAAATATTCTCTGCAGGAAATCAAGAACAAGGTTGATATCAACGTCTACCTGTCCGTGAATGCCCAGGAGGCGGATATCTTGGGTTTGAAAAAATCGATCGAGGCCCTACCCGAAGTCTTGTCGGTCAGCTATGTTTCGGCTGATCAGGCTTTGCAGGATTTTCGTAACAAACACGTGAATGACCAACTCACTTTGCAGGCTCTTGATGAGCTCGGAACGAATCCTCTGACCGCTTCTTTGAATATCAAGGCCAAGGAACCGTCGCAATACGAGGGGATTGCAAAGTTTTTGGGTGGTTCGGATTCTCTTTCTGCCAATCAGACTTCTATCATCGATAAGGTGAACTATTTGCAAAATAAGGTGGTGATTGATCGGCTGACCAAGATTATCAATTCGGCCAATGCTGTTGGCTTGTGGTTGGCAATTGCTTTCTTGTTGATTTCTATAGTCATCACTTTCAATACGATCAAATTGACCATCTTTATCTCCCGAGACGAGATCTCGGTGATGCGCCTGGTGGGAGCGTCCGGAAGATATGTGAAAGGGCCATTTGTGGTGAGCGGGATACTTTATGGCATCGCTTCGGCCTTCCTAGTGATGATAGTTTTTGCCATCGGTTCTTACTGGATTGGCAGCCTGTCCAGGAGCTTCTTTGTCGGCCTTGATTTGTTTGATTTCTACCTCAAAAATTTCGGTCAGATCTTCCTGATCATCTTTGGTTCTGGTATTGGCTTGGGGGCGATCGCTAGTTACTTGGCAGTGCAGAAATATCTTAAACTATAAGCTGGGTAGAACGTATTTTCTTTGGTCATTGCGAGCGTAGCGAAGCAATCCAGGTAAGGTTTTTCGGCTTGAATATTTGAAGACTGGACTGCTTCGCGTTGCTCGCAGAGACAGAGATACAATAAAAAACACAAGGCTTTCCGCCTCGTGTTTTTTAAAATCTTGGTCTTATTTTTTCTTAGAAACCGCTTTCTTTTTGGCGACAACTTCCTTCTTAGGGGAGACTGTTGCTTTTTCAGATTTGATTTCTGCCTTGACTGGAGCGGTTGGAGTGATGTTCTTTCCGAGCAATTCAATCAGTTTGTCCAACTTGGCATTCAATGTTTCGAATTGCTTCTTGTTCTCATCGGCTCGGCTATTATCAAAAGCCGGTTTGCCTTGTGGAGCGGAAGAAAAATCCCTTCTTGGCGCGAAGTCTCGCTTGGGAGCGAAATCGCGGGGAGACGAATCTCTCTTGGAACCAAAACAGTTATTACAATAGACCGGCTTGTCGCCATTCGGTCGGAAAGGCACTTCACATGGCTTGTGACACTCGGCGCAAGTCGCACTGTGCATCTCTACCGGACCTCGATCTCGGCCACCTGGTCGGCCACCAAAACTCGGACGTCCGCCAAAGCTTGGTCGGCCGCCGCCAAATCCGCCTCTCTTAAAACCGCCACCGCGATTACCTCGATCACCTCCGCCAAATCCACCTTTTCGAAATTCACTCATGATATTTTTATATTAACTAATTACTAAAATTCTCCGCTTCAGTGTTTTTGCAGAGGTTCATACTCTTAGAAAACTGATTACCAATAGTATAGCACAAAAAATATAACTTTGCAAGTATTTAACGCTGACTACTTTTCTAGGTCCAATATCTCATCGATCCTGATCTGCTTTACGAACTCCGGAACGTGGCTGACCAGGACCATGGCGCCTTGGTAATTGTTTAAGGCGGCAGCGATGACTGGTAAGTGGCGGAAATTTATGTGATTGGTCGGTTCGTCGAGAATCAGAAGGCCGGGTTTTTGGAGCATAAGTCGGGCAAAAGCGACCAAGCCTTTTTGTCCTTCGGATAAATTGCCGATCTTGCTTTTCATAATTTCTTCGTTGATCAAGAAGCCGGCAGCGGTCGAGCGCAAATCTTGCTCGATGTGCTTTTCCATTACCTGGAGAAGGGAATCATAGACAGTATCTTCAAAATTGAGGGTTGAGAAATCTTGGCGATAGTAGCCGACCCGGACTCCGGAGGCGATCGTCGCGTCGGCAGAAGTGCCACGCGCTAGAGTTTCGAGCAGGGTGCTTTTGCCGATGCCGTTTGGCCCCTTTAATAAGAGATGTTGGTTTCTTTTTAAAATAATATTGGTCTTGCGATGGACGAATTTATGAGTCTTGTGATTCATGGTCGAGAAGGCGGTGATCTTTAGTATTGGACCGATCAAATCTGGTTGCGAAGGGATCATAAAATGGCGGATGGTTTTATCCTCTCGGCGAACATCGACTTTTTCTTCTTCAAGTTCTTCCGCCTTCTCACGCATGCGCTTGGCGACCAGGCGCATTTGACCGCCTTTGTTGGCAAAGAAGTTGGCTTTGTCCTTGTTCTCTTGGATTTCTTTGGCGAGCTGGGCATTCTGGCGATTTTCCTTTTCAATTCGGGCCGAGATTTCTTTCAGGAGATCAAAATAGTTACCGACGTATTGTTCCACCTTGCGCGTGAAGACGTCCAGATATAAAACGCCATCGGTAAATGAGTTCAGGAAGTCGGCGTCGTGAGAAATGACCAGGCAAGTCTTTTCGTAATTTTTTATGAAATCAGTCAGGTGGGTAATGCCGGTCTTGTCGAGATTATTCGTCGGTTCGTCGAGTAGAAGAATGTCGGGATTTTGAATGATGGCCGAAGCTAAAAGCAGGCGGGCTTGCTGGCCGCCGGAAAAAGTGCCGACAACCCGATCGTGCGGAGCGTGCAGGTTTACCACTTCGAGGACCGCCTCAATCCGCGGATCAATGTCGTAGATTTTTTTGGTAAAACATTTTTGGAAAAATTCGCGGATGGTGAGTGAAAGCTCGTTGCGGGGTATGACTTGGCGTGAGACGGCAATAACCGTGCCGTGGCCGATGTGGATTGATCCGTTTTCCGGGGTGTGATCGCCGGCAATCAGTTTGAAGATGGTGCTTTTACCGGCGCCATTTTGGCCCATGATCGTGATTTTGGAACCTCGGCGTACAGAAAAACTAACCTCGTCGAGGATAGGTTTGTTGTGGCCGAATTCGAACGATACCTTGTCGAATCTGATTATGACTTCGTCACGCGACATGGCCGTAACCATAGCATTTTTTGGAGGAAGAGGCGAGGGTGGTCTGTTGAAAAAGAAACAAACGATGTCCTCATGAACATCGTTTGTTTTCAATACAAATAAAATTATTTCTTCTTCGAGATAACCCTCACCCCCTCGTTCATAATACTTTCGACAGTCATGGAAGCCTTGATCAGGAAACTGGTTGCTCCCAATTCTATGCCTTTCTGAATGTCGCTTCTCTCGCCTAAATTTGATAGTACGATCACTGGGATGTTTTTTGTCTTGTCGTTCTTCCTTACCCATTCCAAGATTTCAAAACCGGACATGCCAGGCAGAAGCAAGTCTAGATAGATCACGGCTGGCATTTCAGACTCGATCACGGCCGGAGCCGCTTCGCCCGTTTCCACATATTTTACTTCCGCCCCTTCCTCTAGTAATTTTTTAGAGACTAGGCTGCCCAAAAATTTATCATCCTCGACAATCACGATCTTGGTGCCTGGCGCGAATTTCTTTTCCTTAGTTTCATTCTCCATAATGCTAATATTATATACTATGGTAATTTTCTGGCAACACCTTGAAAAAATATGGTTTTTAAAGTATTCTTGTCTGGTACAGGAATTGCGGGTTCGTCTAATGGTAGGACACATCCCTCTGGAGGATGTTATTGGGGTTCGAGTCCCTGACCCGCAGCAAATGAACGCAGTGAATTTGCTGCGGATAGCAAGCAAACTGCTTTGCCTGCGTCAGGGACGAGAAAGGCTTTTCCTTATCGAGTCTGCGAGATGGAAAAGCACCCGTGACGGTAGTCGAGAGATCCCTGACCCGCAGCCAATTAAAAACACTCTATATATAGAGTGTTTTTAATTGGCTGCGGGTATTGCCTAAATCTTGAAGTTCTGGTTGATGATACCATTCTTTGTTTCAAAGACTGGGGAGGTGAAGACCGGAGTATAAGACTCATCGGCATTTTTCTTTTCTATGATCAGGTAATATTTACCCTTTGGCACCAAGCAATAGTATCGGCCAAGTCTGTCAGCGACCTTGCTAGAAATTTCAACATTCAGTTCTGGCGCCATGATTCGGATAATGGCAAAGGAGAGAGGATTGCCGCTGGCTTTTTCAGTGATATTTCCATTCGTCTTTTGGCCGAGGCCAAACTTGCGCAAGAGAACCAGCAGGATATAGAAACCAAAGATGATCGCGTTGTAAGGCTTTGGAGCGAAGACAAGCGAGACTAGTGAGATCAAAAGGCCGATGCGGAAGAACCAGTTGGTGACAGCGGTGACTATCCGATCGCGGCGGGAATAGAACTTGGTCAGACCTTTTTGGGTCTTCATAAACTCGTTCCAATCAAATTTCTCCGGATCAAGCGGAATGTTTTTGTAGAGGACGACATTGTTGCCGACAATATTCAAGTCTTCTCCGAAATAGAGATCGTGATAGATTTCGTCGCTCGCTTTTCCGGCCAGTTTCTTGGAAGGGAATATGTAGTTTGTCTTATTGGCAACAATCTTGTATTTGCCTGGAGCGGTCAGAAAACCATATCGTCCATCAAGGTCGGTAATGGACATCGACACTTCTTTGCCGTTTTCATCTTGGAGCAAGACGTAGGCAGGATCGAGCGGTTGTTTGGTCACGCTGTCATAGACTGTACCCCAAGGCTTATTCTTTCTTCTCAATCCGAGTACGCCGAGCAGAAGCGTCCAGAGCCTAAATGGTACCAGGAAGATTTCCGAGGCCACCATTGGGTTCAAGGCGACAGCTGAAGTGACCGCAATACCTCCACCAACCACACCGGCGGTGGTGACGGTCTTGGTGACAATCGAACCGACGGGGCTGTTGACCGCCTCGCTAACTTTCTTCACCACGGCCTGAGTCGTCGTCCCGAGCACGGCGATATTTTCTATCACGACATTTTGAATGTCGGTAATGGCGCGAGAAACAGCGGTGGTTGAAGCGGTAGAGGTGCTTTGATTTCCACTCCTATTGTTTGAAGAGCCAGGATAATTTACAGAGTTGCCAGCAGGAGAAAAGATTGAACCTCCTCCGGTCGGACCCTGGCCTGGATTTTGGCCGCCAACCACCGTTTGATCGCTGTTACTGTCAGTGTTGTTGGTATCATTTCCGGTATTAGTGGTAGTGGCGGTAGTTGTTGTCGCTGTCGAAGTCGCTTCCTCAATTTTTGGTGACAATCTGACGGAAATAGTCGCTACGCTTGAAAGTTGGTTCAATGTCGTATCACCAGGCGAGGTAATAAGTGGATGGGCAATAATGTGGAAGATACCCGCCATGCTTGGCGCTGTGTACAAGCCTAGCTCATTGATTTCACCACCAGCCTCATCAGCCACTACCCAAGTAACTTTTCTAGTCGGCGAATCGAGTAGTGTTGCTAAAAAGTTGACGGATTTATTGGTGAAGGTAGTCGTGCTTTGGGGCGCGATTGTGAATAGCGGCTTATCATCGACGATTTCGATTCTTTTGGAAGAAGAGATTGCTGGATCGGAGTTGAGGGTGGCGATTATCGTATATGTTCCACCAGTAGTGCTAGTGGCGACGTACCTGCCGGTTGACGAGGAAATATCTCCACCTTCCAAACCTTCCTTTATTGACCAGGTGACGTCGGTGCTTGTAGTCCCGGTCACGTTGGCTGTGAAATTGACGATTTTATTTGGCCAGAAAATGTTTCCCTCCTGGGAGATGGAAATCATCGGCGGTGGGGTTATAATCTTTACTTTGGTTGAGGTGCTGACCGACGAGCTGGCAGCAGCAGTGGCAACTATCGTATAGACACCCGGCGTGCCAGTGGCGCTGAAGAGTCCGGTCGAAGGCGAAATATGTCCACCGATGGTGCCTTCTTTGATTGACCAGATTACGTCATCGCTCGTTGTACCGGTGACAGTTGTTCTGAATGTCGTGGTGCTGTTGGCGTAAACGGTAGGTGCTGATGGAGAAATCTTCCCAATCACGATCGGGATAGGTGCCTTGGTAATCGTAACGTTTGCTGTCGCATACTTTGTCTCATCGTCATTGGAAATGACTTTGACCTGGTATGTGCCTTCCGTTGAGGAAGCGGTAAACACACCACCGCTATCTATCACGCCACCATTATTGTCGACCATCTCCCATCGGATTGTTTTTGAAATAGGATTTCTTGTCCCAGTCGTGTAGACGGTAGCATTAAATTGAGCCGTCTCACCTGGGTGCAGGGCGATGTTTTTTGGATCGATCACGACAGACGTGACTCTCATATTGCTTCCGGCAGGCGGCTTGGTCCAAGAGGTACTTACCTTGAAAGGAGAGCTGCCAACCAAGTCTGCGCTATTAAAGGCAATCCAGCCGATATTTTCACCCCAAGCGTAGCCGTGAAAATCATTCGGCGAAACGGTGTTGGTATCAACCGTAACTCCGCCGCCTTGTCCGGGATTAAAATTTATCCAGCCGATATTTTCACCCCAAGCATAACCAGTCAAAACTCCGTCATTGTTGTTCTGAGTCACCCAGTAGTCGATACCCCCATTGTCGGCGCAGGTATTGTCATTCGCGCAATTCATGGAAATCCAGCCGATATTTTCTCCCCAAGCGTAGCCATAGAGTTTGTTTCCAGATAAATAGACCTGTCCCTCGGTGGTCGTGCCTTCTGAGCCGAAATTGATCCAACCGACATTGTCATTCCAGGCATAACCATAGACCGGTTTGGCATTGTTGGCAGAGACCAAGTCCAAGACCGAAGCGGTCATTTTCAGGTTGATGTTTAGGAATTTTATGGTGCTTAGTTGTCCGGCCAGAAGGACGACAACAAAAAAGAGCAAAATTCCTGACAGATATCTTTTTAAATATAGAGACATATTGTGTGGGGTGAACTAATAAAATTATAAAATATTACTTGTCATAATATTATCATTTTTTTTATACATAGTATACCCAAGAAGAGGGGATAAAGGGTTCAGATCATTTGGTTTTTCAAGTGGAGCAAGTATTCGACATTGCCGGAACCGCCGGTGATGGGCGATCGGCTTTCGGCTATTACTTCAAGACCGATTTTTAGGGCAAAATCCTTCACTTTTTTAATGACAGCGGTTTGCTCTTCGATATTTCTAACTACGCCGCTTTTGTTTTTGGCTTCTGGCGGGGTTTCAAACTGCGGTTTCACCAAGGCGACAATGTCACCGCCTACAATCACTAGTTTTTTGACGGCGGAAAGTATCTGGGTCAGGGAAATAAAAGAGACGTCGATAACTGCCAGTGATATTTGGTCAGGCAGAGGAGCAAGGCTTCTGATATCCGTCTTTTCCATCGAGATTACCCGCGGGTCGTTTTTCAATTTGCTGTCCAGCTGGTTTGTGCCCACATCGATCGCATAAACTTTTTTCGCTCCGCGTTGTAGAAGGCAATCGGTAAAACCGCCGGTTGAGGAGCCGACATCGAGAGCGATCGCATCTTTTACGTCGATTTTGAAATCAGTCAGAGCTTTTTCCAGTTTGAAACCGCCCCGGCCGACATAAGGCAATTCAGCCTGAACTTCAATCACGTATGCTTCATCGATTTTTTCTGATGGTTTGCTGATTTGCTTGCCACTCGCAAATACCACGCCATTTTCGATCAGTTGAACGGCGACATTGCGGCTTTTGGCCAAGCCTTTTTCGACTATCAGTACGTCGGCTCTCTTTTTGGTCATTGTTAGATGATAGCAAATATTATCTAAAAACCAAACATTTTGCCTTTGGCGCATTCTCTGCTACACTTTGGGGATGAAAATCCGCTGGCGAGACATATTTATCATTTCGATCATCGTCCTCCTGTTTATCTTGTTTGTCTTATCCTACACCGGCATACTTCGGGTAGGTTTTGTCGATATCCGATCACATATCACTTTCCTGCCACTCATGGTCTTTATGGCTGCCTTTTTGGACAGTCTCAACCCCTGCGCTTTTTCGGTCTTGTTCCTGACGATGGCTTTCTTGTTCAGTGTCGGACACAGCCGGACGCATATTATTCAGGCCGGTTTTTCTTATATTTTCGGAATATTTTTAACTTATGTTTTTATCGGTCTCGGCATCCTGAAAGCCCTGACTTTTTTCAATATTACCAACGGTCCGGCCAAAATCGGGGCAGTCATCGTGATTGTTTTTGCAGTCATAAACCTGGTCAACGTCTATTTTCCCAAATTTCCCATCAAACTTAAATTGCCGGAAGCAAGCCATGATAAAATCGGCGCCCTGATTGCCAAGGCTTCCGTGCCAATGGCGCTTGTCCTCGGATTTGTCGTCGGCTTGTTCGAGTTTCCTTGCGCCGGCGGACCTTATCTTTTTATTCTGGGCATGGTCCATGAAAGCGGAGCAACTCACTATAAAGGCATCGCCTATCTCTTGTTCTATAATTTTGTTTTTATCCTGCCTCTACTCATCGCCCTGTTTGCCGCGGCCGACAAAGTGATTTTGGAAAAAATGGACAAGATCCGCCGGACTCAAACCAAAGGAATCAAAGTCTGGTTCTCGGTCATTTTCATTGCTTTGGGATTGCTGGTTTTCTTGCTATAATTTGAATCTGTCATTCTCGCTAGGCGGGAATCCAGTGTGATAACCCGGCGTATTTATTATTATTCATAAATAAAAAATTCGATGCAAAACGAAGATCAAAAGAAGTTTGAAGAAATCGTAAAAAAGATTACCGAGATGAAAGCGGCCGGCAGTATCGATCTGTCGACCGAAGAAGATTTGGCCGTAGCGGTGATGAACTTGATTTCCTTGGAGGAACACATGTTCTTTACTGGAGCCAAGACAGAAAAACCGGGCTATTTTGATTTACTGAATGAAATTCGTTCGACGCGGACAAAATTGATGAGCCGGATGATCGAACGTACAGAAGGGGAGGTCTGGTGCATCTCCAAGCATTTGCTGGCGACCTCGATGCGCCTTATGGAGGTGGGAACAAAATTGCAAAGCGATGGCAAGAAAGACGAAGCCAAGCAGATGTTTGAAAGCGCTTACAAGATGTTTACTTTGTTCTTCGGTATTCGCTTAAAAGTCGTTACGGTCTGCGAAGTGGAACAAATGGCCAAAGACGAAAAGCCTTGGACGCTCAAAGATATTGTGACCAAGATGGTGGATTGTTGTGATGAGTAGAGATCGCTCGTCATCGCCTTTTTAGAGCACGGATATTTTCTTGCTAGAAAATTCCTCGAGCTCGCGCCGCCGCGCTCGCTAGTCTCTAAAAAGACGATGACTCGCTTAATTATTAAATCACAGTTCGAGTGTAAATTTGCTTTACTAATTATTAATAATTTTATTTACAAAATGGAAACAAACAAGAAAATATTTATTGGAGTTTTGGGATTTGCCGTTCTGATCATTTTGGCCGGTATCTTTGTAAGCGATAAAAAGCCGGCTGGTGTCAGTCAATTGCCAGCCTGGGGGACAGAACCAGGGCTGAGTACCAGCACCAGCGCTACCTCGACGACGGTCTCTACTTCAACAGCCACCACAGCCACTTCGACAGCCGAACTGTCGGCGATGGATATTTTTGCCAAGTGTTTGGCAGAAAAGAAACTCACGATGTACGGTGCCGTCTGGTGCTCTCATTGCCAGAACGAGAAAAGCCATTTTGGTACGTCCTTTAAATACGTCCCTTATGTGGAGTGTCCGGACAATGTAAGTTTGTGTGAAGCAAAAGGAATCCTCGGTTATCCGACCTGGATCGATGCTGCGGGTAACAAGCATGAAGGCGAGCAGGGGATCGACGGTCTCGCCAAGATTTCTGGTTGTGCCATTCCTAAGTAGTGGCCAACCTCGTAGGTAAACCAAAAGAAGGTAGCTTGTAGCTTCTTAGTCAGTAGAAAAGAAGAAATCAGAAGACAGACAGGTTTTCGCTTTGCGAAAACCTGTCTTGTGTTCGTCGTTGCG